>Ga0105240_10000733_pt1 | contig 59965 bp, 39 predicted proteins | sample KBSC54metaG_FD_80426 | JGI IMG/M metagenome (GOLD analysis project Ga0105240, IMG submission 80426) | Corn rhizosphere microbial communities from Kellogg Biological Station, Michigan, USA - KBS C5-4 metaG | ecosystem: Host-associated > Plants > Roots > Rhizosphere > Soil | place: Michigan, USA... | reverse complement strand
GCGCGGGCGCGCTGATCGGTCCGCGCTAAGTAACCCCACCCGCCGGCGGCATCACCGCCCGATGCCGGCTCACAGCATTGCCGTCATCCCGCCGCAGCCCATGAAACACCACTGTCGACAGGATAGTCGCGCCCCCAAGGATGAGGAATGCGTGGTGAATGCCCTGAATCATCGCGGGTGCGCCGTTGGTAAAGCGCTCTGGCAGAAACACAGAGGCAATCAGTGAGGCCGTCGCCACACCGAAGCTGATCGACATCTGTTGGGCGGTGCTCGCGATGGTGCTTGCGCTGCTGGCCTGGTTGTCGGAGACGTCAGCGTAGACCAGCGTATTCATGCTGGTGAACTGCAGCGACTGGATGAATCCGTAGGTGAAGGCCTGAATCACGATCAGCCACACGGGGGTACCGACACCGATGGTGGCGAACAGCAGGATCAAAAGTCCCAGTATCACGGTGTTGGAGACCAACACCGCGCGGTGACCGAAGCGAGCGAGGATGCCGGGCATGGTCACCTTCAGGCTCATGGCGGCAAACGCCTGCGGCATCATGAGCAGGCCGGACTGAATGGGCGAGAACCCGAGGCCGACCTGGTAGAGCAGCGGCAACAGGAAAGGAACGCCGCCGACGCTCACGCGGGTGAAGAAACTACCGCTGACAGCTGCGCGAAAGGTGCGCACCTTGAACAGGGTAAGGCGCAGCAGAGGGCTCGGGGTGTGCATCGAGTGCAGGCCGTAGCCCGCCAGCAGAACTGCCGAGAATGCCAGCAGCGTGAGGATCGCGGCGCTGCTCAAGCCGTGCTCGCCGAATACCTCGAGCACGTACGACAGCAGAGCAACTCCAGAGCTGAATAGCAACAGACCCACGATGTCCAGCGGCGTCGTGCGCGTCTCGCGATAGTCGGGCAGGTTCCGTCGCACCAGGTATAGTCCCGCCAGCCCGATGGGAATGTTGACGAAGAAAACCACGCTCCAGTGAAAGTAGCCGGTGATCAGTCCGCCGGTGATGGGCCCGAGCATGGGGCCGATCAACGCCGGGACTGCCACGAAGCTCATGGCACGGATGAGCTCCGACTTGGCGAAGGTGCGTACCAGGGTGAGACGCCCGACGGGCACCATCATCGCGCCGCCCATGCCCTGCAGGATGCGGAACGCCACCAGCATGTGGATGCTGGTGGACAGGCCGCACAGCAGTGAGCCCGTCGTGAACAGGCCGATGGCCGAAGCGAACACCCGCCGCGTACCGAAGCGGTTCGCCACCCAACCGCTGACCGGGATGAATACGGCGAGGCTCAGCGTGTAGCTGGCCAGCACCGACTTCATGCTCAGGGGGGCGACACCGAGCGCTCGCGCGATGGTCGGAACCGCCGTGTTCAGGATCGTCGTGTCGAGCGACTCCATGAAGAAGGCCACCGCGATCAGCCATGGGAGCAGCCGCTTGCCGGCGGCGGTGAGGGCGGGCTTGGAGAGGGGCGGCAAGTCGCTCGGGCCTCATGAGACGATGGCAACGGCGAACGAGAATGGAGCGCCGCACGCCGAGGGTCAATGCCGCTCCCGCGGTATTGACAAACGCATCTTATTAGTTAATCTAAGTTAACTATTAAGGTGAAGGCAGGACAGGTACACCATGGGACCGTGGCTGCAAGGCGACTTGAAGTGACCACCGAAGTGGAGCTCTCGGCTGAGGAGCTGGGGGGGCTGCTGCAGGAGCTGGTGAACCGGGTCTCTCACGGCCAGGGCAAGACCCTCGCTGTACTGGATGAAGCCTCAGTCACCCTGCAGCAGGCGCTGTTGCTGAGGCGTCTGCAGCACAGCGGCCAGAGCACCTCTTCCGAGCTGGCGGCGCAGCTGCACATCTCCCTTCCCGCCATGAGTCAGATGGTCGACCGCCTGTTCGAGCTGGATCTGGTGACTCGCACCGAAATGGCCCAGGACCGGCGCAAGAAGCGCATCAGTCCGACCGCCAAGGCCCGAGCCCTGCTGGAGCGGGTTCGCAGAGCCCGCTCCGCGGAGTACGGGGCGGCGCTGGCGGTACTCGCACCAAAACTGCGCGTAGAACTGGCCCGCACGGTTCAGAAAGTCCTGCGGGAGCTGCCCGCGGAGGGGCAACGCCCCGCGGTTGCCTGAGTTTTGTTGCATTGCAGTCGCAGTGCTCCCGCGTGCGGGAACACCGCCCGCCTATCTTGTGATGGCCGCAGCGGTCCAACGGTCAAAAGCGTGACCCTCGGTGTCGCCCATGACACGGGAAATTCGTACCTTCCCCCCACGCATGAGCCCGCCCTGGCGTCCCCAACTTTCACGAAAGCTGCACCACGCGCTGTGGTGGGGAGCGCTGCTGGCCGCCGGTCTGAGCGCGCGGGCGGAAGCCATCCCATGCCTGAGCGCACCGGATCCGACCGTGCGTCCGCTCCAGGAACAACTCACGCACGACCCGGCGAGCATCCTCAAACAAACGCGGAACGCGATCGAATCGCTACAACGCTCGCCACAGCCGAACGCGCCCCGGCTGGCCGCTCTCTACGCCGTTGAAGCTCAGGGCTACAGCTTGTTGGAGCTCGACGGCCAGGCGCGTGCTGTCGCCTCCCAGGGGCTGGAGCTGGCGAAGGACGTACACGACCCGGTGCATCTCGACCTCCTGTCCGCTTACGCTGAGAACGTCTACGACCAGGCGGGTATCGCGAGCGCGGTGCATTCGATCGAGAGCGCGCGTGCGGCTCAAACCGCGGGCTCCCTCGCTGACACCTGCCTGCTGATCACGCTTGGGCGCCTCCAGTACCGACAGGACCGCTCGGATCTCGCCACGGCAACACTTACGCAGGCCTATCGGGCCAGCATGACGCCGGAGATGGCGCGCCAGCGCGTGTTGGCCGCGCACGCCCTGTCTCCGGTGATGCGGGCAATGGGTGACTACACGCAGGCCCTCGCTCTCAATCAAGAGGTGATCGACTGGCACACCTCCCATGGAGAGTCGCTGAGCCTGTCGGTCGCCCGGTTCCGGCGAGGCATCATCCTCAACGCCATGCGCGACTATCCAGCAGCGCTCGAGCAGTTCACGGCAGCCCGCAAGATCAGCGTATCGCTGGCCGACGAACAGGGAATCGCATTTGCCGACCTGCGGATGTGCGAAGCGCAGATCGAGCTGAAGCAGCTGGCCATGGCGCGCGACGAATGCGAAAACGCTTTGAGCATCTTCACCGCCAACCACTCGAACGACGTCGTGAAGGACGCGCAGACTCTCCTGGCGCACATCTATCTCGAGGAAGGCCATCCGCTGCGTGCGCTTTCAACCCTGAACGGCGTACTCGATAAGGGCGGCACGGATGTTCCGCCGCGCAGCCTGCCACCAATCTACGAGTTGCGGGCGCGTACCAACGCAGCGCTGCACAACTTCCGTGAGGCCTACTCCGACCTCCAGGAGTATGTGCGGCGCTATGTGGCAGTGAATGACGCCCAGCGCACGCGCCAGGCGTCAGCCCTGCGCGCACGATTCGAGACCGATCGAGAGATCGACCGCAATGCGATGTTGCAACGCGAGCTCGCGCTGGCACAGGAGCGCTCCAACCGGCAGAAGGAGCAACTGCGGTGGACCGCCGGAGCCGTCGCGGCGGGCGTACTGCTGATCCTGCTGCTCACCTACATCCTCATCGCCAACCTGAGCTACCGGCGAGAGCTGGTGCGGCTCGCGGGCCAGGATGGCCTCACGGGACTGCCGAACAGGCGGCGCACTGCCGAGCTCGCCACGGCAGCGCTCAATCACGCCATCCAGAACCAGCGGCCCCTCACGGTCGCGGTCATCGATCTGGATCACTTCAAAACCATCAATGACCGCTGCGGGCATGCCACTGGCGACTACGTCCTCAAGGAGTTCGCGCGTGCAAGTCGCGACGCGCTGCGCACGAGCGACATTTTCGGGCGCTGGGGTGGCGAGGAGTTCCTGCTGGTGATGCCCGAGACTCCGCTGGAGATGGCCCTGGCGAGCCTGGAGAGATTGCGTACCCTGGCGCTCGGAATCCGCCTCCCCCCCTCCGGCGCCGGCATGCGTGTCAGCCTCAGTGCGGGACTGGCAAGCGTGGAGGAAGAGGTGAAGTCCCTCGACGACATCATCGCGCGCGGCGACTCCGCCCTCTACAAAGCCAAGAACCAGGGACGGGACCTCGTGCTCATCTCCGACGAGAGCTATCGGATCGCCGCCAGCCAGCTGCGCGCGGGCTGACCGGACCGAGCCAGCCCATCCTCGCCTTTCGTTCGCAGTGCGGACCCCGGGGAGCTTCCGAGGCGCGTTACGTTCGCAGTGCGGACCCTGCGGCCGCCGCAGGGAGTTACGCTAGGGTCCAGGATCAAAAGAGGCGATGGTTATGGCTACACACCCTGCCGTGAGCTCGAAGTCGGCGGAAGAATGGGCGCAGAAGAACCTGGAGGGCTGGCCGCCAAAGACGATCGCGCTCGCCGTCGATCTGATCAAGAAGTACGGCGAGCCGAACGACGCCACGGCGCATCAGATCACCTGGTATCGGAACGGACCCTGGAAGCGCACCGCCGTCTTCAAGGAAGCAACGCCACACAAGTTTCCCAAGCTGCACGAGGACGTGCTGGAGCAGACCGTCGACTACCGCGTGCCCCTGGAGAAGGTTGCCGACCTGCTGAAGTACAACGGCAGTCTCGTCATCGACCGGACACGTGGGGAGCTGTCTGCGCACTGTGACAGTGAGCAGCAGAACTTCATCACGCTGAACATTGCCAACGACCTCGTGACGGGCAACCGGGATGTCGAGCAGGCACTTGCCTATCACGCGCAGATCATCGTAGGCATCCGCGACCACGAGCCGGAGAAGTATCCGCAGAAGCTGCGGTTCATGGCACCCTCCTCACCCACAGCCGACCCGGGCGCTGAGGCCCCCCTGCTGGTGCACCTGGGGGACGGCTAGTCACTCCGTCAGAGGGGCCGTCGTCGGATCGAGGCCGACCTGGGTTTCGCTCGGCAGCGCCCAGACGAGCCACTGCCGCTTGAGCGTCGCGAGGATCAGGAAAGCCAGCGCGGCAATCACCCCGAACGTGGCAAACCCGGGTTGGTAGCTGCCCGTGCCTTCCCTTGCCATGCTCATGATCACCGGCAGGTAGAACCCGCCAATGCCGCCCGCGGCTCCGATGATGCCCGTCATCACTCCCGTCTTTCCCTTCCAGCGGTGCGGCACCAACTGGAAGGTCGCCCCGTTTCCGAGGCCGAAACACAGATAGAGCGCCAGCAGCAGGCCGACCCCACCGGCAAGGGAAGGCATGGCCGCGGCAAACGCGAAATTGCAGGCGGCGATCGCGATCAGCAGGGTGAACAGCACGCGCACACCCGAGAGACGATCGGCAATCAACCCCCCGATCGGCCGCACGATCGCGCCCGACAGCGACAGCAGCGCCATCAGAAAACCCGCATCGAGCTTGGAAATCCGGTACTGCGTCGTCAGCAGCAGGCTGACGTACGAGGACATCCCGACGAACCCGCCGAAAGTGATGCTGTAGACCAGCATCATCACCCAGGTATCCCGTTCGCGCAGCACTGCCAGATACTTGCGCGGCAGGACCGCAAGCGCCAGCAACGAGCCCAGCGCCGGCAGCAACAGCTGACCGGTCTTGCCCTTGCCGAAGGCTTCGGCGTTCACCAGCAGCACCAGCACGATGAGCCCGGCTATCGACAGGCCCAGACCCGCGAACGCACGCACAGCGCTACCGCTCTTGGCGCTGCGATCCTCAGCCCACAGGAGGACCGCCACGGCGGAAAGCGCCAACAGCGGCAGAACCGCCAGCGTCGCGTGCTGCCAGCCGTAACGGCTGGCCAGCCCCGGAAACACAAACCCGTCCAGCACCGCGCCGATGTTGCCCGCGGCGGCCAGTCCGAGAACCAGGCCCTGGACGCGCGGTGGGTAACTGCTGCCAGCCATCGGCAGCGCAATCGCGAAGCTCGCACCGCCCACTCCCAGGAAAACGCCCAGAACCAGCAGCAGCGTATAGCTCGGCACCATCGGCATCAGCAGCACCACGGCCGGGATTGCCGACAGCGCGATTCCCAACAACGCGAGCCCGCGACCGTTCACGGACTGGAACAGGTTGCCGAACGTCACGCGCACGATGGCAGCGGCGAGCACCGGCACCGCCACCAGGAATCCTGCCTGAGTCGGCGACAGCTCGATCTGCTTCGAGATGAACGGCGCCAGCGGGCCGAACATCACCCACGCGGTGAAGCCGGTATCGAAATACAGGAAGCAGGCCAGCAGCGCTTTCCAGTTGCCGCTGCGCAGCGAGGCGATCAGGTTCTTCATCGTCTTCTCCAGGAGACTCACCAGATGTAGTCGAGCTCGAACCACACCTTGCGGGTCGTGGTCGCGTACTTGTCGGCGGCGTAGTCGGCGAGCTTCACCAGCCCCATGAAGCGCCGCCATTTGCCCTGCAACTGCAGATCGACTTCGGAGCCGTAGCGCTGCCCCAGACGGGCGGCGCTGAAATCGTCGTAGGTCGCGGTCAGGCCGAGACTGTCCAGGCCCGCGATCGCTCGGGCGAGCACGCCCAGCGTCACGTACTCGCGCTTGAGACCATTGACCGGCGTGGTGAGGAATTTGTCGTCCCAGCCGTCCCAGCGGTGATAGGTCGCCAGCGGCGTCGCAAAAGCCTTCACGCCATCGCTGCCAAGAACCTCTATCCCGCCTCCCACACTGAGCTGGCGGAATGTGCCGGTGAGCTCGCCGATGTAGTAGTCGTCGTGGTAACGGAGCGGATTGCCGGAGTAGTCGTGCTGGTGAGCGTACGAGAGGTCGTAAGCGATCTGCAGCGGCCCGACCGGCTGCTCACCTGCCAACCGCATCCCGAGGGTCTGCGACGAATCCATCGGCGCCTGGTCGAAGGACAGCAGGTAGTCGAACGCGGTCAGTTTGCCGAGCGGGGTAGCGAGCCCGAGATTCACCAGGTAGCTGCCGCCGGTGTAACGGCCGACGGGGGAATCAGGCCCGAACACCCGATTCACGCGGTTGATGTAAGTCAGGTCCACGCTGAGGCCGGGGATGCTCGTGTTGAGGATGCGCGCGGAATCGAACGTCTGCTCGTTCTGGCGCCAGCCGGAGTTGCCCACGAAGCGCTGGTCATCCAGATTGATTCGCTGCCGGCCGACGCTCACGGTCGTGTCGGGCAGCGAGGTGTTGGTCAACTGCAGGCGGTTGAGACCGTAATACTGGGGATCGGGAACGATCGGGTACGCGGTCTTGCCGTTGACGGTACTGTTGTAGCGGTCCACCCAAGGCCACGTCAGACCGGCCTCGGCCAGGAGCGAGGTGTCGGCAAGCTCACCGGTCTGTAACCCCAGCCGGCTGCGCAGCGTGAGTGCGTCCGCCTCCCGGCTGAGTCCGGTCTGATCCACGCTTTCCGAGCGCAGGCGGATATCCACCAGCGGCTTGGTGCCCGCGAGCGCGCTCAGCAGCGAATCGGAGCCGTTCGCACGGCCCATGGTGGGGCCGAGCGCAGCCAACAACGCGAGACTCGTCCAGGGAAGTGCCCGTTTGCCTGTCACTGACTGTTCGTCTCCAAAAAAAAGCCGCCGACGGTGCGAGGACAGCGCGAGCGCGATGTCTGCTCCAGTCGGCGGCGTCGCCGGTGAGCCCGCTCTCGGGCTCGTGTTGACGAGCAAGGATGCAACGGCTGTGCCACCGCCTCACGGCAGCGACGGCCGCCATGCGGCACAGTCACTTGAGTCCGCGGGAGTGACGCTCGCCGCGGCGAAGCCGCTCTCCGGTGCGCGAAAAGGGAGCGCGCCGCGCATGCACTTGCACGAAGTTCGGGCAGCCTCAGGGGGCCGTCAGATCGCCGGCGTCGAAAAGGGCCCCGTCGAAAAAGCGATCGGCCTGCACGTCCGCAACGGGAATATCGGCAATGACAGAGCCCAGAGCGGCCCGATACAGATCAGGGCGGTAGGTGGCGCGAGCAGCGGCGACGTACTCCGCCGTGAATTCGATCTGCCGCCACCGGACCATCTGCGAGTAGAACCACAGGGCGTGGCTCACCCAGGGGAAGGTCGCCGCGCGCGCCACCGGGACGTAGAAGTCAGGGATGGCCGCGGCGGGCGATCCATGCCGCAGCACCAGAGCGTTTTCCAGGCCCCTGCGTAATAGCTCGGCTGGAGCGCCCACATAGCGCGGCTGCGCGAGCAATTGCGCGAGATCCGCGTGATTCTCCGCTTGCTCGCACCATTGGGATGCGCGATACAGCGCGCGCAGCAGAGAGGCCAGTTGCATAGGGTGTCGTTGTGCCCACTCCGGGCGGCACCCCAGCACCTTCTCGGGGCTCATCGGCCAGATGGCCGTCGTGGCCGTCACTATGACGCCCGCTCCCGCGTTGACCGCAACACTGTTCCAGGGCTCACCGACACAAAAACCGTCGATCTGACCGGCACGCAGGGCATCCACGAGGAAGGGCGGCGGAATCACGACGAGCCGAACGTCGCGATTGGGATCGATTCCCGAGGCCGCGAGCCAGTAGCGCAGCTCGTAGTTGTGACATGAGAACGGATACACCATGCCGAAGGTCAGCGGCTCGAGATGGGCGCTGTTGCGCGCAGCGACCACTCGCTCGAGAGCTGCGCCCTGCAGGCGCGGATGCCCACCGGGAACTGCACCAGCCCGTTCCATCTGTTCCCACAGGCGCAGCGAGGCGGTGATCGCATTCCCGCCGCGCCCCAGAGCAAACGGGGCGATGAGCGGAACCCTGACATGGCCGATACCGAGGGTCGAGGCGACCGCCATCGGACCGAGGAGATGCGCCGCGTCGAAATGTCCGATGATGAGGCGGTCCCGGATGTTGGCCCAGGAGGTCTCGCGTACGAGGGTCAGCTCGATGCCCTCCTGCGCCGCGAAGCCACGCTCCACGGCGACGACCAGGCTGGCACTGTCCAGGAGCGGAATGAATCCCAGGATGATGTTCATTTCAGCAGTCTCGCCGCAGTCACGAGGCTCTGGGCGACTTCCGCCACGCGCCGGTTCTCGTTCATCGCCGCCTTGCGCAACAGGCCATAGGCGGCCTCTTCCGTGAGGCCGCGCTCTTTCATCAGGATGCCCTTGGCGCGCTCGATCAGCTTGCGCTCCTCGAGCTCCTGCCTGGCTCGCTCGAGCTCCTCGTACAGCTGGCTGAAGGCGTTGAAGCGGCTCACCGCCATATCCAGAATCGCCTTGACGCGCTCCTTGCGCAGGCCGTCCACGATGTACGCGCTGACGCCGGCTTCCACCGCTTGCCTGATGCTGCTGGTGTCCGAGCGATCGACGAACATCGCTATCGGCCGCCGCACGCAGCGCGAGACCTGGAACATCTGTTCCAGCACGTCGCGATTGGGGTTCTCCAGATCGATGAAGATGACCTCCGGATCCTCATCGACGATGCGGCGCAGCAGGTTGGTCATGTCGCGCACGACCGTGACGTTCAAGTAGCCCGCTTCCCGCAGTCCTTCCTCGAGAATCGAGGCCCGCGTCGCATTCTGGTCGATGAGCAGAATTCGCAGCGCCGCTTCGGTCATTCGCAGCGGCCCGCGCGCACAGTGTTCGGTCGCATCCTCCGCAACCGGTTGCAACGCCTGTGCCATCACCCCCGCGACCCGGGCGAGTGTTTGACCTGGCTGCCAAACCTCTCCTTTGCGCCCGCTCGCGCTGCGCGACCGCAGAGATGCGGGCGGCCGGTGCTGCACGCATTCCGTGCAGCCGCACGCCCCAGCGCTCCGAAAGTGATCAAACCTGAGCTGTCAGGCAAGCGCGACACACGCTAACTCGTTGGCAGACCTCGCGCACCCAGGCGGTGCTGCATGGCACGCCGGTTGCAAACACTCTGGCTCGAAAGGGCCCAATAGTGGGTTTGCTTCCAGGCAACGCCGCCGTCTTCGAGTTCGCGCTCGAGCGCGTACCCGAGTCGCGTGGCGTTTTTTTTGGCGCGGGATCAGGATGAACGCACGCTCCAGACTTTTGGTCATTGGCAATGGCATGGTGGGCCAGCGATTTCTCGAGTCGCTGCCCGCGGATGCACCTTGCTCCGTTACGGTTCTCGCAGAGGAGCCACGACCGGCATATGACCGTGTGCAGCTGTCATCGTTCTTCTCCGGCAAGAGCGCGGATGAGCTCTCGCTGGTAGACGCGGGGTTCTTCGAGAAGAACGGGATAGCGTTGAGCCTATCCGAGCGGGCGGTTGCCATCGATCGCAAGCAGCGGCGCGTGCGCACCTCGGGCGGCAGAGAGCTCGAGTACGACATTCTGGTCATCGCCACGGGCTCGTACCCGTTCGTGCCTCCGGTCCCGGGTCGCGACCGTCCGCATTGCCACGTGTATCGAACGATCGAGGATCTCGAAGCGATCCGTGCCAGCTCCGAAGGTGCACGTGCAGGTGCTGTCATCGGCGGAGGTCTGCTCGGACTGGAGGCGGCCAAGGCGCTGCGCGATCTCGGACTCCAGACGCACGTGGTGGAATTCGCGCCACGCCTGATGGCGCTGCAGGTCGATGACGGCGGGGGCAGCATGCTTCGCCGCAAGATCGAAGCGCTGGGCGTTCACGTCCACACAAGCAAGAGCACCAAGGAGATCACCGCGGGGACCGATCTGCGGCATCGCATGACCTTCGCCGACGGCGGCGCGCTGGAAGTCGATGTCATTGTGTTCTCCGCCGGTATTCGGCCCCGCGACGAGCTTGCACGCGCCGCCGGCCTGTCGATGGGTGAGCGCGGCGGGATCGTGATCGATGACACCTGCCGGACCTCCGATCCGAGCATCTACGCCATCGGCGAGTGTGCTGTGTGGCGCGGGCGGATTTTCGGCCTCGTTGCCCCCGGTTATCAGATGGCGCAAGTCGCCGCCGCGCACGCTGCCGGATCCGCCGGAAGAGGCGAGCCGGGGACGCTGCAGCCCGGATCTGCGGAGGCGCCTCTGCAGCGGGCTGGCCAGTCGGCGAGCAACCCGGCGACCTTCACCGGCGCGGACATGAGCACGAAGCTCAAGCTTCTCGGCGTCGACGTCGCCTCCATCGGCGACGCTCATGCCGCGGCGTCCGGCGCGCGCACCTATGCGTTCATCGACGAGCGCCGCCAGATCTACAAAAAGCTCGTGGTGAACGAAGCCGGCACCCGTGTGCTGGGCGCAGTGCTGGTGGGCAATACGGACGACTACGCCAGCTGTCTGCAGACCATGCTGAACGATCTGCCCTTGCCGGAGCACCCCGAGGATCTCATCCTCCCCGCGCGCGGCGATGCCCCGGCCGCTCACGGGACGACTGCGCTGCCCGCGACGGCTCAGATCTGCTCCTGCAACAACGTCAGCAAGGGTGCCATCTGCACGGCAGTCGAGGCCGGGTGCACCACGATCGGTGCGCTCAAGAAGCACACGCGAGCCGCCAGCTCCTGCGGCGGCTGTGCGCCGCTGGTCACACAGATCCTGAAGGCCGAGCTGAAGCGCAAGGGCATCTCGGTCGACAACCATCTGTGCGAGCACTTCCCCTACTCCCGACAGCAGTTGTTCTCGCTGATCCGCGTGGGCGGCCTGCGAACCTTCGAGGCAACGCTCGAGGAGCACGGTCGGGGACTCGGTTGCGACATATGCAAGCCGGCGATCGGCTCGATCCTGGCCTCCTGCTGGAACGAATTCGTGCTCGCGGGCGAGCGCGCCTCGCTGCAGGACACCAACGACTACTTTCTGGCCAACATGCAGAAGGACGGGAGCTACTCGGTCGTGCCTCGCGTGCCCGGCGGGGAGATCACACCCGATAAGCTGATCGTCCTGGGGCAGGTGGCGCAGAAATACGGCCTGTACACCAAGATCACCGGCGGCCAGCGGATCGACCTGTTCGGCGCTCGCGTACACCAGCTGCCGCAGATCTGGGCGGACTTGATCGCCAGCGGCTTCGAGTCCGGGCACGCCTATGGAAAGGCGATGCGCACGGTCAAGTCCTGCGTCGGGTCGACCTGGTGCCGATACGGCGTGCAGGACAGCGTCGGACTCGCCATCGAGATCGAGAACCGCTACCGCGGGTTGCGTGCACCTCACAAAATCAAGCTCGCAGTATCGGGATGCACGCGCGAATGCGCCGAGGCACAGGGCAAGGACGTCGGCGTGATCGCAACCGAGAAGGGCTGGAATCTCTACGTGTGCGGCAACGGCGGCATGAAGCCCCGCCATGCCGAGCTGCTGGCCGCGGATCTGGACAAGGAAACGCTCATCCGCTACATCGACCGCTTCCTCATGTTCTACATCCGCACGGCCGACCGCCTGCAGCGCACCTCCACGTGGCGCGACAACCTCGAGGGCGGTCTGGACTACCTGCAGCAGGTGGTCTGCGAGGACAAGCTGGGGATCGCCGCGGAGCTGGAAGCGGACATGGCGCGGATCGTCGCGACCTACGAGTGCGAGTGGAAGAAGGCCATCGAGGATCCGGCAACCCTGCGCCGGTTCCGTCACTTCATCAACAGCGACGCCGAGGACGGCAACGTCGTGTTCGTTCAGGAGCGCGGCCAGATCCGGCCGGCGACCCGTGCAGAGCGGCGCACGCGCACAGGAGCGCTCGGATGAGCTGGAGCTCGCTCTGCCAGCTGGAGGAGGTCCTCCCCGACACCGGAGTCTGCGCGCTGCTGCACGGGCGTCAGATAGCGATCTTCCGTTGCGGCGACTCGGTCTTCGCGCTCGACAACCTCGACCCGGCGAGCGATGCGAACGTCCTGTCCCGCGGAATCGTCGGCGATGTGAAGGGCGAGCGCGTCGTCGCCTCGCCGCTCTACAAGCACCACTACAGCCTGAGCACCGGGCGCTGCATCGAGGATTCCGCACACTCGGTCAATGTCTACCCCGCACGGGTCATGGATGGGCGGATCTGGGTCAACGCGACGCCGCAGGTGGCCCGGTCGCGGCGGCGGCTGGTCGTCGTCGGCAACGGGATGGCCGGCATGCGCACCGTGGAGGAGCTGCTGAAGCTCTCCCCGGACGGCTATGACATCACGGTGTTTGGAGCCGAGCCGCACGTCAACTACAACCGCATTCTGCTCTCGCCGCTGCTGGCTGGAGAGAAGCGGGTCGAGGAAATCATCCTGCACTCGCAGCACTGGTACGCGGAGCACGGCGTGACGCTGCACATGGGCGACCCGGTGGTCCGCATCGACCGCCGCCGGCGTATCGTGCGCTCGCGCAACGGCCTGGAGGCTCCGTACGACCGCCTGCTGATGGCGACCGGATCCAACCCGGTCATTCTTCCCATTCCCGGCGTCAACCTTCATGGCGTCGTCACGTTCCGCGATCTCGCCGACGTGCATGCCATGCTCGAGGCGGCTCGTCATTACCGCAAGGCGGTCGTGATCGGCGGCGGACTGCTCGGCCTGGAGGCTGCGAATGCGCTCGTGCAGCGCGGCATGGACGCAACCGTCGTCCACCTGTTCGACAGCCTGATGGAGCGGCAGCTGGACGCCCCCGCTGCGGCCCTGTTGCGAGCCTCTCTGGAGACACGCGGCTTGAAGTTCCACATGCCGGCGAAGACCACGGCGATCCTCGGCGAGCGGCGGGTCAGCGGCGTGCGCTTCGATGACGGCGCGCAACTGGACGCGGATCTGATCGTCATGGCCGCCGGTGTGCGTCCGAATGTCGATCTCGCCAGTCAGGCGGGATTGCGCTGCGAGCGCGGGGTACTCGTTGACGACACGCTCCAGACGTTCGACCCGAGCATCTATGCCGTCGGCGAGTGTGTGCAGCACCGCCAGAACACCTTCGGCCTGGTGGCGCCGTTATGGGAGCAGGCACGCGTCTGCGCCGCCCACCTTGCCGAAGTGGGGGTATCCCGCTACCGCGGCACACTCACCGCAACGCAGCTCAAGGTAACTGGAGTCGATGTGTACTCGGCCGGCGAGTTCGCCGACACGGACGGAGGAGAGGTGCTGGTGCTGCGTGACCCACGCCGTGGGATCTACAAGCGCCTGGTCATCCGTGATAACAGGCTCTGCGGGGTAATTCTCTACGGTGACGCACGCGACGGCGGCTGGTACTTCGACTTGATCACCTCAGGCACGGACATCACCGCGATGCGCGACACCCTCCTGTTTGGCCCCGCGCTGGCGGAGGAAGCCGCGAGCTGATGTACACGGACATCCCGACTGGACCTGCCGGTATCCGTACCACGTGTCCCTACTGCGGAGTGGGCTGCGGATTGCGAGTGCAGTCCGCCGGCGATTCCATCCAGGTGGCGGGCGACCCGCACCACCCCGCCAACTTCGGGCGTCTGTGCTCGAAAGGGACCGCTTTGGCGGACACGGTCGGCCTGGAAGGCCGGTTGCTGCACCCGCAGATCGGCGGCGGGCGCGTCAGCTGGGAGGCCGCTCTGGATCACGTCGCGCTCAATCTGCAGCGCATCCTCCAGGAGCACGGCCCCGACTCGGTGGCTCTGTATGTCTCCGGCCAGCTGCTGACGGAGGACTACTACGTCGCCAACAAGCTCATGAAGGGTTATCTCGGCGCTGCCCACATCGACACGAACTCGCGGCTGTGCATGGCATCGGCGGTCGCCGGACACAAGCGCGCCTTCGGCGGGGACCTGGTGCCCGGCTGCTACGAGGACCTCGAGCTCGCCGATCTGGTCGTGCTGGTCGGGTCGAACACGGCCTGGTGCCACCCGGTGGTCTTTCAGCGGATCATCCGGGCCAAGCAGCAGAGGCCTGAGCTGCAGCTGGTGGTAATCGATCCCCGCCGCACCTCGACGTGTGAGCTCGCGGATCTGCATCTGCCGATCACCTCCGGCACCGATGTTTGGCTCTTCAACGGCCTGCTCACCTATCTGCACCGACAGGGCCTCACTGCTGCAGCCTTCGTTGACGAGCACACCACCGGGCTGGAAGCGGCTCTCGCAGCGGCCGGCAGCTCTGCAGAACACGTGTCGGAGACAGCGAAGCTCTGCGGCATCGACGCGGCGCGCCTCACTGAGTTCTATCGCCTGTTCGCCGCCACCGAGAAAGTCGTGACTGTATTCTCGCAGGGGGTCAACCAGTCCTCCGCGGGGACGGACAAGGTGAACAGCATCATCAACTGCCACCTGCTGTGCGGCCGCATCGGCAGGCCTGGCATGGGGCCGTTCTCCCTCACCGGGCAGCCCAATGCGATGGGTGGGCGCGAAGTGGGCGGAATGGCCAACATGCTCGCCGCGCACATGGAGCTCGGCAACCCCGAGCACCGCAGGCTCGTCCAGGAGTTCTGGCGGAGTCCGCGCATGGCCGCCACGGGCGGCCTGAAGGCCGTGGAGCTATTCGAAGCGATGCATGCCGGCCGCATCAAGGCCGTGTGGATCATGGCGACCAATCCGCTCGTGAGCCTGCCGGATGCCGATTTCGCGCGCGCAGCCCTCGAGCGGTGCGAGCTGGCCGTCGTTTCCGATTGCATCGCCGCCACGGACACGACGGCATTCGCCGACGTGCTGTTGCCGGCCGCCGCCTGGGGAGAGAAGGACGGCACGGTCACCAACTCCGAGCGGCGCATCTCCCGGCAGCGCGCATTCCTGCCGCTGCCGGGAGATGCGATGCCGGACTGGTGGATCGTGAGCCAGGTCGCCACCCGCATGGGTTTCGGCCGGGACTTCAACTACAGCGCGGCGCACGAGATTTTCGACGAGCATGCGCGGCTGTCGGGGTTGGAGAACCACGGGTCGCGGGGTTTTGATATCAGCGGTCTCGCAGGCCTGGGCTCTGCAGGTTACGACGCGCTGGAACCGGTGCAGTGGCCCGTGCAACGTCGCTCCGACGGCGGCACCTCCCGCTTGTTCGAGGACGGCCGGTTCCTGCATGCCGACGGCAAAGCGCGCTTCGTTCCCACGCCGGTGCGCGCCCCGACGCACTCGACGGATGAGGAATTTCCGTTCGTGCTGAACACCGGGAGAATCCGCGATCAGTGGCACACCATGACTCGGACCGGCCGATCGGCAACCCTGGCGGAGCACCTGCCGGAGCCATTCGTGGATCTGCATGCGCAGGACGCGCTGCTCGCCGGCGTGCGCAATGGTGAGCTAGCCAGGGTACGCACCCGTTGGGGCTCGATGGTGGCGCGTGTCCGAACTAGCGGTGAGATCAAACGCGGCACTCTCTTCGTACCGATCCATTGGAGCTCTGTCCACGCATCGCAAGCGCGCGTCGGCGCTCTCGTCAGCTCCGCTGTCGATCCCGTTTCCGGCGAGCCGGAGTTCAAGCACACCCCTGCACGTGTCGAGCCGTTCGTCGTCGACTGGCATGGATTCCTCATGACGCGCGTCGCCCTGGAGGAGCCGGATTTTTCGTGGTGGACGGCGATCCGCGGCGAGCAATTCCTGCGGTACGAGTTCGCAGGCAGGCAGATGCGCTCCGACCCGGCTGTGTGGGCGCGCACCTTGCTGAACGCTACCCAGAGCGATGCCGATTTCCTCGACTATCGGGACGAGACCGCGGGCATCTATCGCGCCGCCTACATCATCGACGAACGTCTTGCCGGGTGCGTGTTTCTCTCGGTGCGGCCCGACTTGCCGGCTCGCGGCTGGCTCGGCGCGCTCTTCGGCCTCGACAAGTTGGATGACAGCGCACGGGCCGCACTACTTGCAGGCAGAGCCCGCGGCTCCCGCACGGATCCAGGCCCCATCGTCTGCTCGTGTTTTCGAGTGGGCACTCACACGCTACGCGAAGCAATCGAGAAGCACGGCATCACGAGCGCGGAGCAAGTCGGAGCATTCCTCCGCGCAGGCACGAATTGCGGCTCCTGCTTGCCGGAGATTCGCAAGCTCATTGCTGCCACGTCCGCGGCCACGTCCGCGGCCACGAGCTGAGCTGATGGCCGGTGTCCGCGCGATGCGGACCTGGCGAAGCAGGACTGCACGGTACTGCCCCGAACGCGGATCAGCCACGCTGCTGGCGTTGCTCGTTCGTCTGCTCAGGCGGCGCTTCCGCCAGGAAGCGCTGCTCCAGCTCCACTGCGGACAGCGGCTTGGACAGCAGGAAGCCCTGAACCTCATCGCACCCACGCACCCGCAGCCATTCCAGCTGTCCGGGGCGCTCGACCCCTTCCGCGGTCACTATCAGGTTCAGGCTCGCTCCGAGGGAGAGGATCGCGTTCGCGATCGCCGCATCGCTTGCCGAGCAGTCCACGTTCTGCACGAACGCTTTGTCGATCTTGATGCGGTCGGGTGGGAACCGCGTGATGTAGGCCAGCGAGGAATAGCCGGTGCCGAAGTCATCGAGCGCAATCCGGCATCCCAGTTGCCGCAATCTCTCCAAAGCAGTGCGCACGGTGGCGGAGTCCTTCACCAGCAGAGTCTCGGTGATCTCGACTTCGATGAGCGACGTCGGTACACCGGCCGCCTGGGCCGCCGCCTCGATGGTTCGGGCCGGGTCCCCGTGCAACAGCTCCTTGCCCGACACGTTGATCGCGACGGGGACCGCGCAGCCGCGATCCATCCAGGCGCGCAGCTGGCGGCACGCCGCGCGCGCGACCCACTGGCCCATCTCGATGATCAGGCCGCTGTCCTCGGCGATCTCCACGAAGCGGTTGGGTGAGATTTCCCCGTATTCGGAGTCGCACCACCGCAGCAGCGCCTCCACGCCGGCGATCCGGTTGTCGGTCAGCCGGAACTTCGGCTGATAGCGCAGTTGCAGCCGATCATCCTCGACGGCATGGCGCAGGCGTGCCTCCAGATCGAGCCAGTCGCGCAGCCGAGTGCTCATGGCCGGCGCATAGACGGCGACGGCCGCAGCCGAGCCGCTCTTCGCCTGGTACATCGCGATGTCGGCATGCTTGAGCACGGTTGCGACGTCGCCGCCGTCATCGGGATAGACGGCGAGCCCGATGCTCGGCGCGGAATAGAACTCCAGGCCTTCGTGCTCGATGGGGTCTTTGAATACCGTCCCGCACTTCTCCGCGATCTGAATCGCAAGCGCTCGCGCGTCGCGATGGCGCAGCAGGATCACGAACTCATCGCCACCGAAGCGGCCTACCGTGACGTGTTGCAGAGCGCCCTTGAAGCTCTCCAGAGCCGCGGTGAGCTTCCCCGCGACGGTGCGCAGCACGGCGTCCCCAACGCTGTGTCCGAACGTGTCGTTCACACGCTTGAAGCTGTTGAGGTCCAGGTAGATGACGGCGACGGCCTCATTCGAGGCAGTCGCTTCGGCGAACATCCGCTCGGCCGTCTCGGTACAGCGCTGCCGGTTGGGCAGGCCCGTCAGGGTGTCGAAGTAGGCCAGACGCTCGATGCGCTCGGCCGCGGCCGCGTTGCGCAGAATGTATTCGAGCCGGCGGGGCAACAAGGCCCAGTTGACCGGCTTGGAGATGAAGTCGGTCGCGCCGGCCTCGAAGGCAAGACGGATCGCTTCCGAATCCTCATGACCCGTCACCATGACGATCGGGACCGTGGCAAGGTGCGGCTGGGCTCGCAGCCTGCGGCAGACGCAGAAACCGTCCAGGCCGGGCATGTCGACATCCAGCAGCACGATGGCGACGTCCTGCGCAAGTGCGGCTTCCAGAGCCGCCGTGCCGTTGTCGAAGCCGCGCGCGTCCAGACCGCACTCGGCCGACGACTCCACCAGCAGCAGGCGGCCGAGATCCTCATCGTCGGCGATGATCGCGACCGGTCGTTTCACGACATCCGCGCTCATGCCGTGGCCCTCAGCTTCAGCTGCAGGAGCTCCTCGATGAGCCGCGGATGCGCGGTTCGCAGCAGGTCGAACAGCGGCTGCACGGCATCGGCGTCGCCCGCCACGCACAGCTGTTCGAGCTGCCGGACTTCCTTCGCATAGGCGAGCGCGCCGACGTTGGCGGCGCTGGAGGCGAGCTTGTGGCAGAGCGCCGCTGCAGCCTGGAGGTCTTTGCGTTGGATCGCAGACTGCAATTGAGCCAGGGACTCCGAGGATCCCCTGTGAAAGAGATCGACGAGCTTGGCATACAGGTCGGGCTGCCCGCCGCCACGCAAACCGCGCAACCTCGCAACCGCCGAGGAATCGACGCACGAAGCCGCCACGAGACGGGCCAGACCGTCCGCGCGCCCGGCTGCGGGGGCGTCGACCGTCGCGGCGGGAGGAGTCACCTCGGACGGTGCATCGGCCGGCGCGCCCTTCGGAGTAATGTGCGCAGCGGCTGCAGCCCGCACGGCGGCCGCCGGCGCGTCAGGCCGCGCAGGCACGTGCGCCACATCGACCTTCTGCGCCGCAGCCGGAATCCACTTCCGCAGGACTCGCGCACACTCTTCCAGCGTGCACGGCTTGCTGAGCATGTCGTCCATGCCGGCCTGCAGACACGTATTGCGATAATTCATGGCATCGTGCGCCGTCAACGCAATGATCGGCACGCGAGGTCCGTCACCCGTGCGCTGGCGGATGAGCGCAGTCGTCGCGAAGCCGTCCATCGTCGGCATGCTCAGGTCCATCAGGATCAGATCGAAGCGCTCCGCGGCATGGCGCGCGATCGCTTCGGGACCGTCTTTGACCCATACCGACGTACAGCCCAGAGTATCCAGATACCCTTGGGCGACCGCCGCATTGACGGGCTCGTCTTCCACGAGCAGCACGTGGCCGCCGATGGGACTGGTGTCGGCCGCGAGGATCGCTGCAGCATCCGCGGAAGCCGGCGCCACACCCAACGTTGCCGCCATTGCCTCGTACAGGGCATCGCGACGCAGCGGTTTGAGCACGATCGCCTCGCCGCCAACGCGGCGCTCGAGCTGCTGCGCTTCCACTTCCGAATTGCTGGCAACGACAATCAGCGCCGCATTCTGCGGGCCCCGCAACTGCTCGTACTCCCTGCCGTCGCCGGCATCGACGATCACCACCTCGGCGGCGTTGCGGATACCGGCGAGCCTATCGATCGGCCCCACGCCCTGATCGAGCACCAGGCCGAGTGCGGCACAATGGCGAGTCAGCGCCTCCCCGAGCGCCGGACGCCGCGTCACGATCCGCACCCGCTTCCGGGGCAGCGGAGGGAATTGTCGTCGAGGCTGCTCCGCACCGATCTTCAGCGGGAGCGAGAAATGGAACGTCGAGCCCACTTGCGGGCGGCTCTCCACGGTGATGGTGCCGCCCATCAGATCGGCGAGCTCGCGACAGATGGCCAGTCCCAGGCCGCTTCCGCCGAAACGCCGCGTGGTCGACTCGTCCGCCTGGGTGAAGGGCGTGAAGATCCTGCCGATGGTCGCCGCATCCATGCCGATACCGGTGTCGGCAATCGAGAACTGCACGGTGAGGCTCTGTCCGTCGCTCGCGCCAATGTCCGCTCTGACGACGATCTCGCCCTGCGAGGTAAACTTGACGGCGTTGCCGACCAGGTTCATCAGGACCTGCCGCACCCGCAGCGGATCGCCGAGCAGGTTGCGCGGCTCGCTCTCCGGGGGGCACACGATCAGGCCGATGCCTTTGGACTCGGCCGCGCCCGCGAACAGACTGGTGCACTCCTCGCAGATGCGCCCGACTTCGATGGGCAGTTCCTCGAGCGCCACTTTGCCGGCGTTGATCTTGGACAGATCCAGCAGGTCGTTGACGATCTGCAACAGCACCTGCGCCGATGAGCGGATCGTCTGCGTCAGCCGCGCCTGCGTCGAGGAGAGTGCCGTACGAGCCAGCAGCTCCGTCATGCCGACGACACCATTCATCGGCGTGCGCAGCTCGTGGCTCATCCGGTCGAGGAAGTTGCTCTTCGCCTGCGCAGCCTCCTCGAGCTGACGGTTGGTGTCTACCAGCTCACGCGTGCGCAGCGCGACTTCGGTCTCCAGGCGCTGCTGCTCGTGGACCACGCGCTGATACCGCACCCGCTGCAGGCGCGCCCGATAAGCGATGAGGCCCACGATAAGCAGGGCGTAGACGGTGTACGCCCACGGTGACTTCCAAGGGGCCGGGGCCCTGTGCAGCATGAGCCGCAGCGGCACCTGACTCCACACGGAGTCGGCATTGGCAGCTCGGACTTCCAGCACGTGGTCCCCGGACTCCAGGTTGGTCAGCGTGATGCGATGCTGAGTACCCAGATCGATCCACCGGTCCGTCAGGCCGAGCATGCGATAGGCCAGTCGGTTGCGCCCCGGGGAGCTGAAGTCGAGCGTGCCGAAGTCCAGCGACAGGATGTTGGCGCGATAGTCGAGCGCGACGCGGTCCATCAGCCAGTACGGGGTGCTGCTGCGAGCCGGGACGCCCATGATCTCGACGCCGGTCAGGGCCAGACGCGGCGGCTTGCTGCTCTCGGTCAGCCGGGAGGGATCGAAGATGTTGAATCCGCCGGGGCCGCCGAAGCACAGCCGCCCGTCGCGCAGCCGGAAAGAGGCTCCGGAGTCGAACTCCTCGCCCTGCAGCCCGTGCTCGCGATGATAGGTCTTGACGGTGCGCGTGCGCGGGTCGTAGCGCGTCAGCCCCGCGTTGCCGCTCAACCAGATGCGGCCGCTCGCATCCGCAAGCACGCCATACACTGTGTCGCTCGAGAGACCCTCGGCACGCGAGATCGTCTCGAAGCGGATCGAGTCGGGGGCCGCCCCTGATCCGCTGACCCTGACGAGGCCGCCGCCATCGGTCCCTACCCACACGCGATCCTCCGCATCCACGGTGACCGCATACACGGTGTTGACCGGGAGGGAGGCCGGGTTGTCGGCATCGTGGCGGAAGACTCTGACGACCGTGCCGTCGGCGCGCGCCAGGTCGAGGCCACCGCCGTCCGTGCCGATCCAGAAGTGACCGCCCCGGTCCTCCGCGATCGAAGTGATGTTGGCGGAGCTGACCGCGCCGGGCATCGAGGGTCCGAACGGGAGCTGGCGGATCAGCCCCGTCATGGGATCGAGCACGTTCACACCGCCGCCGTGCGTCCCGACCCACAACTGCCCGGTGCTGGTCTCGAAAATCGTCGCAATGCCCTCGGCGCTCAGGCTGTGAGGGTCGCCGGGACGCACCGGGATGGACTGGATCTCGCCGCGTGCAGTGAGTTTCTTCACTCCGCCGCCCATCGTGCCGATCCACAACGTGCCCCGGTGATCCTGGTGCAGGGCCATGACGCGCGTGTCGCCGATGGCGTTGGAGCGCCCCGTCAAGGCGTCGATCGCGGTAGCAGTGCCGCTATCTGCGTCGAACAGTGTCAGCCCGCCCCCGAGAGTGCCGATCCAGACTTTGTTGTCGGACGCGTCCGCGAACGAAGTCACCTGCTTGTCGCGCACCCACTCGGGTCGGTGAATGCCGAGCTCCCAGCTACGCGGATTCCAGCGGCTGACACCGCCCTCGTAAGTGCCGATCCACATGAGGCCGGTCTGATCCTCATAGAGCGACATGATGAAGGAATCGCGCAGCGAAGCCGGATCGGTGGCGTCCTGCTTGTAATGGTTGAACTGCCCGGTCGAGCGATCCAGCAGATCCAGCCCGGCGCTGGTGCCGACCCACAGATGTCCTGCCTGGTCCTCCAGCAGGGCGTGCACTTCATCGTCGGCGAGAGAGCTGCTCCGATGTGCATCGTGACGGAAGCTCTGCACGAGGCGCCCTTCGCGGTCCATGCGATCCAGGCCGCCGTCGAAGGTTCCGATCCACAGAGCGCCGCTACGGTCCTCGAGCACCTGCGAGATGAGATTGCCGGTCAGGGAGGCGGAGCCGCCCGCGGCATGGCCGGCCGCCTCGTGCCGGAAGTGCGCAAAGGAATGCTGTTCAGGGTCCCAACGGTCCAGTCCGTGATCGGTGCCGACCCACAGTGTCCCGGACCGATCCAGCGCGAGGGTCTGAATGCGATCGCTCCCGAGTGACCCGGCGGCAGCGGGGTCGTGCCGCAGATGCTCGAAATGCCCGCTCGCCGGATCCAGGATGTCGATGCCTGCGTCGAGTGTGCCGATCCACAGGCGGCCGCGCGTATCCAGAACGAGCGCCCGCGTGGCATCGCTGGAAAGTGAGCCGGCATCCGCAGGGTCGTGGCGATACACGGTGAACGTATCGGTCGCCCGATTCCAACGGGCGACACCGGCATCCTTGATGGCGATCCACAGATCGTGATGCGCGTCCTCGATGATCTGGTGAATATAGTTTCCCGGCAGTCCGTTATGAGCGCCCGGTGAGTAGGCGTAGCGCAGCAGCTCGTGGCCGTCGTAGCGAACCAGGCCATCCTGGGTGCCGAGCCAGACGAAGCCCTGTGAGTCCTGCAGGGTGACGAACACGGTCCCCTGGGGAAGGCCGTCCGAGGGCGTGAGGTGCTCCAGGATGAGCGGGGGCGAGTCGGCGGCAGCCGCGGGGCCGACGCATGCGATAGAGGTCCCCAGGAGAAGGCCGAACGCGGCCAGCAGGGACGAACGCCAGCCCGCCGCGCGAGTGGTGGTGCTCACGCGCCTAAGATGCCTCAATGCCGTTGCTGCCTTCGTTGATCCAGGTTCCCGCGCGGACCGGCGTGGATCGCGCTTTGCGCGATCTGCATCACATTCCGGTCATCCGTCCGGGTCTGGGCCGTTTATGGGCACGGGCCGCTGAGGCGTTGTGGCGCCCGCGGCCCGCGGCTGTCCCCGACTCTTTGGCAACCGCCTCGGGGCGGTTTTGCTATTCGTTAGGCACCCACGACACGATCGAGGCGGGGGTCGTCGGCGCAGCGCCCGGCTGCGACGTGTTCCACCATGACACGTCCCGGGCCCAGGTGTAGCCCCGCGCCCACGTGTAGCCTCGGGCCCAGGTGTACCCGCTCGCCCAGGTGTAGCCCCGCGCCCAGGTATATCCCTGCGCCCACGTGTAGCCCTGCGACCAGGAGTAGCCGCGTGCCCACGTGTATCCCTCGTTCCAGCTCAAACCGTCCCCGCTGGTGCTACCGCCCCAATACCAGCCGTTCATGTTCATGATGTAGTAGTTGCCGTTCGCGTCCTCGTTGGCCGGGCCGCCGAAGTGCTCGGTGCCGGCCAGATCGGCGTTCACGTCGAGGCCCACGTTTGCGCAGTTGACGGCGGAGCTGTTGATCGCGGCAGGCGCGTTGATGAGGCCGGCGCCCTGCTGGAACACGCTGTAGGCCAGCGTGTTGGCCGAAGTCACGGCGGGGCGCGCCGAGGCCAGCAGACGGCACTTCACCTGGTCAGGCGTCAGGTACGGGTGAGCCTGCAGCATCAGCGCGACGACTCCCGTCGTCACCGCCGCGGACATCGAAGTGCCCGACATGGTGAACAACTGCTCGCCCGCGGACATGGAGCCCGGATCGATGTTGGCCAGGTAGCTGTCGTGCGGCATGGAGGCGGTGATGTGGCCACCGGGGGCGACCATCTCCGGCTTCACGAAGCCCTCGAACGTCGGTCCGGTGGAGGAGAACGACGCCAGGCGGTCGTCCGTCCCATCGTACGGGGTGTAGTTGTCCGTCAGGGCGCCGGTGGTGATCACGTACGGCACATTGCCCGGCACGTCGATCGACATCGGGTTGGGGCCTTCGTTGCCGGCGGCCGCTACCACTACGATACCGGCGCGCCAGGCCTGCATGACGGCCTGAGCCAGCGGATCGTCCCAGTAGTAGGACTCCGGGGTCGCACCGAAAGACAGGTTGACGACGCGGATGTTGTAGCGCGTCTTGTTGGCCACGATCCAGTTCAGACCGGCGATCACGTCGGAATAGGCACCACCGCCCTGGCCGTCGAACGCCCGTACGATGACGAGGTTCGCCTTCGGGGCAATACTGTCGTAGCTGAGCGCCAGATCCTGCGCGCCGCCGGCGGCAATCGAGGTCACATGCGTGCCGTGGCCAAACGGGTCGCCGGTCACCGCACCGTGACCGCCGTTGGTCACGTCGAGGGTCGCGAGAATGCGCCCGCCGTAGTTCTGGGTCGGATCCTGCCAGAGACCGGAATCCAGGATGGCGATCGTCACGCCCTGGCCGGTGATCCCCTGGTTGTGCAGTTGGTCGGCACCGACCAGCATCGGATAGTTCGTCTCATAGAACAGGCTCGAGCTGCCCACGCTGGTGCCGTCCTGCAGCGACTGGCCCGAGCTGAGGGAGGTCATGAGCGGCGAGAGCAGCGGCGAGACGACCGGGCCTGCCAGAGGCGTCGTGGTATTCAGCACAGGCGAAGTGACCGGAGCGAGTGCCTGGGTGAGCGGAGTAGTCAGCGGCGCAGTTGTATTCAACACCGGAGTGGCAATGGGGGTAGCCACGGTGCCGACCGTCGAAGTCACCGGCGCCGTCAGCGAGCCGAGCCAGGAGAACAGCCCCCGGGCCGCCACCTTGCGATCCGCGTAGACGTGCAAGCCGCTCTCGCGCAGCTGCTCAGCCTGATCCAGCGTCAGATAGGCCGATACGGCGTTGATGATCTCGAGCGGCCGCTCGACGCTCGCCGCCACATGCTGGACGCTCTGCTCGGCCGATTCGACCGAAGGGGCCTGCACGATATAGAGGCTCGGCACCACCAGCGGCGGCTGGCTCGCGGACGTGGAGGGTATTGCGTCGGCCGCGAAAGCCACAGGCAGCGACAGCAGTGCGATGGAGGCTGGAACTATCAGGCGAAGCATCGTTTTTTTCCCGTTCAAGGGCGGACTCCCGGGGCCGGATCCGCGTGTGCGTATTTGACGTGAACGGGTCGACACTCTCGGCTAAGCACACCTCACAGGCCGGCGAGGTGTTTGTGACGGAGTTATCATAACGGCAGTGTCAAATTGGCGCGTTGCGCGGCGCCCACGGATGCGTCTGACTCAACGTGACGCCGAAGCGAGGGGTTCCTCGATTATGTCAGGTGAGGCGTCCTGATAGAGATCGCCGGTGCCGTGCCGGCACCCCAGCGCAAGCAGCGCCGCGCGTTGCTCCTGATCGTCGACACCCGTGGCAATGGGTGTGAGTCCGAGTGCTGTGGCAACGGCGACGCCCGCGCGACAGACCTTGAGAGCCACCGCGTCGGTGCGGATCGCGGTCGTCCAGGCACGATCCAGCTGCAACCCCCAGATCGGAGTCCGCGCGAGCCAGTCGAGTGAGCCGAGGCCGCGGCCCACTTCATCTACGACCAGGCGCACGCCCCGCTGCCGCAGAGCGAAAAAGTCCGCAGGGTCGCGCGAAATCAACGTCTTCTCCGAGATACGCAGCTCGAGCCGGTCCGCCGGCACCGCGCCCTCTGCCAGAAACCGCTCGATGTCGCCGATGAAATTCTCATGCAGCACGTGATGGCGCAGGGCGCCGAAGGAGATGCGTACATCGGCTTCCGACCTGGCGCTGAGATCGAGAAAATCCTCCCGCAGGCGCGCCAGCACCGCGCGGGACAGGGCAGCAGCGAGACCGGTGATCTCCGCAACACGCAAAAATTCGCCCGGACGAATCTCGCCGCGCAGAGGATGCAGCCAGCGCAGATAGCCGACCCACGCGACCAAACGTCCGGTCACGAGGTCGTGACGGCCCACGTAGCGAAAGCGAATATCACAGCTCTCGATCGCCTCGTGCAGTTCCCTAGCGATGTCCAGGCGTGCGAGCGAGCGCAGCTTCAGAGTATCGGTAAAGAAGCACACGGAAGAGGCCCCACTCCGACGTGCCTCCGTCGCGGCGGAACGCGCGTGATCCAGCAAGAGCTTCGGAGTGGAAGCGTCCTGCCCGAGAATCGCGACGCCGCCATACACGGTCAGGTGGAATTCGGCTTCCCCGACGGCGACAGGCTGGCGGAGGCTGGCGCACAGCTTGCTCACGCAGCGGTCGATGACCTCGCGGTCCGAGGTCTCCAGAACCAGGGCCAACAGGCTGTCGCTCAGCTGCCCCAGATACCAGCCCGGCTCCGCTTCATCCTGCGCGGGAAGCCGCAGGATCACCGTGCTCATGATCTGCTCGGACACACGGGGAGCAATCACCTGCGCGATATCGGCGATGCCGTCCAGGTGCACCACGGCGACGGCGATCGGCTTCTCACGTAGCGCCGCCAGCGAGGTCGATTCCTTGAAGCGACGCAAGAAGCCCCGCCGGTCCAGGTGCGGGCGTGGGCGCTCGTCCGATCCCTCGAGCCCTGCATCCTGGGCAGCCCCCAGCACCGCTCGAACCACGCACAAGGCGCGATCCGGGCCCTGCGGGTTGACTCGCACTTCGTACTCGCTGCCCTCGTGCTGGAACTTCACTTCCGTGGCCGTGCGCTGGGCGATGGATTTCTTCACCAGCTGCAGCAGCAGCGCCGCCGAATCCTTCGGCCATAGGGTGTCCATGTGCCTGCCGCTGGCATCCCCCGCCGGCTTCAGATCGGCCACGCCGTGTCCGCCGCTGTGCGCCGCGACGATTCCGTCGCGCCGCACCATCAGCACCAGATCAGGCAGGCTTTCCAGTAATTCGTCGGTAGGCATGGGCAGGAGATTCCGATCGCCGGGCATCGTAAGCGGGATCGGGGCCGGGATTCTTAGATGCAGATCCCATAGCGGGGAGGCACAGCGCGCCCTACTGTCGCGATCGCGTATCGTCTCGGTCGCGGCAGCGCCGCGTGCAATCGACGTCCTCACGGGCCGCGCCTGCCCCCTTGCTCTGCGGAGCCGGAGTGGCCTCGCTTTCATACGTGCTCGAGTGCCTCGACTCGATCGGGGCGCAGTTCGTACGTCCGGACATCACGCAGTCCTGAATCCGGGACGCGTCGTGCAGCACATGGGCGAGATAGAGCCCGCCACCGACCAGCACCAGGATCAGGAGGAGCCCCAGCACTGCTGCCCGGCGCGGATCGCGGCTCTCGGGATCATGCGGCTCCAGCTCGTCCATCGTCTCATTATGATCCTGCGCGACAGGGGGCGCCGGACGATATGATGTGCACAATCAACCCCTTGGGTCGCAAGCGCATGACCAATGTCTGGGTAGGCACCTCCGGCTACAACTATCCCGAGTGGCGGGGGAGCTTCTACCCGGAGAAGTTTCCCACCTCGAAGATGCTTCCCTACTATGCAGAGCGCTTCCGGACGGTCGAGATCAATTACACGTTCTACCGGACGCCGAACGAGAAAATCCTCGCCGGCTGGAACCGTGAGACCCCAGAGGGGTTCAAGCTCACGCTGAAGGCCCCGAAGCGCATCACGCACGATGCGCGCTTGAAGGATTGTGCGGAGCTGCTCCAGTACTTCCTCGACACGGCCGCGACCCTTGGGCCGAAACTCGGCGCCCTGCTGTTCCAGTTGCCGCCCTTTCTACGCAAGGATGTCGGATTGCTCGACAGGTTCCTCGAGACGTTCCCTCCAGGGGTGTGCGCGACCTTCGAATTCCGTCACAAGTCCTGGTGGGACGAGGATGTACTGGCGCGCTTGCGGGCGAAGAATCTCGCCCTGTGCATCGCCGACAGTGAAGCACTGTCAGCGCCCGTGGAGATCACTGCCGACTACGCCTACTTCCGGCTGCGCGACGAGGGCTACACGCCGAATGAGATTGCCCAGTGGGCGCGCACCATTCGCGAGAAGACATCCGCGTGCAGCGATGTGTTCGTGTACTTCAAACATGAGGAGGCCGGCAAAGGGCCGCAGTTTGCCCGCCTGCTGCTGGACTCGCTCGCCGCGCTTCAGCCTGCTTGACGCTGTAGCCGCCGCGGCGCTCCAGCCGGCGCGGCGCGCCCCGGCCTGTTTGACGCTGTAGCCAGCACCGCGCTCCCGGCGGTGCGGCGCTCACTTGCCTCCCAATCCCGCCTCTGCCTGTCGCAACCAGTCGGCGCGATCGGCGCTCGCGGGCATCGCTTCGGCGAGCTTGCGCGCCTTCGCGTAGTTGTCCGCTGCATTGGGCGCGTCACCTGTCTTTGCCTGCGTCTCCGCCAGCGCCAGCAGGTTGGGCGGATATTGCGGCTGCAACATAACGGCGCGGCGTGCCCACTCCAACGCGGAATCCGCGTCGCCGGGCCCTAACGGCCATGCAGGCGCCCGGAGCAACACCAGCGCCCGCACGCGCGACGGACCTGCGTGGTCAAAGTTAGGATCGAGGTCCTCGGCGCTCCCGAGATCCATCAGCATGCTATTGAGCAGGCCGATGGCATCCGGGGGATGGGAGCGCGCCTGCAGACCCAGCCCGAGGGCACGGACGTAGAGACAAGCCCCTGTCTGTGGAAAGCGATCCACGCAGGCCTTTGCGTTGTTCATGGCATCGTCGGCGAGATCGCTGCGAATCTTCGCATCCGACGCGCCATCGCTGCGCTGGGAGTCCGCGAGCACCGCTGCGGTCAGATCGGCCACCGTTGCCGACGCCGGCGGCGGCGGGAGAGCAGGCGGCTGGCTGGCACAGGCGCCGAGCACAGCTGCGATGCAGCCGACCAGCAGCCGTCTCACTGCGGCAGCCGAGGTTGTGTGAAGCCCCGCAGACGCAACGAGCTCAGTGTGTCCGCAGCATGCGCGTCGTGCCCCATTTTCAGCAGACCTGCCTGAAACGCGCGCACGCGCGCCGCAGGCAAGCGCGAGTCGACCGCGACTATCAGCGCAACGGGCAACGGCGCAGATTGAGCGACGGTCTCGATCTGTTTTGCAAAGGGCAGCGTCGGAAGCGATGCCGCCTGTGTCTGATCCAACAGTGCGGCGACCTTCTCGCCGGAGGCCACGCGCCGCAAAGCGCTGAGAATCTGGCCCGTCGATTCGATCTTGACGTCGGCGGGCAGCGCCCAGGCCTGCAGTGCCGAGTGCCTGACGAAATCGGGCGCGTAGCCGGCCACACTCAGCACGGTATAGCCGGCGAGCGACGGCGGCCCGCTCACGGCCCCGGACTTCGCCACCAGACTCCAGCGCTCCTGGGTTCCGGTCCCGGTGACATCGGCCTGCGCGAGCGGCCTCAGATGCAGGCTCGCCGCATGCTCGACGTAGAACGGATACGGCACGAAAGCAAGTACGGCCTCGGAGCTGCCGAGCTTTGCAATCCCGCCTTCCTCGGTCGGGTCGTAGACCGCGGCGAGGCTACCGGCCGGCCATCCCGCGGAAGCCGCCGCCGCGGCGGCAAACTCGTCGACGAACGGCTGAGCATCCCCTGCCGCGCCCGGATATCCCGGCGCGCAGAACACCAGGGTCGCCAGCGCACCTGCCAGTAATGTAGCCATGGCTTTAGGCTATCATTCCCGAGCGCTGTGGGCCTATCGGAAGGCGAGTAGGGGCGCGTCCGTCGAAGAATGAGTCTGCCCGCTTCGCCCAAGATGCTCCGGATCTTCCTGCGCGTGCTGCGATTCCGACGTACGATCGTAGTCGCGTTCGCGCTCTTGACGGCCGCCGGCATCTACGGCGCGCTGCACATCCCCAACGATCCGGCCATCGACCGACTGGTCGTCGCCGGCGATCCGACCGCGCAGGCCACCGTCGACTTCGAGAAAATATTTCCCGAAGGGGACCAGGCGCTCATCATGCTCGAGTCGCCGGACCCCTTGAGCGACGCAGCGGTGAGCGCTGCGAGTCGCGTCGAGAGCCAGCTCGCGAAGATTCCGCACGTCGAGGCACAGAGTCTCCTGACTCTGTATCGGCACGCGGGGTCGGACAGACAGGCCGGCTCCAGCGAGGCGCCTCTACGGGCATTCGCCACCGGCACTTCCCTGTTCCGCCGTGCGGGCCTGATAGGCGATCACTACCTGGGCATCGGAATCCAGCTGCACGCCGATTCGGCCGCCGAGCGCGACCGTGCGCTCGCGGCAATCGATGCGATCGTCCTGCCGCTCGCGGGCTCGAGCGGACCGTTTACCGCCGTCCGTCGCGTGGGCCAGCCGTGGCTCGAAGCCTGGCTGGAGCGGGAGACGACGGCGGCCACGAAGCGCTTCATGCCGCTGTTCGGAATTTTCCTGGTGGTGCTCGTGTTCATCGTGTATCGCTCCTGGCGAGCGCTCGGTGCCATCATCATCACGCTCGGCTGCGTCGTCGCCATGGCTGTTGGGCTGGCCGAGCTATTCGGCTGGTCGAACACCGTCGTCTCGACTCTCGTGCCGCTCACGGTGATGGTCACGACGACCGCGACGCTCGTCTACATCCACTCGCGGTACATCGAACCGGACGATGCGCCTACGCTGCTGGAGCATCACGCCCGCGCCCTGGCGAACAAATTCCTGCCGTGCACCGCCTCGATGTTTGCCACCGCGGTCGGTTTCGCCGCGCTGGCAGTGTCCGAAATTCGCCCCGTGCGCGAGATGGGTCTGTGGACTGCGTGCGGGCTGGTCGTGGCGTGGCTGGGTTGTTTCACACTGTTTCCGGCTCTGCAGTCGCTCATGCGCACACCATTGCTGTCGGAGCGACGTCCGGCGGCCCGCTGGTTTCCGCGCTTCGTCGACGCTTTGGTACCGGCAACGCGTCGCTATCGCTGGCCGCTGATCGGCGCATCGATAGTGCTCATGCTGTGCGGCGCCGCCTCGCTGTTCGGGATACCCGGCAGGCTGGAGCCGTTTGCCCTGGAAACCGATGCGCTCACCTACGTCAACCAGAGCGAGCCGGTGGCGCAGGACACGCGCCGGTTCCAGCGCACCAACGGGCTGGACATGTTCGAGCTGTGGCTGCAGACACCTCCCGGCCACGCACTGGATCCGGATTTCCTGCGCGCCGTGGAGCAACTGACACGCCGATTCGAGGGCGACTCGCGCATCACGGCCGTCGACGGTCCGACCTCGGTGCTGCGTTGGTCGCGGTACATCGAGTCCGGCTCCGATCGCCTGCCCATGGAAGCGAGCGCGTGGCCGAAGCTCGCCGGCGATCTCGAGCAGATCATGCTCACCGAGCCCGGAGCTCGCGAGTACGTCGATGTAGCGGATCTGGCGAGCGTCAGGCTGAGCATCCGCGGACGCGCAGAGATGTTCGGCCGCACCGGTGCGATGCGCTCATTCATCGAGCAGACCTGGGCCGCCGAGCAACACAGCGAGCCTGCGCTGCGCGCGGTGCGAGGTCGCGTAGTAGGCAAGGGGGCCGTGTCGTCGGCGATTACGGCGCGCCTGTTACCCACGCTCACCGAAAGCTTTGTGATCACCGCGACGGTCATCTTCTGTGCGTTCCTGATCGTCTTCCGCAGCCCCTCCGCCCGCCTGATGACCATGATCCCCTCGTTCTTTGCGATTCTCTCGGTGTTCATCGTGATGCGCCTGGTGGGGATTCCGCTGAACATCGCCACCATCCTGATCGGCTCGACGGTTCTGGGAGCGACCGAGAACGACCAGGTGCATTTCTTCTACCACTTCCAGGAAGGCACCTCGGCAGGCTCGACCGCCGGAGCGCTGCGTCACGCGCTGCTGGTCGCCGGGCGGCCGATCCTGTTCGCGACGCTGATCAACGCCAGCGGCTTCCTGGCCCTGGCGCTGTCGGACCTGCCGCCCATGCGGCAGTTCGGCATCGTCTCCGCCTCGGGCTTCATCCTGGCCCTGGTGGCTGATTTCACCGCCCTCCCAGGGGCACTCTGGATCGTCAGCCGCTTCGCTCGACGAGCTTAGGCGCGTGCGCCCATTGCACGCGCCTGTTGCACGCGCCTGTAACAGATCCCGCGCACCATCCTTACAGCTTCCTTACATCTGTTGTCGCTTAACCGCAACGGGGAATGATTCCTGCGCGAGGGATCGTCTACCGTATATGAGCTTCATGTTCTGGCTTGCTGTTGGCGGCTGCGTCATCGCCGCAGTGGCGACGATCTACACGATCATTGCCTGGGTTGCCGTGCGGTCGCTGCGCCGGGCGCCGCCCGTCACGCTCTCCTCCCTCCCCGCGGTCACGGTGCTGAAGCCGCTGTGCGGTGCGGAGTACGAGCTCTACGAGGCGCTCAGGTCCTTCTGCGAGCAACGCTATGCGCGATTCCAGATCGTCTTCGGCGTACGCGATGCGCAGGACCCGGCAGTAGCGGTCGTTCATCGCCTGCAGCGTGAGTATCCCGGCCTGGATCTGCAGCTCGCCATCGACCCGACCCAGCGAGGCAGCAGCCGCAAGGTCAGCAATCTGATGAACATGATGCCGCTGGCCCGCCATGACTTCCTGGTCATTGCCGACAGCGACGTCCGGGTGGCACCTGACTATCTGTCGCGCGTCGTGGCCCCGCTGCAGGATCCCGGCGTGGGCATCGTGACCTGCGCCTACCGCGGGCGGCCTCGCCCGGGTCTGTGGTCGCTGCTCGGCTCGATTTTCGTCAACGAGTGGTTCATGCCCTCGGCCCATGTGGCGGCTCTATTCGGCTCCCGGTCGTTTGCCTTCGGCGCGACCATCGCGCTGCGCCGGGAAGTGCTGGCCGGCATCGGCGGCTTCGCGGCCATCGCCAATCAGCTCGCCGATGACTATCGGCTGGGCGAGCTGACGCGGCGCAAGGGGCTGAAGACGGTGCTGTCCGAGGTCGTCGTCGAGACCGGCATCGACGAGCGCAGCTTCGCGGATCTCGTGCGGCACGAGCTGCGCTGGCTGCGAACCATCCGCACGGTGCAACCAGCCGGTTATGCCTTTTCGTTCATCAGTTTCGGGGTCCCCACAGCCGCGCTCGGGTGCCTGCTGGCGGACGGAGCAGATGCTACACTCGCCATGCTCGGGGTGACTGCCGCGGCACGGCTCATGCTGCATTTTGCGGTCTGCAAGACCCGCCTGCCGCCGTGGCGAATCGGGGCCGTGGTGCTGAATGACGCGCTGGGCTTCGCTCTGTGGTGCTGGGGATTCACCACACGCAGCGTGCAGTGGCGCCAGGTTCGCTACCAGGTCGCTCGAGATGGATCCGCGCACCCCGTTCCCTGACCGCGCCCGCTTTAGGACTGCTCGAACATGATGAAGACGCTGTTTCTGCACCCTCCCTCATTCGACGGCTATGACGGAGGCGCCGGCGCGCGCTACCAGATGAAGCGCGAGGTGCGCTCCTTCTGGTATCCGACCTGGCTCGCACAACCGGCGGCACTGGTCGAGGGCTCCAAGCTCATCGACGCGCCGCCGCATCGCCTGCATTTCGAGGACATCGCTCCGGAGATCAAGAACCGCGAGCTGGTGGTGATGCACACCTCCACGCCCTCTTTCAAATCCGACGTGCAGACCGCCGAGATGATCAAGGCGATCAACCCGCACGCGATCGTCGGCTTCATCGGCGCCAAGGTCGCCGTCGAGCCCGAGAAGAGCCTGGTCGCCGGAGGCTGCGTCGATTTCGTGGCCCGCAACGAATTCGATTTCACGGTCAAGGAGGTCGCGGAAGGGCGCCCGCTGAGCGACATCAAGGGGCTGTCCTATCGCAAACCCGACGGCACGATCGTGCACAACGAGGACCGCATAGTGCTGCAGGACATGGACCTGCTGCCGTGGGTCACGCCGGTGTACAAGCGCGACCTGGTGATCGAGAACTACTTCGGCGGCTACCTCAAGCATCCCTACATCTCGTTCTACACCGGCCGCGGCTGCAAGTCGCGCTGCACCTTCTGCCTGTGGCCGCAGACCGTCGGCGGCCACAAATATCGCGTGCGCTCGGTGGAGAACGTCGTTGCCGAAGTGAAGTGGGCGAAGGAGGCCTTCCCGCAGGTGAAGGAGTTCTTCTTCGACGACGACACGCTCACTGATAACGGACCGCGCGTCGAGGAGCTGGCCAGGGGACTCGGCAAGCTCGGCGTCACCTGGTCGTGCAACGCCAAGGCCAACGTGCCGCGCAGGACGCTCGAGGTGATGAAAGAGAACGGCCTGCGGCTGTTGCTGGTCGGTTACGAGACTGGCAACCAGCAGATCCTCTTCAACATCAAGAAGGGCATGCGCGTCGAGTTCGCGCGGCGCTTCACCAAGGATTGCCACGAGCTGGGCATCGTCATCCACGGCACTTTCATCCTGGGGCTGCCCGGGGAGACCAAGGAGACGATCCAGGAGACGCTGGACTTTGCCAAGGAGATCAATCCGCACACCATCCAGGTGTCGCTCGCCGCGCCCTACCCCGGTACGTTCCTGTATCGGCAGGCCAAGGAGAACGGCTGGCTGTTCAACGAGGAGATCGACCTGCTGACCCAGGAAGGCACGCAGATCGCGCCGTTGAACTACCCGCACCTGAGTCACACCGAGATTTTCGATTCGGTGGAGGACTTCTATCGGAAGTTCTACTTCCGCCCCTCCAAGATCGCCTCGATCGTCGCCGAGATGGTCGCCAGCCCCGAGATGATGAAGCGCCGCTTGCGCGAGGGTGTGGAATTCTTCCGCTTCCTGCGAACGCGGCGGGACACGGCTTGAGCTCCTGCGGCCCATTGAGACGGCTGATCGTTACCGCCGACGATTTCGGCGCCTCTCTCGAAGTGAACGACGCCGTCGAGGCGGCGCATCGCCAGGGCATTCTCACGGCCGCGAGCTTGATGGTTTCCGGCACAGCTGCGGCGGACGCGGTGGCGCGTGCACGGCGGATTCCTTCCCTGCGTGTCGGCTTGCACCTGGTGTTGGTGGAAGGCCGGCCGGTTCTGCCTCCTGCCGCCGTCAGTCACCTCGTCAACGCGGATGGCACTTTCCGGTCTGACATGGCCGCGCTCGGCACACTCATCGCCTGCAGCGCAGAGGCGCGGCGCGAGTTGGCGAACGAGATCGGTGCTCAGTTCGAGGCGTTTCAGGCTACCGGGCTGCCCCTCGATCATTGCAATGCTCACAAGCACTTTCATCTGCATCCGGTGATCGGTCGGCTGCTGATGAGCATTGGCGCGCGCTTCGGCTTGCGTGCCACGCGTGTGCCGCTCGAGCCCGCAGACGTGCTCCGACAGCTCGAGTCCGACTCCCCGCGCGCCCTTGCCCTCCTCATGGCGCCATGGGCGCTGCTGCTGCGCCGGCGCGTTCGCGCCGCCGGGCTGATCGCCGCCGACCGGGTATTCGGCCTGCAGTGGTCGGGGCAGATGACGACCGAGCGCCTCTCGAGACTGATCCGCTGCCTGCCGGAGGGCTTGAGCGAGATCTACTTGCATCCGGCCACCGGGCCCTACGCCGGTTCGGCGCCGGATTACGGCTATCGCGAGGAGCTCGCCGCCCTCCTCTCACCTCAGGCCGCCGCGGCTTGCCGGGATGCTGCGGTGCAGCTGGGTGGCTTTCGGGACTTTGCGGCCCCCGAGCTGCACACGCGCACCGTGCCATGAAGTGGCGCATCGCCATCATCGCGGCGCTGGGACTGGCGCTGATTCTGTACCTGGTCAGGTTCATTGGCCTGGGCGCGGTGCTCGCGGCGGCCGTGTCGGTAGGCTGGGGCGGTTTTGTCCTCCTGTGCGGCTACCAGCTCGCCTTGTTCTTCCTTCTGGGTTCGGCGTGGTACGTGCTGATGCCGCGTGAATCCGCCGTCCCCCACAGAGTATTCGTCTGGGCGCGAATGGTGCGCGATTCGGCCGCGGAAGTGCTGCCCTTCTCGCAGTTCGGCGGCATGGCTCTGGGTGCCCGGGCTGCCATCCTGCATGGAGTATCGCGGGCCTTCGCCTTCGGCTCGATGATCGTCGACGTGACGAGCGAGATGCTCGCGCAGATCGCCTACATCGCGCTTGGAGTTGCGATGTTGAGCGCACGCGCTCCGCACAACTCCTCCGCAGAGTCGCTCACCACGGTGTTCGCCATCGGCCTGGCGCTTGCGGTGATCGCCGGTGGATTGTTCCTCGCCCTGCAGCGCCACGGCCACTGGATGACCGCAAAGCTGGCGGCACGCCTGCTTCCCGGGGCCGCCACGGCCACGGCGGCCGTACCCGCCGCTCTCGATGAGATCTATCGCTCGCCGGCGCGCGTTGGATTCTCCGCCACGCTGCACTTCTCCGCCTGGCTGTTCAACTCGGTCGGCACCTGGATCGCCTTCCGGCTGATTGGCGTACACGTCGATGTGGCCGCGGTCATCGCGATAGAAAGTCTCGTCTACGCGATGCGCAGCGCCGCGTTCATCGTCCCCAACGCGCTCGGCGTGCAGGAAGGCGCCTACGCGGTGCTGGCACCGCTGTTCGGCGTCGGCGCCGAGTTCGGCCTCGCCGTGTCTCTGCTGAAACGGGCACGCGACATCGCGATCGGCGTGCCCGTTCTGCTTCTCTGGCAGACAGTCGAGGGCCAGCGCGCCCTGGTCGACCGGGCCGGCGGCAACTCCTAGGCAGGCCGCGGCGAGCGGCGCTCCCTGCCAGGAACTCGCGGGAGCGGCACGCGCGCTCCCCACCGGCGGGCAACCTAGATAGCGCTCAGGCCTCGAGGTACGGCCCCGGGCTCGCCTCGAACAGCGCCTTGTGCTCTGGCATACAGAAGTAGTACGTCTTGCCGCGATAGGCGGACCGCGGAGCCGACGCCTTGTCGACCTCCATGGAGCAGACCGGACACAAGGGGTGCTCGTCGGTCGAGACGCTCTGTTTGGCGTAGACGCTGTTGGAGTTGGGATCCAGCCAGCCTTGTCCCTGATACTCAAGGTAGTACGCCGCGGCGGTCGCGACATCCTTGCCGTAGTAGCGTTGCACCACGTGCAGCGCGAGGTCGATTCCGGATGACAGGCCGCCGGCACTGGCGATGTTACCCAGGTCGACGTAGCGCGCTCCGCGTTTGAGCCGCACGCGCGGGTAGGTCATCGCGAATTGCTTGTAGGCATCGTGGTGCGTCGTCGCTTCCTTGCCGTCCAGCAGACCGGTCTTCGCCAGCAGGAACGCACCCGTACACACGGACATGGTGATATCCGCGGTCTGGGCCGCCTTGCGAACCCAGGCAAGGACCGCATCCGTCGGCGGGCTCTGTGCCGGAATCACGACCACCTTCGGCGGCGGGGCGCTATCGAAGGTGTAGTCGGGAATGATGTTCATGCCGCTGCCGGCACGCACGGGCGCCAGGGTCTGGGCCACCGTATAGAGTTGGAATGGGCCGTGTCCGTGGACACTCACGCCGTCGAACACCTCCCACGGCCCCACGAAGTCGATGAGAACCGCGCCCTGGGAGATCAGGACCGCCACAGGAATGCGTCCCTCCGGGGGTGGCCGCAGGGGTTGAACGCTCGCCTCCGGACGTCCGCCGGCATCGCCCTCCGCCCGCACCTTGCCGGTGAGCGCAGCGCCCGCTCCCAGGGCCGCCGACATCTGCAACAGGTCTCTGCGATTCATGATCTTGCCTCCCGCCGTAGTGGGGCAACTATCGACCGGCGCGGCTTCCCCGCCCATACCGTCCGCTGCAGCCGCCCGACCACTCACTGCATCGGCAAGGACCTGCGCCCCGCGCACGAGTAGGATCCGCGAGCATGCACACCAAGCCTGCCAACCTCGGCACCGCCTACTGGCCGTGGATCGTGGCGACCTGGAGCGGCATCGGACTGATCGATGCGTGCGAGACCGTGTTTCCGATGCGGGCCCAGGGGATGCATCACAACTGGGTTGCCCTCTTCCTCACGCTGTTCGTCGAGTTCGTGCCGTGGATGCTGGCGACGCCGCTGGTGATCCGGCTGGGTCGGAGGTATCCCCCGACGCGCACCAGTCGATTGTCTACGTGGGGTCTTCACGTCGGCGTTGCGATTGGCATCGGGCTGGTCCTCTCCGCCTGGTATGTCTCGCTGGAGATGTGGCTCAACCCCTGGGCCATCGACCCACATGCACGCGAAACGTTCAGTGTCCTGTTGCGGGAGAAGTTCTACTCCAGCGTGACGACTTCTCTGGTGCTGTACGCGTTCGTTCTGGTGATCGACTACGCGCTGCAGTCCCGAGAACGCATCGCGCGCCAACAGACCGAAGCTGCACAGCTCGGCGAGCAGCTCTCCCGGGCGCAACTGGATGCCCTGCGCCGGCAGATCGAGCCGCATTTCATGTTCAACGCCTTGAACTCGATCGCGGGGCTGGTGCGCGACCATCGCAACGACGATGCCGTCGAGATGATCGTCGCGCTCAGCGACTTTCTGCGGCACGCTGCGACGGACTCCACCCGCCCACAGGTACCCCTGGCGCAAGAGGTGGAGCATCTGCGCCAGTACCTGGAGATCCAGAAGGCTCGCTTCGCCGAGCGGCTCCACGTCACCTTGACCATCCCGCCGGAGCTGCTGAGCGCGCAGGTTCCCAGCTTGATACTCCAGCCCCTGGTGGAGAACGCGATCAAGCACGGCATTGCCAAACGCGCCCAGGGAGGGGAGATTCAGGTGGCCGCCACGCAGGCCAACGGCATACTCAATCTGCGCGTCGGGAACGACGGCCCCTGCCTGCCTGCCGAGATGGAGAAGAAGCGGACCGGGATCGGCATCGCGAATCTACGCAATCGGCTGCAGCTCATGTACGGCAACAGCTTCCAGCTGAGCCTGCAGAATCAGGCCACGGGGGGTGTGGAGGTCTCGATCTCACTGCCCCTGGTCGGGGCCTGAACGCGTGCCCGAGGGAGCGGGGAAGCTGCGCACGCTGGTGGTGGACGACGAGCCCCTGGCACGGCGCAATCTTACTGTGCTGTTGCGCCGCGACCGGGACATCGGCTCCATCGAGGAATGCGGCTCGGGCACCGAGGCGATCCGGACCATTCGCGACTCGCGCCCGGACCTGGTCTTTCTGGATGTGCAGATGCCCGAATGCGACGGCTTCGATGTCCTGGAGCTGCTCGGCGCCGACATGCCGCCGGCGGTCGTGTTCGTGACGGCGTATGACGAGTACGCATTGCGAGCCTTCGAAGCCGGAGCGCTCGACTACATGATGAAACCCTTTACCAACGCGCGCCTGGAGCGGGCACTGACGCGTGCCAAGGAACGGCTGGCCGTACGCGTGAGCCAGCCGCCGCAGGCACCGGAACGGCTCGTCGTCAAAAGCTCAGGACAGGTGCTCTTCGTGGACGTCGCTGACATCGACTGGATCGACGCTGCGAACTACTACGCTTGCCTGCACGTGGGCGCGAGCACCCACATCCTGCGCCGCAGTCTGTCCGTCCTGGAGCAGGAGCTGGACCCGTCGGCCTTCTGCCGCATTCACCGCTCGACGATCGTCAACCTTCATCGGATCCGCGGCCTGCAGCTCACCGACGACGGTGAATACTGCGTGCTGTTGAAGGCAGGAGAGCGGCTACGAGCCAGCCGCCGCTTCCGCAAGACTCTGCAGGAGCGCCTTGGGTTGGGTGTCGACTAGGCCATCGCGAGCGCGTCGCGCCGCTCAGACTTCCTACCAGGTGGGCGCGGATGGCGCGGGATGGCTGACCTCAATTCGCGACACTGTCGACCGCGACGCGCCGTCGCTGTTGCACTGCGACCGAGCTTGGCTTGACCGCGGTCAGATTGCTTTCGAACTCGCGGCTGCAGACATCCCAGCCGGAGCGCTCGGCCCGCTTGCGGCACGCATGCGGATCGATGCTCAGCGCTCGCACGGCCGCTGTCGCGAGATCCTCGTGCAGAGAGCCGGTGATGCCGTCGTCGATGACATCGATGGGCCCGGCCACCGGGTAAGCCGCGACGGGCACTCCACAGGCCATCGCCTCCAGATTGACCAGACCGAAAGTGTCCGTGAGGCTGGGAAATACCAACACGTCCGCGGCTGCAAGATGCCGGGCGAGCGCCTCGCCGCGCTGATAGCCGACGAAAGTCGCATCCGGGAACTGCGCCTGACAGCGCGGCCGCTCCGGTCCATCGCCGATCACCAGCTTCGATCCGAGCCAGGGCATGCTGAGGAAGGCCTCCACATTCTTCTCGACCGCCACACGCCCGACGTAGGCGGCGATGGGCCGGGGCAGGCTCAGGAAATCCTTGCTCTGGGGACGGAACAGCCTGGTGTCGACCCCGCGCCGCCAGCGGGAGAGGTTCCTGAATCCGCGCTCCACGAGCTGAGCCTCGACCGTCGGGGTGCTCACCATGCAGGTGTGGGCAGCCCCGTGGAACCAACGCAGGCCCCGGTAGGAGAGCGCTGTTGGAACCGGAAAGCGCTGGCGCAGATATTGCGGAAACTGCGTGTGGTAGGAGGTCGTGAACCGCAGCCCATGGCGCACACAGTAACGGCGCGCCGCGAAGCCCAGGGGTCCTTCGGTGGCGATATGCAGCGCCTGCGGCTGCCAGGCCTCGATGAGCTGCGCCATCCGCCGATAGGGAAACAGCGCCACACGGATTTCCGGATAGGTCGGACAGGGGAACGTACGGAACTGGTCCGGCGTCACCACGCGCACCGTGTGGCCGAACCGCCTCAGGTGAGCTACGGTCTGCGACAACGTGGTGACCACACCGTTGGTTTGTGGCACCCACGCATCGCTGACGATCAGAATTTTCATGCCCATGCGTCTTCGTGTAGACGAGTACGGCAGGATTGCCCGGCTGCATGACAAACTGATGAATCCCGGAGGGATCGCCGGGAAGCCGGAGGCGTCGGCAAAGTGGCCGCTGCCGGCGCAGCAGACCGGCAATCCCGGAGACCGGGAACGCCGGAAAGCCGGAGGCGTCGGCAAACGCGATGCCGTTCAAACTCCTGCAGCCCTGTCATGATTCGGCAACTATCCTGATATAAATCCTCCATGCCGGACCATCCATACGAGGCCAGAGAATGCACAGCTTCCTGCAGGCGCTGGAAATTCAACGCTGGGACGACCATCGCTACTACCACCACAGCCGCATCAACCAGTCGCTGCACCTGTTGAGCGCGATCTGTTTCCTGCTCGCCTACGTGCTGCTGTTCACCGATCCGGCCTACGCGGCCTACGTCGCCTGGCTGGGCGCCATGGTGAGCCGGCAGATGGGTCATTTCTTCTTCGAGCCGAAGGACTACGACGTGGTCAACCAGGCGACCCACGAGCACAAGGAGGACATCAAGGTCGGCTACAACCTCAAGCGCAAGATCGTGCTGTTGTCGATCTGGGTGTTGTCGCCAGCCCTGTTGTGGGTGAGCCCGGCCCTGTTCGGCCTTTTCCCGGCCGCCACCGCCGCCGGCGATTACGTGCGCCACGTGGGGCTGCTGTGGCTGGCCGTCGGAGTGGGCGGACTGCTGTTCCGCACTATCCACCTGATGTTCATCAAGGACGTGCAGACCGGCCTGGTGTGGATCTCCAAGATCCTCAGCGATCCGTTCCACGACATACAGCTGTACTACAAGGCGCCGCTCGCCTTGCTGCGCGGCGAGCTGATCGACCCGATGGACGATGTCACCGAGGCCGAGCGCCAGCGGGTCTGAAGCAGCTCTTTGAGGATCTGGCGGCGGATGGCCTTGTTGGTCATCCGCTCTGGGGACCACCACCAGGCATCCCGCTGCATCGCCTCCGCGGCCGCGACAAAGCGGTCGGCGACGGCATTGAAGGCGGCATCGGTGTAGTCGAGGCTGAAAATGAGCCGGCCGGTACCCACCCAGCTCAGCGCCAGCCCCGCGGCGCGCAGATAGTATTGCAACATCCAGTTGTAGCGCGACGGCCGCAGATAGCCGACGGTCCAGACCGAGGAGAGGTTGGCAACTTGAACCGGAAGATTTTGAGCACGCAGGCGCTCGTTCAACTGGCGGGCCCTGCGATTCCAGGTCTCCTCCAGGTCCCGGTAGCGCGCCCGGATCTCCTCGGTGTCCAGGCGCTCGAGGAACTCGCACATCGCTCCCATCACATAGGGGTGGGAGTTGAATGTGCCGCGCGCAAAGCAGAAGTCCGTGGGACGATCGGTGCGATAGCGCTTCATCAGATCGTGGCGGCCGCACAGAGCGCCGACCGGCAGGCCTCCCCCGAGCGTCTTGCCGTAGGTGACCATGTCCGCGCGCACCCCAAAGTACTCCTGCGCTCCTCCCGGTGCGAGCCGGAAGCCGAGAAACACCTCGTCGAAAATGAGCACGATGCCGCGCTCGGTGCAAACGGCCCGCAGCTTGCGCAGCCACGCCGAGTAAGCCTCGCGATCGAAATGTGCGCGGCGCCCGCTGTCCACCAGCGTCGAGTCTCCGGGGGCGGAGGCATTCGGGTGCAGAGCCTGCAGTGGGTTGACCAACACGCAGGCGATGTCGCGGCGGCTGCGGAGCACACGCAAGGACCCTTCGCCCATGTCCTGCAGGGTGAAGGTGTCGCGCGCGGGGATGGGATTGCCCGGACCCGGCTGCACGTCGCCCCACCAACCGTGATAGGCCCCGCAGAAGCGCACGATGCGCCGGCGCTGCGTGTGGTATTGCGCCAGGCGCACCGCCTGCATGACCGCTTCCGTACCGGACATGTGGAACGACACTGCGTCGAGCCTGGAGATCTCGCGCAGCCTGCGGACGTTGTAGGCGATGACCGGATGGTAGGCGCCCAGCACCGGTCCCAGGTCCTGCACGCGCTCGCTGCCGCGGCGAATGCACTCCTTGTAGAAGTCGTAGCCCAACAGGTTGGTGCCGTAGGAGCCGGTCAGGTCGAAGAGCCGGTTGCCGTCCAGATCGGTGACCGTCGGTCCGGAGGAGGACTCCAGCAGGCTCCCGCCCTGGAAGTGCTCGCGCACCAGGCGGCTGAACTGGAACGGCACCCGGTAGCGGGAAGTGAACTCCAGGTCGGAGATCGCGCCCTCCAGCTCGCTGGTGCGCGCCGCCGTGACGGCGAAGCGCCGCTTGAACTCCTGCGCCAGGCGCATGAAGGAATGGCGCCGGGTGGCCTCGACATCCTGCGGGGCGTCGTCCGCGCAGAAGAACCGGGCCTCGCCGTATTCGTAGAAAGGGACCAGCGCGGCGACCCGGCGCGCCATCCGGCCATGGCCGGCGAGCGAGCGGTGCTTGGCAAACGAGAGCTGCAGGCGCAGCCGCAATCTGTTCAAGATGATGACTACGGCGAGCGCCGCGGCCAGCACGTAGGCGACAGTCAGGTAGCTCATCCAGACACTCCGACGGGTGTGGGTTTCCGGCCGCAACCGTATTTCAATTGAATGACAGCTCCATGAAACTCCGCTCGGCCATTGCGAAAATCGTGCAGCACGAGAACCTCAACTTCCTGCTGACCAACCGCATCCCCAGGCGCTGGCTGACGCTGTTCCTAGGCTGGTTCAGCAAGGTCGAGCATCCGCTGGTGCGCAGGTTCAGCCTGTTCGTGTGGCGGCTGTTCTCGGACCTGGACCTGAGCGATGCCAAGCGCAAGACCTTCAGGAGCCTGCACGATTGCTTCACACGTGAGCTGCGGGAGGGTGCCCGGCCGATAGCCGCCGGCTCGGACGTGGTGGTGAGTCCCTGCGATGCCATCATCGGGGCCTCCGGGAGGCTCGAGGATGGCACGCTGCTGCAGGCCAAAGGGTTTCCCTACACGCTCGAGAGCCTGCTCGGTCCGGCCCACGCCGAGCTGATTCCACAGTACGCCCAAGGCTCGTACGTGACCCTGCGTCTGACCGCGGGCATGTATCACCGCTTCCATGCCCCTCACCACTGCCGCGTCGAGCAGGTCACCTACCTCTCGGGCGACACCTGGAACGTGAATCCAATCGCCCTCGAGCGCATCGAGGAGCTGTTCTGCAAGAACGAGCGGGCTGTCATCCAGTGCCGGCTGCAGCCTTCCGGGATTCTGCTCACTCTGGTGCCGGTCGCGGCGATTCTGGTCGCGAGCATCCGCCTGCACTTCCTGGATGTGCTGTTGCACCTGAAGTACGCCGGCCCGCATGTCATTCCCTGCGATGCGCTCTTCGGCAAGGGCGAAGAGATGGGCTGGTTCGAGCATGGCTCGACGCTGATCGTGCTCGCCCCGCAAGGCGTCTCGCTGTTGGGACATCTGGGCGAGGGGCAGCGGATCCGCATGGGTGAGGCGCTACTCACTCTGGTGCCCGAGGAACAGGTAGAAGGGGACGCTCAACCTGCGGAGCTTGGGGATCCGGCCGCGGCGTTCTGAAGTGAGAGGGAACCGTCATCGATGAGCAGCGGCCCATGCCCTACCGATCGCCCTGTGCCGCGCCACGGAGCCGGCGCGGCGTAAGCCGCTAGTCAGCCCTATCCGGCAACTCGAACACCCACACCGCCGCGCCATGATCCGGCGGATTTTGAATCTCGGGCACCAGCACGGGGAACGTCAGGGTCAGCGGTCCGCCGCTGCCCACGACCATCGCCACGTACTGCTTGCCTTTGACGCTATACGTGATGGGGCAGGTGTTGGGCACGTCGTTCAAGCGTACCTGCCATAGCGTCTGACCCGTCGCTCCATCGTAGGCCCGGAAGTAGCGGTCGAGAGAGCCGACGAACACGACACCGCCCGCAGTAGCGAGCGTGCACGTCGTGATGGGCGCGCGTTGCCGGTCGGTCCACAGAACCTGGCGCGTCTGCAGGTTGAGTGCCTCGATCCGGCCGTACTTGCCATCGCTCCCGGGGCGCGCGCGAATGGTCCAATTCACTCCCGAGCTCAGATTGCCCCGCTGGCCGGCAGGTGCGGGGATGAGGTCCATGCACGCCTCTTCCAACGGGACGTACAAAACCTTGCTCGAAGCATCATAGGAGCCGGCAATCCAGCTGCGGCCGCTCCCGGGATGGGGGCAGATCATGTGCGGCTTGCCGTCGCCGACCAGCGCCTCGGGGTTGATGGTTTTCTCCCCGGTGCGCGGATCGATCGACTTGACGACGTTCTGCAGACCCAGGTCCTGCGAGAACACATAGCGGCCGCTCGAGGCATCCATCCCCTCGTAGATGCCCATTTTTCCGGAAGTGACGACCAGGTGCTCCGGCCTGCCCTTCACCGGCAGGTCCAGCAGCTGATGCTCGAACGCCCAGTCCAGGTCCCACTGATCGTTGTGCAGATGCTGGAAGTACCAGACGAGCTTGCCCGTGTCAGGGTTGAAGGCGAGTGTGGAGTCCGTGTAGAGCCCGTCGTTGGTGATGCCGGGCTTGTGGACCGGGTGCAGCATCGGGCCCGTGTCGTAGGTCTGGCCGACACCGAAATAGGCCAGGTTCAGTTTCGGGTCATAGCTCCCGGCCGTCCACACCGAAGCACCGCTGCGCTTCTCCACAGGCAGATCGTTCCAACTGTTGCCGCCCGGGTCGCCCGGCTGGGCGATGGTATGGAAGCGCCATGCCTCTTTGCCGGTGTCGAAGTCGAGCGCCACGATCGCATCGCCGCCCGGCACCTGGCCGGCGACTCCCTGCATGACCTTGCCGTTGGCCACCAGCGGCCCCGCGGAGAGGTCATACCCCTTGTGGTAGTCCGCGACCGGAGCATCCCACGCCACTGTGCCGGTCTTCAGATCCAGCGCGACGATGTGATCGTCGGAGGTCGGGACCAGCAGCCTGTCGCGATAGATCGCCAGATTGCGCTTCACCTGACGGCGGGCGTCGCCGGGGAGCTGTCTGGAGTATTGCCACAGCAGATCGCCGGTCGCCGCATTCAGAGCCTGTACGTTGTCGCCGAAGCCGAACGTGAACAGCACTCCATCGTGCTCCAGGGGCGTCGTCTCGGTTCTGCCGTTGGGCAACGACCAGGACCACACGACGCGCAGAGCCTTGACGTTGCTCTTTGTGATCTGGCTGAGCGGGCTGAAGCCGTGGTCGTCGTAAGTCCGGCGCCAGGTGAGCCACTCCGTCGGCGGCGGATTGCGCAACTGCTCGTCGCTCACCGGCGTGAGGGCATCCAGCGGATTCGGCAGCACCACCGGCGGCATGGGCGGGGCGAGCGGAGAAAGCGGCATCATCGGAGGTGTGGGAGCGAGCGGACTGCGAGGAACGCCCAGCGCTGCGAGGGCGCTCACCTCCGTAGGCAACTGCGTCGCCCCGGGTTGGCCTCCGTTCACCTGCGCGATGTAGGCGACCAGCTGGGCAGTCACCTCCGCAGTCAGCGATCCGGCCTTCGTGGGTGGCATCCGGGTCTGCACGAAGGTGAACAAGGCGTCGGCGGGCTTGCCGCCCCAGGTTTGACTGAAGGTATTGCCATTGAGTGCGCTGGCAAACTCGCTGCCGCTGAGGTTGATGCCGTGGCAGCTGGCGCACTCGCGCGCATAGATGCTCTTGCCCTGGCCGGCTTGCTCGGCCGTAAAGCCGAGCACCGGTCTCGGCGCAGGCCGGGCCGGGCTCGCTGCAGGCACCGGGCTCGGCGCCGGCTGCTGACCCCAGACCGTGGCGCCCGGCACCGCCGCGAGGGCTCCGGCCAGAATCGCACGCCGGAGCGCCCGCCGAGACAGCACCTCAATACTCCCTGAAACCGTCGCGCCGCACCGCTTCGCTCGGCAGCCGAACGCCTCCTTGCAGCTGAAGTTCGCCGAGTTGCGCTCGGCGCCGGGAGCAGGCTGCTTGCCACTGGTCTGCGAGCCGTTCTCCAGCCGCAGACAGTCATCCGCGAAGGCCGGCGGCTTGGAGCCTGTGTTGTTCTCGATACCGCTGAAGTAGCCGTTGACGATCTTCGCGAGCCGCTCGCGGGTGTGCCGCTGATCCGGCGGCAGGTCCGTGACGAACTGTTTTCTCGGTGCGTCCCCCAGCTGATCGACCCGCGGCTGCGAGCTGGGTCCGCCGCCGATAGTCGCCGTCAGGCGCGCGCCGATGCTCTCGATCTCGGTGATCTGGCCTCTGACCACCTTGAGGCGGGTGGAAATGAGCACCGGGGCGCCGTTCTCCGTAGCCTTCACGAAGAAGCCCACAGACAGGCGCGGTCGCATTCATCCGCCGCGGCAGCTCGGGGCGCGGAGCCTCCCAGAAGAGCCATCCCCAGCACCACGGCCGCGCTCGCCGCCACAACGGAGTTTCCGGTCTTCATGCGCACCCCCCTTTTTGTGCGGGTCTTATAGCCCAGACTTCGGCCGCGCGGCCACTTGCGCGGCATAATGGGCCAGCAGACGGAAAAGGGCAGCCATGAGAAACAGCGCCGACCGGATCCTCACCACCCACGTCGGGGCGCTGCCCATGCCGAGCGATCTATGGGGACCCGCGGGTGTCGACACGAACCGCCTGCGCGCCGCCGTTGCCGACGTCGTGCAATTACAGCGATCTGCGGGCGTTGACCTGGTGAACGAGGGCGAGCTGACCAAGGGTGGCAACTGGGTCACCTTCGTCAACGATCGGCTGACGGGTTTCGAGGCTCGGCCGCCCACGGCAACAGCGGATCTGATGACTCAGAGTGCCGACTGGGTCGAGTTCAGCGAGTTCTACCGGGACGCCCGCGAAGGCGGCACGCTGTTCGAGCAAACGCGGCGCGCGCCCGACCAGACCCGCTTCTCGGACTGGGCGTGTATCGGGCCGGTGAGCTATCGCGGACAAGCGGCTCTGCAACGCGAGATCGACTCCCTGAAGGCCGCGCTCGGAAGCTCCCCGCCCGGGGATGCCTTCCTGACGTCGACGGCTCCCGCGAGCCTCGAGCCGGGACGCAGCAACCTCCACTACAAGACGCAGGAGGAATTCGTCTTCGCGCTCGCTGATGCCCTGAGCGTCGAGTATGAAGCGATCGCGAAGGCCGGCTTGCTGCTGCAGGTCGATGACGCCTGGCTAGCCGCGCTCTGGGACCGCATCGGCATCAAGATGGGTCTGGCGGCCTACAGGAGCTACTGCGCCCTGCGCGTCGAGGCCCTCAACCACGCCCTGCGCAACATCCCTCCGGAGCAGGTTCGATACCACCTCTGCTGGGGCAGCTGGCACGGCCCCCACGCTCACGACATTCCGCTCGCCGACATCGTCGACGTCCTGCTGTCCGTCCGTGCTCAGACCTTGCTCTTCGAGGCCGCCAACGTGCGTCACGAGCACGAGTACGTCCTGTGGAAGAAGGTGAAGTTGCCGGACGACAAGCTGCTGGCCCCCGGAGTCGTCAGTCACTCGACGGCGCTGATCGAGCACCCGGAGCTGGTCGCCTCGCGCATCCGTCGCTTTGCCGACATCGTAGGACGCGAGCGAGTCATTGCCTCGACCGACTGCGGGCTGGGGCTGCGCTGTCACCCGCAGATCGCCTGGGCGAAGCTGAAGGCACTCTCCGACGGGGCGGCGCTCGCCAGCCGGGCCCTCTGGGGATAGGGGCCGACGCGCCTGACGACGGCGTCAGCGGGAATGCAGCCCGGCGCGCCCGAGGATGGCGTCAGCGGGGTACAGCGCGGCGCGCCCGAGGATGGCGTCAGCGGGGGTACAGCCCGGCGCGCCTGACAACGCAGTCAACGGGGATCCGCGGGTCCGTGTCGGAGCCGGGTCCCCTTGCCGCACCGCGGTCGGCAAAGCGGCCCTTCCAGACATTGAATTGACGTTCCGGCGCCCGCAGAAACCCTGCCGGCAAGCTCCCGCGCGACCTGCACGGGCCGGGGCCCGTGAAACAGGTCGATAAATCCGCAAGCTTCTCTTTCTTATACAAAGAGTTCGGATAGAATGCCCGGCCCCGGAAGCGGCGGCCACAGCCTCGAGCTCGGCCGTATTCCCGAAACTTTCACGGAACTCTGTTATGGCCCGCACTACAGCTCTTTCTGACATCCGCAACATCGGCATCATCGCGCATGTCGACGCCGGCAAGACGACGACGACCGAGCGGATCCTGTACTACACCGGGCGCAAGCACACGATCATCGACATTCACGATACGAAGGACCTGAAGACGTCGACGACCACCGACTACCTGGAGCAGGAGCAGAAGCGCGGCATCACCATCCAGAGCGCCGCGGTGTCGGCCTTCTGGCGCGACAAGAAGATCAACCTCATCGACACTCCCGGACACGTCGACTTCACCATCGAGGTGAACCGCTCCCTGCGTGTGCTCGACGGCGCGGTCGTGGTGTTCGACGGCGTCGCCGGCGTGGAGCCCCAGTCCGAGACCAACTGGCGTCTCGCGGACAACTACGGCGTTCCCCGCATCTGCTACGTGAACAAGATGGACCGCAGCGGCGCCAGCTTCACCCGCTGCGTCGACATGATCTCCAAGCGCCTCGGCGCCCGTCCCCTGCCGGTGCAGATTCCGCTGGGCTCGGAGGACAACTTCAAGGGCATGATCGACCTCGTCGAGATGAAGGCGCTGGTGTGGGATTCGGACGACAAGGATGCGAAGTGGGACAGCCTCGATGTGACCGAGGACCTGGCCGATAAGCTGCACATCACCGTGCCCAGCGATCGGGCGCTGCTGAGTCAGGTCGCCAAGTATCGCGCCGAGCTGGTCGACACCTGCCTGGAGCAGGACGATGCGGCGATGGAAGCCTATCTCAACGATGGCACCGTGCCGTCGGCGGATATCCTGCGCCGCGCGCTGCGCAAGGGCACGATCTCGGGCGCTTTCAACCCGGTGCTGTGCGGCTCCTCGTACAAGAACAAGGGCGTGCAGCAGGTGCTGGACGCGGTCATCGACTACCTGCCCGCGCCGACCGACGTCCCCGCCATCAAGACGGTGGATGCGGACGGCAACCCGATCGGCGAGCGCAAGTGCTCGGATGACGAGCCGTTTTCCGCGCTGGCATTCAAAGTCATCAACGACGCCTACGGCGCGCTGACCTTCGTCCGCGTGTACTCGGGAGTGTTGACCAAGGGTGCCTCGGTACAGAACACCACTCGCAGCAAGCGCGAGAAGATCGGCCGCATGGTCGAGCTGTTCGCCAAGGAAACCAAGCCGATCGAAGAAGCGCGCGCGGGTGACATCATCGCGCTCGTCTCCCTCGCGGACACCGAGACGGGCGACACGCTGTGCGACTCTGCCAACCCGGTCGTGCTGGAGAGAATGCGCTTCCCGGACCCGGTCATCAGCGTGTCCGTGCAGGCCAAGGCCAAGGGCGAGGCGGAGAAGTTCGGGGCGGCGCTCGGCAAGATGGTTCGTGCCGATCCCTCACTCCAATTGGAGACCGATCGCGACACCGGCCAGACCATTCTGCGCGGCATGGGCGAGCTGCACCTCGAGGTGACGCTCGATCGCATGCGCACGGAGTTCGGTGTGGAAGGAACGATGGGCGAGCCGCAAGTGGCCTATCGCGAAACCTTCACCAAGAAGCTGACCGAGCACTACGTCCACAAGAAACAGACCGGCGGCTCGGGCCAGTTCGCCGATGTCTGGATCACGTTCGAGCCGCTCGCGCGCGGCGCCGGCTTCGAGTTCGTCGACGAGACGGTGGGTGGCTCCGTGCCGAGGGAGTACGTGCCGTCGGTAGAGAAGGGCCTGAAGATACAGAAGGAAGACGGCGTGCTCGCGCACTATCCGACCGTCGACTTCAAGGCCACGCTGATCGACGGCAGCTACCATGACGTCGATTCAAACGCGCTGACGTTCGAAATCGCTGCCAAGGCCTGCTTCCGCGAGGGCATCCGCAAGGCCAACCCGATCCTGCTCGAGCCTGTCATGAAGGTTGAGACCGTCACGCCGCCGGACCACCTCGGCGATGTGATCGGCGACATCAACCGCCGGCGTGGCACGATCGTGGAGCAGGTCGAGCGCGGCACCAACATCGCCGTCGTGGCCACCGTGCCGCTGTCGGAGATGTTCGGCTACATCGGACAGCTGCGCAGCATGACCAGCGGTCGTGCTTCGTACACGATGGAGTTCTCGCACTACGACCCAGTGCCTCGTCAGGTCGCTGAGGAGGTCGTGGCCGAAGTGACGAAGGCAAAGGCTGCCGCTCAGGGCTGACTTTGGCCGTCCGCGAGCCGCCCGACCAGGGCGCTCGCGGGCACGCTCGGCCGGACCCGACCCGCGCTCGTCACGGCCGGGCGGCGTCACGTCCGGGCGGGCGTCACGGCCGGGCGGCGACGCGCGGCCCGACCCCAGGCTACTTCTGCGCTGGCGGCATGGTGCTGTGGAGAGTCCTTCGCTGGAACAACCAGTGGCCTCCACGGCGCACCAGCACATCATCGTAAACAGTGAAGAACACCATGTGCGCAGCGCCGGGCACTCCATCCGTCGAGTGCGCATCAGGGATCACATAGGCCCCTTTGCTTTGCGCAGTCGCGCGGTCACCCTCCACGTGGATGGAAGGGTTGAAGAACACATGGAAGTCCGGTGCCGGGATGCGCGCCGCATTGCTGGTGATGGCCTTCTCCAGTGAGGCCTGAATGGCCGCCCGGCCTCGGGCCGGCTCACCCGCCCCACCGCCAAACTCCGCATCCTCGGTAAACAGACGCCCGAAAGCCTCCCAGTCATGGCGATCGAGCGTCGCTCCGTAATCCGCGAACAGCTGCTCGATCTGCTGGCGATCCTCCGCTCCCGTATCCCCTCCGGAAATCGGCGGCGGCGGGGGCTCTCCCTTGATGTCACGCGGATCCTGAAACGGGATCTCCATCATCACCACGCGCCGCAGGAATTTCCAGTGCCCGTTCTCGCGGATCAGCGTGTCGTCGTAGTGTCCGCCCATGGCAGGAACCGGCTTGTTATCTTTGTTGCGCGCCATGTAGACGATGCGCGACCACGCGGTAGCCCGATCGCCGCCGTCGAGGTGGACGATGATGTTGGTGAGCAGGTGAAAGCCCTTGACGTCCTTCGGATCGTAAGGCGCGGTGCCGATGTACTTGTTCATCATGGCCAGGATCGCCTTCGGTCCCTTGGCCGTGCCGAAGCCTCCGACCCACTCGCCCTCGCGGGCGAACAGGTTGGAGTAGCCGACCAGATCGTGAGTATCGAGCAGGTGGCCGTACTCGACGATCAGCTGCTGGATCTCCTGGCGGTCGTGGGTCTCCTGGACGCGCGCCTTGAGCGCATCGAACTCGGCCTGCGTGGGACCCGCTGCCACGGCAGGTGACGCCGCCGCCATGAACAACGCAGCGGCAGACAGCACAACACAGGCGAAACGCCGCGCTGCGAGAATCGTTGAGCTCATGTGAACCCCCGTCTACTTGGGCGCGGCGCCCGTGCCGGCCGCGCCGCCCGTGTTGGAAGGCCGGATGATCCGACCGTCGTCGGTTGCCTGGGGCGAATTCTTGGTCGGCGAGACGCTCAGCGTGTGCACCCAGCGCAGTTTTCCGTTGACGAGTCGGAAGGTATGGGAGTCCGCCATGCCGGTCTGGCTGTTGCCGAAGCGGCAGAAGATGTTCACCACCCCCAGCTCCTCGTCGACCACATAGTCGCGGTTGACGATGTACAGCACTCCCGGCGGGATGCCGACTTTGCAGGTGGCGTCGGGCTTGTTGTCGCGGTCGGTGTAGGCGCCGCCTTCCAACCGGGCGCACGGAATACCCCACGGAGGATCGCTGAGCTTGTCGGAAAACAGGTCGAGATACTCGTTGCCGGCGTTGATCAGACGCTGCGCCGGAATGCGCTCGGCGGCGGGCAACGGCCGCCAGTCCTCGGCGCTGGAGTGCTTCAGGTAGCTGTTGGCATTGAACAGCCAGTCGCCCTTCTCGGTGACCAGGCTGTCGATCCCGGCGATCTTGCCGTTGTCCACCGTCAGGCGCGTGCCGATGACGTACTGGTGAGGAGACTTCGCGACGATCACCTCGGAGAATGTCTTGCAGCGCGCCGTATCCAGGAAGCTGCGCACGTGATCGATGGACAGCGCGGTGTTCCACAAGCCCTTGTCCGCCGCGATGTCGTTCATGTCCTGGCGGAGCTTCGGCTTGTCCACGAAGGCCATCCTGCTGCGATCACCGGACTTCTGCGCGGCGATATAACTGTCGACGGCGGCCTGCAGCTCCGGGCGTGTGCAGGCAGCGTTTGCCTGGACGGCGACGCCGGACAGAGCCAGCAACCCCAGCATCCACTTGTTCATTGCCTTCGGTCCCCCTGTGAATGTCGCAGAACATCGGCGGAAGCGCAGCTTCGCCCATTTCTCACGCCCGCGCATTCTATTCGCAGACGCGCTGCACCGAAAAAGTCACGGCCCGCGCCACAACCGCAGCGTGGCGCTGGTACTGGGCCTACCCGAGGGCGAGCTCGATGACCCGCGGCCCGGGCGTCGCCAACGCAGACCGCAGCTCGCTGGCGAACGCCCCGGCCGTCTCGACCCGGGACGCCTCGACACCCATGCCGCGCGCCAGGTCGGTAAATCGCAGCTCCGGTCGCGCCAGGCCGAGCAGTCCTGCGGCAGCGGGGCCGGCCGGAGCGCCGAGGCGTTGCAGCTCGTAGTTGAGAATCGCGTACGCACGGTTGGAGAAGACGAGCGTCACCACGTCGAGTCGCTCGCGGGCGAGTGTCCACAGCGCCTGCACGGTGTACATCGCGCTCCCATCACCGGTGAGGCAGATCGTCTTGCGGCCGGGGCACGCCAGGGAGGCTCCCGCCGACATCGGTAGACCCAGTCCGAGTGAGCCGCCGGTCTGCGCCAACCAGTCGTGCGGCGCCGCCCCCTGGAGCATCGGAACCAGCGCCAGCCCCGCCGTCACGCTCTCATCGACGACGATGCAATTCTCCGGCAACAGCGCCGTGATGACGGCCCCGGCGGAACTGGGAGTGAGGGCTCCCTTGGGCAGCTCGGGGCGAGCCAGCGCCTGTCGCGGCACCTCGCCGCCCGATCCGACCAGATCGGCCAGTGCCGCCAGTACAGACACCCCGTCGTCCGTGCGCCGGGCGAGCTGCAGCGCGAGTGTGCCCGGCGGCACCAGCTCGCTCGGCTTCCCGGGATAGGCAAAGAAGGCCACGGGGGGATCGGCCTCGATCAACACCAGCAGATCCGTCCCCTTCAGCTCCTCCAGGACCTGCTCTCCGAAATACGACAGCCGTCGCACCGGGACCAACCCCGCGCCTCGCTCCAGGCGTGGGGCGAGAAAGTCGCAATACAGACGTGCACCGGTCGCGGCGGCAATGCGACCGGCAAGCTCCAGCGGCGCACGCAGCAATGCTCGACCCGACATCAGCAGCGCAGGGCGTTTCGCGGATTTGAGAGCGCTCGCTGCCGCGGCGATACGTGCCGGGTCCACGCCTCTGGGTGGCACCGCGTGCATCGGCGCGGCCACCTTGCCACCCTTACTCCAGCCGACGTCAGCTGGAACGATGAGAGTCGCCACACCAGGCGTGGAGCGTGCCGCCGCAACCGCTTGCGCCGCGTCGCGGCCAAGCTCTCCAACATCCTGCGCTGTGCGAACAAAGGCGCTCACCGGACGAGCGAAACCTTCGATGTCGGACGTGAGCGGCGGGTCGAACTGCCTGTGCGAAAGGGCGTGCTCGCCGACGACGTTGACGATCGGTGAGAGCGCACGTCTGGCGTTGTGCAGGTTGGATAAGCCGTTCGCGAGCCCCGGCCCGAGATGAAGCAGCGTCGCCGCGGGACGTCCCGACATGCGCACATATCCATCCGCGGCTCCCGTTGCGACACCCTCGAACAGGCAGGGAACCGGCCGCATCCCCGTGACGCGATCGAGCGCTGCAACGAATTGCATCTCGGAGGTGCCGGGGTTGGCAAAGCAGGTATCGACACCTGCCGCCACCAGGGTTCGCAGCAGCGACTCGGCGCCTGTCATCTCTTCATCTGCCAGCGGGGGCATGGGGAGTTCCTCGTGTGGGGGCCCATTCTGGCACAGCCCCCGGGGGAGGCTGCTTTGGAGGTCCCGGGCCCGGGTGTACCATCTTTTGCGTGGACGCCGCGATCCGCCAACCTTCCGCCTTGCATCGCATCGCGCCCGAGGACGATGTCGCAGTGGCCCTGGCCGACCTCGAGCCGGGCGCGCACATGACTGTTGACGGCGCTCCCTTGGATATCACCGAGCCGATTCCGCGCGGCCACAAAGTCGCGCTGCGGGACATCGCAGCCGGAGAGGTCGTGCGCAAGCTCGGTTGGCCAATCGGCCGCACGACGCGCAACATCGCGCGCGGCTCACATGTACACACCCACAATCTTGCGACGGCGCTTTCCGGGCTCAATGAGTACGTCTACTCGCCGCACTCTATGCGCACCCCCGCAAACGCCGATGCCCCTACGTTCATGGGCTATCGCCGCGCGGATGGGCGTGTCGGCACCCGCAACGAGATCTGGATTCTCTGCACCGTAGGGTGCGTGGCGCGCACCGCCGAGCGCATTGCACGCATGGGCTCGGAACGATTTGCGGGCCGCGTCGACGGAGTCCATGCCTTTACGCATCCATTCGGCTGCTCGCAGCTCGGCGAGGATCTGGCGCATACCCGCAGCGTATTGGCCTCGCTCGCGGCGCACCCGAACGCCGGCGGGGTCCTGATCGTCGGTCTGGGTTGCGAATCCAATCAACTCAACAAGCTCCTCCCGGAGATCGGCCGTTCCGACCTGGCGCGGCTGCGCGCGTTCGCGGCCCAGGCCACCGAGGATGAGACCGAAGAGGGTCTCGCCGCCCTGGAGGAGCTGGTCGCGATTGCCGAACGCGACCGACGGGAGCCCTGTCCGCTGTCGGCACTGACGGTCGGACTGAAGTGCGGGGGCTCGGACAGCTTCTCCGGTATGACCGCGAACCCACTGGTCGGCTATGTGGCGGATCGGGTGTGCGAGGGTGGCGGCACCGCCATCCTCACGGAGATCCCGGAAGTCTTCGGTGCCGAGCACCTGCTGATGGATCGGGCGGTCGACGAACGGGTGTTCCACGAGGTCGTCACGCTGGTGAACGACTTCAAGAGATACTTTCTGCAGCACGGGCAGCCCATCAGCGAGAACCCCTCGCCTGGCAATATCGCAGGCGGCATCACCACGCTCGAGGAGAAGTCGCTGGGAGCCGTCCAGAAAGGCGGTCACACCCCCCTCACACAGGTGCTGCGCTACGGCGACCGAGTCGCTCACCCCGGGCTCGCACTGCTCGAGGCGCCCGGCAACGATGCGGTGTCCTCCACAGCCCTGGTGGCTGCGGGAGCCACCGTCGTCCTCTTCACCACTGGCCGTGGAACCCCGCTCGGGTTTCCCGCGCCCACCCTGAAGATCTCGTCCAACTCCGCCCTCGCCCAAAAGAAGCCCCGCTGGATCGATTTCGATGCCGGCGTCGTCCTGGCCGGGGCAAGCGTGGCGGCGGCCGGCGAGCAGCTGCTGCAGCTGGTCCTCGATACCGCCTCCGGCAAGCTCGCGCGCAACGAAACGAACGACGAGCGCGAAATCTCGATCTGGAAGAGCGGCGTTACCCTGTAACCCGTCCCGTCCCCCGGGACCGGCCGTGACTTCCGGCCCCTGAGCCGACCGCCCCGCTCAGCCTCCTCATGATGTCGCTTGCCGTGATTCGATCAAATGTGATCAACTATGCTCATACTCAGTCACAATACTATCTGCATGATCGATCATGCGCGTTTCTGAGATCTCAGGCGATCGGCGCAACGCTTTCCGTCTGAAGGGGGATGACAGATGAGTGTGACCAGTCCCGCAAGCCGCCGTACCCGCGGTTTGTACTTGAGTATCTTTGGAGTGTTGCCGCTGACGGTGGCAACCACAGCCGCGTTCTCCCAGGATCAGGCGACTTCCGACCAGAAGCCCGCGGTCGAGGAAGTTGTCGTGACCGGCTCGCGCATTGCACGCCAGAACGCATTCGACACTCCCACTCCCGTCACCACCGTGAGCTCCGATGATCTGAAGCTGTCCGGAAGCGTGGATGTCGGGCAGGTCCTCGCCGAGATACCGGGATTCGTGGGTGCCACCAACGGTGGCTCGCAGTCGAACGTCGTACCCGGCGGGCAGAACTACATCAACCTGCGCGGACTCGGCCAGGTGCGCAACCTCGTGCTGGTCAACGGCCGCCGCTTCACGGTGCAAGGCACCGACCTCACCACTGACATCAACACGATCCCGCCGGCGCTCATTGAGCGCACTGAAGTGGTCACCGGCGGCTCCTCCGCGGTGTACGGCTCGGATGCCGTCGCAGGCGTTGTCAACTTCATCATGAAAAAGAACTTCCAGGGCGTGCAGTTGGACGGGCACGTGGACTTCGATCGTGTGACGAGGACGCCGACGTACAGCACGGACATTACGGCGGGCAGCAATTTCGACGACGACCGCGGCAACGTCGTGGTCTCGATGGACTACCTGAATCGCGGGGCGATCTCCCGGCAGGACGTGCCCTATGCGGTTCCGGCTCTGGGAGACGGGTGCGTCACCCCGGGTTCCTACAGCAATCGCGGGCCGGGCGCGCCCGTCGCCGGCAACCCTTCCGGGGCCAAATGCCTCGCCGCCGGCGGCGTAATGGGCCTGGTCGCCGGTGGCAGCGCCGACATTCCTGACGGCCGCTTTGTCCCTCTCAGCTCCGCACTCCTGCCCGGCGGCTCCAACGCAGCGCTCAATTCCGCGTACGCCTCCGCGGGCTTGAGCGGCATCGGCTCGTTCGGCTGGACCTACAACGACGCCGGCACCACCGCACGGCCGGCGCTCGATCCTCAGGATCGCTACAACAACAGCCTGGTGAACTACCTGCAGGTGCCGCAAGAGCGCTGGATGATCAACAGCTTTGCGCATTACGACATCGCCCCGAAGGTAACGGCGTACGCGGAGTTCCACTTCAGCGACAACCAGGTCACGGCGCTCCTGGCACCCAGCAACGCCGATGGCACGTTCCTCTACAGCGTCAACAACCCGTACGCCACGGCGCTGCAGCCGCTGTTCGGGCAACTCGACGCGGCCGAGACCGGCAAGGTCTGCTCCAGCCTCAACAGCGCCACCTGCACGACCGCCAACGACGGCATCGTGGCGCTCTCCTCCGGCAGGCGCTTCGTCGAGACCGGCGACCGGATCAACGTGGCGGACCGCGAGTCGTGGCGCTTCGTAGGCGGGTTCAAGGGCGACCTCGGGGACCTGACCTCGACGCTGCTCACGGACATCTCCTATGACGCCTATTACATGTACACGCGCACCAACGAGACCGACCACCAGACCGGAGCGATCTCCAAGAGCCGCCTGCAGGCAGCCCTGCTGTCTGTCGGGAGCGCCGCTCCGGTGTGCAACATCTTCGGCCTGACAATGAGTCCGGCGTGCTCGAGCGCCATCGCGATCACCTCCAGCAACCTCACTCACACGGTGATGAGCGGAGGCGGCGTGAGCCTGACGGGCACCATCGCCAAGCTGTGGGCCGGACCGGTACAGTTCGTGCTGGGCGGCGAGCACCGCTACACGTTCGCGGAATTCGACCCCGACTTCTTCCTGAGCTCCGGCGATGTCGCCGGTTTCAACCCGCAGAACCCGACTCACGGCCATGAATCGGTCACGGAAGGCTACGGCGAGCTGCGCGTGCCGCTGCTGGCGAATCTCCCGGGCGTGGACAACTTCTCGGTCGACGGTGCCTTCCGCCGCTCGGACTACGACGCGAGCGGCATCGGCAGCGTCTGGACCTACTCCGGCGGCGCGGAGTGGCGCACGACGCGCGATGCCACCCTGCGCGGCCAGTTCCAACACTCCATCCGCGCCCCCAATGTCGGGGAGCTGTTCGGCGGACAGAACACCGCGCAGTCGGTGATCGCCGATCCCTGCAGCAGCCAGGCGCCGGCCGCGCAGCAGACCGCCGCGGTGCGGGCCGTGTGTATCGCGCAGGGTGTCAATCCGAATGACGTGTTTACCGGCGGCATCCAACCCAACCCGTACATCCCCAACACCTCGGGCGGCAACCCGAACCTGCGCCCCGAGGTCTCCGACACGATCACCTTCGGTACGGTGCTGACGCCCCGCTGGGTCCCCAATTTTGCCCTCAGCGTCGACTGGTATCGCATCCATGTGTCTGGCGCGATCCTGCCGCTGAGCGGCGGCATCGGCGGCGTGCTCAGCAATTGCTACATCACGCTGGCGGATGCAAACAGCGTGTTCTGCAAGGCGATCACGCGCGATCCCGGAACTGGCCAGATCGTCAACGTCAACGTGGGCAACGCCAACAGCGGCTTGCTGAAGACCGAGGGCTTCGATCTTCGGGGCGAGTACCACCATGACATCCCGTGGGGATTCTGGGGCAAGACCAGCACGCTGAGCGCCTCCAGCGACTGGACGTACGTCACCCAGTTCACCCTGACTCCCATCAAGGATCAGCCCAACATCAATCAGCAGTGCATCGGGGCCTATGGTCCAACCTGCGGCGAGCCCGACCCCAGCTGGAAGGGCATCACGCGCGTCACCTGGACCAACGGGCCGCTGGATCTGAGCGCGCGCTGGCGCTTCATCGATTCCGTGACGATCGACAAGTACCTCCTGCCGATCCGCAGCGGCGGCACGGTGCCGGCGCTCAACACCCTGACCAACCCGGTGTTGCCGTCGGCGAACTACCTGGATCTGTCGGTTACCTGGAACATCACCGACAAGCTGCAGTTGTCCGGAGGCGTCAACAACGTGCTCGACTGGGGCCCGCCGATCGTCGGCAGCTCCGCGGGCTACGGCAACACCTGGCCGGCGACCTACGATCCCTACGGCCAGACGTTCTTCTTCAACGCCCGCTTGCAGCTCTAGCGGGCTTCGTGCAGCTCGCGACGGCGGGCGCTGGTCCGGGGCGGCACCCCTCGCCGTCCCTCAGCGCCCGCCGGCGCGTTTTCGCCGGCGGTCGGGCTCGGGGCTAACGCGGCGGCGGCACGCCGGCCCGTCGGGCGGTCGGGCGGTCGGGCGGTCGGGCGGT
>Ga0105240_10000730_pt1 | contig 60084 bp, 44 predicted proteins | sample KBSC54metaG_FD_80426 | JGI IMG/M metagenome (GOLD analysis project Ga0105240, IMG submission 80426) | Corn rhizosphere microbial communities from Kellogg Biological Station, Michigan, USA - KBS C5-4 metaG | ecosystem: Host-associated > Plants > Roots > Rhizosphere > Soil | place: Michigan, USA... | reverse complement strand
GGCGGCGGCGAAGGCGGCGGCTCTCGCGGCGCCTGCGGCGGTGGCCGGGCGGCGGTGGCCGGGCGGCGCTCGGAGGTCGCGGCCCGAGGCGGCGTGGCATGCGAGGCGCGCGCCTCGGAAGCCTCGACCCGCGGGGCGGCGCCGGGGTCGGCCGCGACCGGGCGGGCGGCGGCGCCTGCGGGCGGCGCGGCGGCCGGCGCCGCCCCAGCCGGGCGCGGCGCCATGGGTCGGCGGTCGCGCGGCGTCGGCGTCGATGGCGGCGCAGGTTCCCGGTCTACGCCATCGGCCCTCGCGGGCGCCGTCCGTTGGGACCGCGAAGCCGCGCCCTCGACCGCCGCCGGCGCGCGCGCGCGCTGGACCGCGGGAGGACCGGCGTGGCCTGATCCGGACCGCGGCGACGCCGGCATGGCCCTGCCGACGCGGGCCGCCGCCGCGCGATCCGGCGGCAAGGGTGCGGCCGACGGAGCGGGCTCTTGCGGGCCGGGCCTCCCGCCGCCGCCAAGCTCGGCGCGCCGTTCACCGGGCGCCCGGTCGCCGGCGGGTGACCCGCGGCCGGCGCGGGTCGGCGGCGGGCTTTCCTGGTCCTGGCGGTGGCGGGCGGGAGGGGCGGCGGGTTCCGAGGGCATGCCGGCCGGCCGGCGCGGCGAAGGGGCCAGCCGTTGGACCATCGGCGATGGCGCCGGGATGGCCCCTGCGGCCTGCCGCGCCGAGGGCGGGGATCGGGCGGACGCCGGCTGCGGGGCGGGGCCCGGCTGTGGCCCGCCGGTTGGCGGGGCGGAGGCGCGCGGGATGGCCGCAGCCGGCGCGGCCGGGATTTTGTCGTCACCGCGGTCGGGGCCGTGAGGCGACGACGCCGAGGGCCTCGCCGGCGGCGGGCGCATCGCGGGCCCAGGCGAGGCCGCCGCCTCCGGCGCGATGGCCGGCGGTTCAGGGGCGCGCGGGACCGTCGCGGCTGGCCCCGGCCCGGCAACGGCCCCGACGCCGCGCCGGTCAGGTTCGCGAGGCGCCGCGGCCGCGGGCCCGCTCGGTGTCGCAATCGCCGCGGGCCCAGGCGCGGGCGCGTCGGAGGCCGGGCGGCCGTGGCCCCCCAGGGCGGAGGGCGGGTGGTCGGTCGGGCCGCGGTCGGCAGGCCCTGGCGGCCGGGGGACGAGGGCCGGACCGGCGCGCGGCGCGGACCCCTGCTCCGTCGTCGGCGGCTCGATCCCGGCCGGCGGCGGATCGCTCTCGAGCCCGGCCATGCGGAGCCCCTCGGGCTCCGGGCGGACCGGCCGGGACGGGCCCGGGGCCGGCGACCACGCCTGAGGCGGGGCGGCCGGCGGCCCCGGTGCGTCCCCGGCCGCGGCCCCGCGCGCATCGACGGCGCGGCCAGGGCGGCCGACCTCGTCAGGCCCCTGGGCCGAAGGTTCCTGGAGGCGACGCGGGCTCGGCGAGGGGCCGGGCGGCGGTTGGGTCGAAAGATCGCCCGTCGATCCCGGCGGTTCGCGCTCGGCGAAGGCCGGCGGGTGGTCGGCGGCGGCGATCGGCGTCGCCGGCGCCGGGGCGTCGAAGACCGGCGCCGGCGGCTGAGGCTGAGGCTGAGGCTGAGGCTGGGGCTGAGACTGAGGCTGGCCCGGATCGCGCGGCGTCGCCTCGGTCGCGTCAAGGGACGCCGGCGGCAAGGGATCGGCGGCGCGCCCCTGCGGCGGTGGCGGCGGCCTGGGCGCGGCGCGCGCGGCCGGGTCGGCCGGCCCAGGCGGCGGCGCCTCGAAGATCGGGTCCGAGCGCTCGGTGGCGGCGGGCGGCAAGGCCGCGTCCGCGGCCGGCGGAGCGGCAGGCGGCGGCGCCTCTCCGGAGGGGGTCGTCGGGCGCCGGAGGATGGGCGGGCGCGCGGCCTCCGGATCGGGCCCCCCGCCGCCACTGGCCGTTGTCGGAGCGGGAGGCGCCGCGGATCGCGGCCCAGACGAGGCCGGGACGTCCACGGAGAGGCTCGCGCTCTGCGATGGCGCCGCAGGGGCTGGCCCCGTGACCACGGGCGGCGAACCTGGCGCGATCTGCTGCGGCGGGACGAAGGCGCCCACGTCCGGGATCGCGGGGCCGGGCGTCGGGGGTTCGGCGCCTTGCGCCTGAGGCGGCGGCCGCGCCGCGTCCCCGACCTCCGGCGGCCGGGCGGCCAGCCTCTCCGGCCCCGCGCCAACGGCCGGCGTCGACGGGCCCGGCGCGCGCGCCTCCGCCGGCGCCAGGCCGCCAGGCGGCGCGACCTGCGCGTCCGCATCGGGCGTCGCTGGGCCCGGTCGGGCCCCATCCCGGGCGAGGGGCTGGACGCCGCGTTCGAGCCCCGGCTCGGCGGCGACGGCCGGGCCCGCCGGGTCGCCCGGCGCGATGGGCGGCGGCCGCGCGTCGCCGAGGGGCTGCGCCACGGCGCCCGGCGGGACGGAGGGGCTCGGGGGGTCGGGCGGCGGACTGGCGAGGCGCTGCGTCGCGGCGACCTCGGCCGCCGGGGGGACCGGCCCCAGCCCTACCCCCCTACCCTCAGGTTCGGCCTCGCTCTCGCCCGCGGCGAACGGCTGCGGCTCGGCGGCCAGGTTATCCGGCGGAAGCGCCGCGGCCCGAGGACCCTCGGGCGCGGCCGCCAGCCGCTGGGCGGTCCGCGGCGGCTCGTTTCCCCCGCCCAGGGGCGGCGGCGACGTCGGGGTCGCCAGCGCGGCGGGCGTGACGTCATCCGGCCGCGGGACGACGGCCGCCTCGGCGGCCTGCGGCGGCCGCTCGGGCCCGGCCGGCGCGCCGGGCGACGCGACGCGCTCCGTCCACCGGTCCGGCGCGGCGCCAGACGCTGGGTCGCCGACCCTCCCCTCGCCGCGCACTGCGGCCGGCGTCGCGGCAAGCCCGAACGGATCGGCCGCCTCCCTCTCCGCAAACCAGTCCGACCCGGGATCCCGCGGCGCCCAGGGCGTCAGGGATGCGGGCGAGACCTCGCCGAACGCCCAGCCCTGCTCCCAGGGCCGCGGAAACGCCGGCTCGCCCTCGTCCTCCTGGGGCGGCGCGCCGGCCAGCGCGGGCCACGCGAGCTCGCCGAACGCCCCAAGCCCCTGGCCGGCGGCGAGCGGCCCCGTCGGGCCGCCAACCTCACGGCCGGTCGCGAACCTCGACGGCAGGTTCGGCCGCAGCGGGATCGGCGGATCCGTCATCGCGCGGTTCGTTCGACGTAGAATCCGCGGCGCACGGCGCTCATCGCCAGGATGTGGGCTTCCGGCCAGCCATAGGCGCTGGCCAGCATATGCACCTCGTCCAGCAGGCGTTGCGCCAGGTTGCCGATCTCAGTCCACAGGAAGCCGACGCAATCCAGCGGCGCGCTCCAGGTCTCGCCGCATTCCACGCATTCCAGGTCGAGCAGCATCGCGATCTGCGGGTCGCTGGCGTAGGTCGCCTCGATGACCGCTTCGATCACCCGCGGCGACTGGGCGGCGTCCACCGTCGCGGCGGGATCGATCAACCGCTCCGCCAGGGCCGGCGAGAGGGTGACCATCCCGGCCGCGCCCTCCACCGCGGCCAGGTCCTCGCTGGTCGGCGGCCGGAAGCCGATGCTCTCGCCCTCCACCGCGACCCGCAGATCGCCCAGCGCCGGCGCGTCCCAGGCCGGAACCTGGTGGGGGCAGATCTCGTCGATCCGCGCGGCGAACTCCGACGGACGCCCGCACGCCGGGCAGTGGACCACCGCGGTGAGGTCGGCGCCGAACAGCCGCTCGCGCAGCCGCCACAGGCAGATGTTCCGCTGGCCGACGGTCATCTGCGCCAGCTGGTTGAACGACCGCTCCGGGAACGCCGGGGCCAGGATCAGAAGCCCCCGGAACCACGAGGGCCGATCGCGTCCAAGCTCCCAGACGCGAACGAGATCGCTCGCCGACGGGGTTTCCATTCAGGTCAGGAGGAGGGCTGGGCGTAGCTCGCTTCGGTCGGTTCCGTGACGCTCACATCGCGTTCCCAACCCTCGTTCTCCAGCTTCAGCGTCTGGATGGCGACCGCGTTGCCCACCCCGTCCAGCTCCGGCAGCGCCTGGAATTCCGACACCCAGCAGCGATAGACGTTGTAGGCCAGCACCTTCTGGCCGGACTCGTTGTAGAGCTCGATGACGATGTCCTTGCGGAAGTCCTTGAGCGAGACGTCCGGGTCGGCGCCCAGCGAGTTCTTGTAGCTCCACACCTTGTTCGCCCACTGTTCGAACGAGGTGTCGTGGGTGACCCCCTGCTCCAGGGTGATCGCCTCGAAGGTGGCCTGGCCGGGCGACAGGCGGACCACGCTCGGGTCGCCGCCGCTGCGGTGCTTCACCACCTCGGTGCTGCGTTTGAGCATGCTGACCTTGCTTACGCCGGCCGCATAGTTCCCGTCCCACTTCACCTTGAACCGATAGTTCTTGTACGGATCGTAGCGGGTGGTGTTCGTCTTGAATTGAGGTGCGGGCACGTCGTTTCGCTCCTTAGGCGGTCACTTGGGCCGCGGTTTGCTGCTGGATCTGCAGGACGATGAACTCCGCGGGCTTGACCGGCGCGAACGCCACCCGGACGTTGCAGATGCCGCGCTCGATGTCATAGGGCGTCGTCGTGGTCTTATCGCAGGCCACGCTGTAGCCGTAGAAGGCGCCCTGCCGGGACAGGTCGGCCATGAAGGCGCCGACCGCCAGCCGCAGTTGCGACCACAGGGTCTCGTCGTTGGGCTCGAACACCGCGAACTTGGTGCCGCGGTAGAGGCTCTCCTCGATGAAGAGCGTCAGGCGCCGCACCGGCACATACTTGTAGTCGTCCGCCATCAGGTCGGCGCCGCGCAGGGTGCGCGCCCCCCAGACCAGCGGCCCCAGCACGCGGAAACTGCGCAGGCAGTTGATCCCGAGCGGATTGAGCTGCCCCTGCTGCGGGTCGGTGAGGTTGAAGTCCAGGTCCAGGATCCCGCCGATCCCGGCGGCGATGCCGGCGGGCGCCTTCCAGACGCCCCGCGTGGCGTCCGTCTGGGCGATCTGTCCGGCGATGATGCCGCAGGGCGGGAACACGTCGGGGTGGCCGCCCATCTCCGCGTCGGCCTTCTTCACCTTGGGGAAGTAGACCATGCTGTTGCGCTGCTCGGCCTCGGTGCCGATCCCGAGGTCCGACGGGCTGATCTGGGAGATCTGTCCCTGGCGGGCCAGGTTCGTCCAACGGTCGGGCGCGTCGACGATGAACATCGCCCGTCGATCCGCGCAGTACTTGGCGGCGGGCTCGAGGACGCCGTTCGTCCAATCGCTGCCACGCTTGTCCCAGGGCAGGCAAAGCAGGTTGAACAGGTCGGTGTGCTCCAGGGCGTAGATGCCGGTCCGGCTGTCCTGGTCGCCGATAAGATCGGTTTCCGAGAGATTGGGGCCGTCCACGCCGCCGGCAAAGGGTTGCTTGAACGCCGCCGCCGGCGCCGCCAATCCCGACGCAGGCCAGTTCGGGATGGCCACCAGGTTCGACTGCTGCCTGAGGACCCGGTCCGCGCGGTAGGGCGTATCGTCGACGTTGAGCGCATTGTAGCGCTCGACGATCGTCGAGCCGTTGGGCTTGGTGTAGGTCACGGTCAGGTTGAAGCTGTTGTCGCTGGTCGAGCCGTAGCGTTTTGCGACATCGTCGGTGATGCCCGTCGTGTCGATGGTCAGGACGAGGTTGTTCCCCCACACGCCGTTGTTGGCGGCCTGGAAGATCCAGCCGCTCAAGGCCAGGGTCGCCGGCGCCGGCGGGCCGCCGGGCGGCGATGGCACCTTCGTGCTGCCGGCCAGCGCGCCGGCCTGGTAGGCCGCCAGCAACCCGCCGTTCGGCAGGGCCGCCAGCGCGGCCAGCAGATAGGCGTTGGCGAGGTCCAGGGCCGCCTGCGCCTTGGTCTGTTGGGCGGTGACCGCGGCAAGCCGGGTGTTGGCGTCGGCGACCGCCTTCTGGGTGTCCGCCGTCGAGGCCTTGGCGTCGGCGTCGGTGGCCTTGCCCAGCAGGATGCCGGCCGCGTTGACCATGCCGTCTGCGGCCGCCTTGGTCCGCACCGCGGCGGCGGCGAGGTTCGCCGCCTCGGTCGCCATGTCGGCGGCCTTCGGCGCCGTGCCCGCCGAGACGACGCCCCCGGCCTTGCCGCCGGCCGCGACCGCCGCCGCCAGCCGGGCCTGCATGACGGTGGGAGTGGGCGCGGTGGCGTCGTCGGCCTTGGCCGTCGCCACAGCGGTGGAATAGGTCGTGGCGGCCGCGACGGCAGCCTTTGCATTGGCCGCCGCCGGCACGGCGGCGGCGGCCTGGGCGACCGCGGCCCGGGTCGCCGGGGTCGAGGCCTTCTTGTCGGCCGCCTGCGCCTGGGTGAGGGCGGTGTTGGCCGCATCCAGGTCCCCCGCCTTGGTCTGCGCGGCCTGGGCGGTCGTCAGGATCCCCGCCGCATCGCTGTCCAGCTGGGCGGCCAGCGGGGTCGACGCCTCCAGGCGCACGATGATCGCCTCGCCGCCGCCGTTCAGGAAGAAATCCTCGACGGCGTAGCTCATCGGGAAATCGTAGGCCCGTCCCCCGAAGAAGCGCTCGAAATCCCCGAAGCTGAAACAGGTCGTGGGCGTGTTGGGCGGCCCCATCATCGCGCGGCCGACGAAGGCGGTGATCGAGGTGGCGACGCCGCTGATCGTGACGCTGCCGCTGGGAATCTCTTCAATGTAAACGCCAGGATAGGTTGTTACGACGGTCATGATTTCTCCAGGCTGAAGAGCGGATGGATGGGCGCGTTTCGTCGGTCCCGCGCGAGCGGGTTGAATGGTCTCCGAAGCTCGTGGAATCGATCGCCCCAACAACGGCCGATTACGGCGCTGAAAGTCTCGGATTCTGTACTAAACACCTAAGCTATATTTGGTTTTTTCAGGTGCGCAATAGCCATGGTCAACCTCGTGCACAGCTTCCTCGGCGGTCGCCAGGGCGGCGTCTGTGGGGGCGTTGGAGCGGCGGTCCGGACACCGCTTGCGCCCCGCCTTTGATGGGCTAACGTCGTGCGTTCAATCGCTTGGAGGAAAAGGCATGGTCGTCCAGGTTGTGGCCGGCGCGGTCCTCGAATGCTCGTTCGGAATGACCCCCGGCATGCTCGACGTCGTGCCCTTCCGCCGGGTGCTCGCCGAGACGCCGGCGGCGACCATCCTGGACTTCGCCCCCCTGGTGAACATCCTGCCGTTCGGCATGTGCACGAGCCCGGCGAACCCCGAGGTGATCGCGGCCACCGCCGCGGCGCTGGGCGTGCCGACGCCCATGCCCTGCATCCCGGCCACCCTGGCGCCCTGGATTCCGGGATCGCCGACCGTGCTGATCGGCGACGTCCCGGCGCTCAACAACGAGTCGATCTGCATGTGCGCCTGGGGCGGTGAGATCGCCGTCGTCTTCCCGGGCCAGGTGACGGTGGAGGTCCCCTAGGCCGACCTCGGCCCCAGGCGGTCTTTTCGACGGGATAGGCCGACAGCCGGCGTGGCGCGGTGAACATCTGCGCCCGATCCCGAGTTATCGCTGGATGGGCGGCCGGCGCGTGCCGGGCCTCGCCCTTGGGGGATCGCTGGCCGAGGACCGCCGATGAGGATCGCTCAGGTTTCACCGATGTACGAGGCCGTGCCGCCTCGCCTCTACGGCGGCACCGAACGGGTGGTGGCGCATCTGTCGGACGCCCTGGTGGAGCTCGGCCACCAGGTGACCCTGTTCGCGAGCGCCGATGCACGGACCCTCGCCGAGCTCGCCCCAGTGCGCGACCAGGCCATCCGGCTGGACCCGGCGCCACTGAAATCGGACCTCGCCGCCCACCTGAGCCAGCTGGCCGAGGTGCGCCGCCGGGCCGGCGAGTTCGACGTCATCCACTTCCACACCGACATGATCCACTTCACCTTCTTCGAGCCGATGGCGGAGCGGACGATCACCACCCTGCACGGCCGGCTCGACCTGAAGGACCTGGCCGGGGTCTACCGCCGATGGCGGGAGTTCCCCCTCGTGTCGATCAGCACCGCCCAGCGCCGTCCGCTGCCCGACGCCAACTGGGTCGGGACGGTGCATCACGGCGTGCCCCCCGACCTCTACCGCTACGCGTCGGCGGGGAACGGCTACCTGGCCTTCATCGGCCGCATCTCGCCGGAGAAGCGTCCGGACCGGGCGATCGAGATCGCCAAGCGCGCCGGCCGGCCCCTGCGGATCGCCGCCAAGGTCGACAGCGTCGACCAGGCCTATTTCGAGGAGAAGATCGAACCCCTGCTGCACCATCCGCTGATCGAGTTCGTGGGCGAGATCGGCGACGAGCGGAAGTCGGAGTTCCTGGGCGGCGCCGACGCGCTCCTGTTCCCCATCGACTGGCCCGAGCCGTTCGGCCTGGTGATGATCGAGGCCATGGCCTGCGGCACCCCGGTCGTGGCCTTCGACTGCGGCTCGGTGCGCGAGGTGGTGGAGCCCGGCCTGACCGGCTTCGTGGTCGGCGACATCGAGGAGGCGCTGGCCGCGCTGGATCGCGTGCAGGCCCTCTCGCGCCCGGCGATCCGCCGCCGTTTCGAGGAGCGCTTCTCGGCCGCGGCCATGGCCGGGCGATACCTGGAGCTCTATCCGCGGCCGTGCGCCACCCCGCGCGCGCCGGCGCCGTTCGGGGCGATCGCCTGAGATGTCGGTGGATGAACTCGCGCCCAACGTCCACGGGCTGATCGAATGGGGCGAGGTGGAGGAGCCCCGCACCCCGCAGCGGATGTTCGCGCTCAAGGACCGGGACACCTTCGTGGTCGCCGACTCGCACGGCGACATCCTCGGGGCCGGCGACGGGCTCTTCCACGACGACACCCGGATCCTGTCGCGCTGGGAGCTGCTGGTCGACGACACCCGGCCGACCCTGCTGTCGGGTGCGATCTCGCAGGACAACGTGGTCTTCACCGCCCAGAGCCTCAACAAGGCGCTGCCGGCGCCGGGCGGGCCGGTGACCCCGCCGGGCATCCTGCACATCGAACGCAAGCGGTTCGTCTGGGAGGAGCGGATCTACGAGCGCGTGACCATCGCCAACTACGGGACCGAGGCTGTGACCTTGCCGCTGGCCTTCGAGTTCGACGCCGATTTCCGTGACATGTTCGAGGTCCGCGGGGCCCGGCGTCCCCGGCGGGGCGCGCGGCGCGCGCCGGCGATCGGCGAGCAGGCGGTGTCCTTCCGCTACGACGGACTCGACGGCGTCGAGCGCAGTTGCGTCATCGTCTTCTCAGACAAGCCCGCGCGGCTCACCGCGGGGCGCGCCGAATTCGCCTACGTCCTGGCGGCCGACCAGCGGCTGGACCTGCATGTCGAGATCGGCGCGCACGAGGACCCGCCGCCGACGCGCCAGAGCTTCCGGGCGGCCGCGGCCCGGGCGCGGTGGGCGATGCGCGCCCGCCGCCGGCACGGCGCACGGCTGACCACCGGCGGCCGGCTGTTCAACAGCTGGATCGAGAAGTCCGTCGCCGACCTGGCGCTGCTCACCACCTCGATGGAGACCGGACCCTACCCCTACGCCGGCATCCCCTGGTTTTCGACCGCTTTTGGCCGCGACGGGATCCTCACCGCCTGGCAGGTGCTGTGGTTCGACCCCTCGCTGGCCCGCGGCGTCCTGACCTATCTGGCCGCGCACCAGGCCGAGGCGGTGTCGGCGTTCCGCGACAGCCAGCCCGGCAAGATCATGCACGAGACCCGCCGCGGCGAGATGGCGGCGCTGGGAGAGGTGCCCTTCGGCCGCTACTACGGCGGCGTCGACACCACGCCGCTGTTTGTCGCCCTGGCCGGCGCCTATGCGGAGCGCACCGGCGACTTCGCGCTCATCGAGCGGCTGTGGCCGGCGCTGGAGCGCGCCATGAGCTGGATCGTCAGCAGCCTGGACGCCCACCCCGACGGCCTCCTGGCCTATGCGCGCGGCCGCGACAGCGGGCTTTCGAACCAGGGCTGGAAGGACTCCGGCGATTCGATCTTCCACGCGGACGGCCGATTCCCGGTCGGCCCGATCGCCCTCGTCGAGGTGCAGGGCTACGTCTACGCCGCCCTCCACGGCATGGCCAGGATCGCCGCCCGCCGGCTGGAGGGCGGCGCCGCGGACGAGTGGTCGGCGCGCGCCGAACGCCTGCGCGAGCGGGTCGAGCAGCTGTTCTGGATGGACGACCTGGGCTTCTACGCGATCGCGCTCGACGGCGAGGGCGCGCCCTGCCGCGTCTGCGCCTCCAACCCCGGGCACCTGCTGTTCAGCGGCCTGCCGTCACCTGCGCGGGCCCGGCGCGTGGCCGACCAGCTGCTCTCGCCCAGCTTCTGTTCCGGCTGGGGCGTGCGCACCCTGGCCACCGGCCAGCCGCGCTACAATCCCATGTCCTACCACAACGGCTCGGTGTGGCCGCACGACACCGCGATCTGCGCCCTGGGCCTGGCGCGCTACGGCGACCGCGAGGGCGTGGTGCGGCTCACCGCGGGCCTGTTCGAAGCCGCCGTGCAGCTCGACATGCGCCTGCCCGAGCTGCTCTGCGGCTTCCCGCGCCAGGCCGGCGAGCCGCCGACGCCCTATCCGGTGGCCTGCCTGCCGCAGGCCTGGGCGGCGGGGTCGGTGTTCATGATGCTGCAGGCCTGCCTTGGCCTGTCGATCGACGGCGTGCGCCGCAGGATCGAGGTCCGGGATCCGCACCTGCCGATCGGCATCGGCGAATTCAACGTCGACGGCCTAGCGGTCGGCGGCGAGCGCGTGAACCTGCGCTTCCGCCAGGCGGCCCGGCGGGTCGTCGTCCGCGCCGAGAGCCGCGGCGTTGAGGTGGACGTCGTCTCCTGAGCGACACCGGGCCTGCGATCCCGTCGGCGGTGGGATCGTCAGCCGCGGGGCCGGCCGCGCTCCTTCGCCGCGGGCGCGGCCGGCAGGTCGTTCCGCACCACGCGGCCGTCCTTCATCACGAAGCGCACCCGCTCGATCTCGCTGATGTCGGCCAGCGGATCGCCGGCCACCGCGACGAGGTCGGCGAACTTCCCGGGCTCGACGGCGCCGATGCGATCCTGCCAGCCCAGCAGCTCGGCCGCGTTGGTGGTGATCGCCCGGAGGATATCGAGGGGGGCCATGCCGGCGCCGCGGATGCCGGCGATCACGCTGGCCGAGGCGTGGCCCCGCGTCTGGCCGGGCGAGTACCAGCACATGTCCGATCCGACGACGACCTTCACCCCGGACTTCATCACCCGCTGGACCAAGCTGTCGTAGCGCCGGCGCGAGCGCTCGTCGGCCTCGGCCTGCGTCGCGCGCACGGCCGGCGACACCACGATGCTGGCCTCGTGGATCCGCGAAAACCGCCCGTTGTAGAAGGTGGGGGTCAGGACCAGGAATATCCCCTTGTCGCGCATCAGCTTCAGTTGCGGGTCGGTGACGCCGTTGCCGTGCTCTATGGAGTCCACGCCCGCGTCGATCGCCGTCTGGATGCCGGCCTGGGACTGCGCGTGGGCCGCGACCTTGAGGTTCGCGCGGTGGGCTTCCTCGACGATGGCCGCGGCCTCCGCCGGGGTGACGCCATCCTCGATCGCCATCTTGATGACGTCGGGGTTGTAGAAGAGGTTCGTGCGCACCGCCCGCCGGGCGCCGTCGGGGCTCTCGATCATCAGGAACTCCTGATCGACGATGGCCCGGGCGAGCGCCGGATTCAGGCTCTGGATATAGTCGCCGAGCACGGAGAGCTTGCGGTCGGAGGCCAGGATCCTGGGACCGGGCACGCGGCCGGCGTTGATCGCGTCGCGCAGCGCCGAATCGCCGTCGATCCCGGAGTGGCCCAGGTTGCGCACGGTGGTGAAGCCGCTCTCCAGGTCTTCCCGCGCGAGCTGGGCGCCGAGCAGCACGCGCTGGCTGGGCGACATGGCGATGGCCAGCAGCAGGCCGGGCACGAAGTCGCCGTTGTCCCGGCGGGTCCTCTCCGCCTCCGCGGGCACCACCACATCGAGCAGCAGATGGGTGTGGCTGTCGATCAGGCCGGGCAGCAGGGTCGCCGCGCCCAGGTCGATCTTGCGGGCGCCCGGCGCGTGGGCCTCCAGCAGCGCCGGCGGGCCGACTTCGCGTATCCTTCCGTTCTCGACCAGCACGGCGGCCGGCGACAGGGTGGTTCCGGTCCTGGGGTCGAGCAGCCGGCTCGCCTCGATCAGTTGCGCGCCCGGAGCCGGTTGAGCCTCGACCCGCCCGGCGACCAGTAGCGCCGCCGACAGGGCCAGCAGCGTCCACACCCGCCGCGGCGTCACCCGCGGAGATGACGTCGGTCCTCTTGTGCGACGCATGGCAGCCCTTCACGCAAGTCCCGGGGCGGCCGCTCACCCGCCCCTTGAGCCGACCCGGTCATAGCGACGCGCGCGCCTGCAGCGCGAACGATAGTTGTTCGCGCCGGATATTAGCGTTGCTGATGACTTGCCGGCCTGCGTCAGGGGCGCAGCGTCAGTCCCGCCGCGGCGGCTTCGCGCCGCAGGGTGCGCAGGCCCAGTTCGCCATAGGCGCGCGGGTCGGCGACCGCCGGGTCCTGTTCGGCCTCGACCACGATCCAGCCCGCGTAGCCGATTTCGGCCAGCGCACGCATGACCTCGCCGTAGTCCAGGCCGCCGTCGCCGGGCACGGTGAACATCCCGGCCAGCACCCCGTCCAGGAAGCTTCCGCCCCGCGCCCGCACGGCCTCGAAGACCGGCCGGCGGACGTCCTTGCAGTGGACGTGGGCGATCCGCCGCGGATGGGCCCGGATCACCGCGGCCGGGTCCAGCCCGCCCAGCGCCGCGTGACCGGTGTCGAGCGTCAGGCCCACCACCTCGCCGGTGGCTTCCAGGAAGGCGTCGAGGTCTTCGGGACGTTCCACCACGGTGCCCAGATGATGGTGGTAGGCGAAGGCCAATCCCTGGCCCGCGACATGGTCGGCGAAGCCGGTGAGGCGCTCGCCCAGCAGGGCCCAGCCGGCGGCGTCGAGGCGCGGGGTGGCGGTCAGCGGCGCGTCCCGCCGGCCATGGATGGCGTTGCTGGTCTCGGCGTGGACGAAGACCGTCGAACCCATGGCCTTCAGCAGGGCGATATGGTCCTGGGCCGCGGCGATCTCGGCCTCGACGTCGCGGACCAGCAGCTGGCCCGAGTACCAACCGCCGACCAGGTCGAGGCCGTAGCCGGCCAGCAACGGCCGCAGCACCGCGGCTCGCCTCGGGAACTTGCCGCCCAGCTCGACGCCGGAAAAGCCGATGTCGCGGGCGTCGGCGAGGATGGTCTCCAGCGGCGTGTCGCCGCCGAGTTCCGGCATGTCGTCATTGACCCAGGCGATCGGGCTGACGCCGAAGCGAATGGACATGGTCTGGCCTCCCGTGCGGTGTCTAGCACGGCGGCGGCGGCCGGGAAGCTGCGGCTCAGGCGGCGCGCAGGCTCACGTGGCTGGCGCCCATCGAGGCGAGCGCCGCGGCCTGGCGCGGGGAGCCGGCGCGATAGACGATGACCGACTTGGCGACCCGCTTGGCCGCGCGGATCACCGGGGTCGCCCACAGCACCAGCTCGGTGTCGTCGAGGCCGGCCGGACACTCGAAGGACACCGCCTGCAGGCCGGAGCCCTGCATCCGGACGACCGCCGGGGGGGCGCTGGTCGTCAACCGGCCGGCCACCAGCAGGGTGAAGGGGCGAAGCAGGGAGGTCGCGGCCAGCAGGGCGCCGGGCGGCACGTCGTCCACGTCGCTGATCTCGCAGATGACCCCCAGCCGCACCAGGCCGCCGGCTTCCTTGAGCTGCTTGACGAACTCCGGGCGGCCCTTCTGGCTCGACAGGCTCGTGAAGGAGAGCGGCACGATCAGGCTGAGCTGCTGCTCGGATCCGCTGTCGGCGCGCAACCGGCCGATGCCGCGCTCGACGGTGGCCAGGTCGACACGCAGGAGATCGGCGGTGGACAGCAGGGCCACCTGGTGCGGTGGCAATTCCTCCTCGCTGCGCACGATGATGACCCGCCGGACCATCCGGAAGCCGATGCGCGTGAAGCCCTTCAGCTCGTAGACCGGCTCGAGGCTGGCGGTCACGCGCAGCTGCCGTCCGTCGGAGGCGACGAACGGGGTCCAGCGCATCGCCGCCGCAGCGCCGGCCTCCGCCGGCGCGGCCGGCGCGGCGGCGGCCTCTGCCTCGGCCTCCACGGCGGCGGGCGTGTCGGCGCGGGCGTCCATCGGCGCCGCAGAGAGCTGGCCGTTGGTGATCTTGGTGACCTGCAGCACGCCGGACGCGGCGCCCTGGTCCTCTCCGAGGAAGTGGTTCAGCACCTCGCGCAGATAGCGCACGCAGGCCGCCTGGCCGGCCAGGCGGCCGAGGTCCGGGTGGACGATGAAGAAGTCGGTGGTCGACACCCGCGTGAAGAAACCGCTGTCGCCGACGCCGCGCTCCAGGACCCGGCGGGTGAAGTCGTAGACATTGTCCCGCCGCAACTCCCACCGCGGCCCCAGATGCGCCTGGATCGCCTCGAGCGAGATCACATTGACCTTGCCCGCGGCCAGCAGCGCCGGCTCGCCGAAGCGTTGCAGGGACTCTTCCACGCCGGCCGAGACCAGCCGCATGATCGGCGGGGCCACGGTGTCATCGGGTGCGATGTCCAGGTCGAGCGCTGCAGCCATGATTGTCTTGCCTCGCTCCGCTAGCGAACCACGATACATCGCCTGTCAGGTCTGACGATTTGGTTTAGACAAGCGAAATATCGGTTGTAGGTAGTACTACGTATACGTGTTATGATTTCATATATTTATCAATCACTAAGAGAAATTCCCCAGGCTGCTGATGCGGAATTGATCGCCGATCCGCAGCCGGCGCGGAAGGCCCGCGGCGCGGGGCGATCGCGCCCGCCGCGCGATCGGGGATGCCAAACGCCGGATTGTGACTTATCTGGTCGCTGACGTCGCGGCAGCCCCGCCCTGCCTGGAGCCCAGACCTTGGCCGATCTCGCCGTGTTCTACGAACATCCCCAGTGGTTCGAAGCCCTGTTCGCCACCCTGGACCGCCGCGGCCTGTCCTGGACGCCGATCGGGATCCAGGACCACACCTTCGATCCGGCCGATCCGGCGCCGCCGGCGCCGGTGATCCTCAACCGGCTGGCCATGTCCTCCTTCCTGCGCCAGGAGGAGCACGCCCTGTTCTACAGCCTGGCCGTGCTCGACCACTGGCAGTCGCTGGGCGCGCGGGTGATCAACGGCCCGGGCGTGCTCGCCTACGACACCAACAAGGCGCGCCAGCTCAGCCTGTTCCGCAAGGCCGGCCTCGACATCCCCAATACCCGGGTCGCCCACCGCCGCGCCGACGTCGCGGCCCTCGCCGCCGAGATCGGCTATCCGGTGATGGTCAAGGTCAACGTCGGCGGCTCCGGCACGGGCATGATCCGCTACGACAGCGCCGAGGAGCTGGAGGCCGCCGTCGCCGACAAGCTGACCCCGATGGGCGTCGATGGCGTGGTGCTGGTCCAGGACTACGTCCCGGCCCGCGACGCCCGCGTGATCCGCTGCGAAGTGCTGGACGGCAAGCTGCTCTATGCGCTCGCCCTCGACGGCGCGGGCTCGACCTTCGACCTCTGCCCGGCCGACGTCTGCATGGTCGACAAGCCCACCATCACCATCAGCGAGTTCAGGCCGCCGGCGGACATCGTGCGCGCGGTGGAGCGCGTGGCCCGGATGAGCGGCCTCGACGTCGGCGGGATCGAGTACATGATCGACGACCGCGACGGCCGGGCGCGGTTCTACGACCTCAACGCCATGTCGAACTTCGTCGCCAAACCCCTGGAGGTGCTGGGCTGGGACCCGCACGACCGGCTGGTCGACTACCTGCTCCCCTTGATCGCCGCTCAGCAGAAGGCAGCCGCTTGATGAGGTATGGGTTCTGGACCCCGGTGTTCGGCGGCTGGCTGCGCAACATCCCCGACGAGCACATGGCCGCCACCTGGGACTACACCAGGAAGCTCTGCCAGCGGGCCGAGCAGATCGGCTACGACCTGACGCTGGTCGCCGAGCTCAACCTCAACGACATCAAGGGGACCGACCAGCCGGCGCTCGACGCCTGGTCGACCGCCGCGGCGCTCGCCGCCGTGACCGAGAAGCTGGAGCTGATGGTGGCGGTCCGCCCGAACTTCCATCACCCCGCCCTGCTCGCCAAACAGGCCGCCAACATCGACAACATCGCCGGCGGCCGCCTGGCGCTGAACGTCGTCTCCTCCTGGTGGGCGGAAGAGGCCACCAGCTACGGCCTGCAGTTCGACCAGCACGACGACCGCTACGGCCGCACCTCGGAATGGCTGGATGTCGTCGACGGCCTGTGGCGCGAGCCGAAGTTCACCCACGAGGGGCCGCGCTACCAGCTGAAGGACGCCATCTGCGAGCCCAAGCCGGTGCGCAAGCCCGTGGTCTACGCCGGCGGCGAGTCCGAGGCCGCCAAGACCCTGATCGCCAACCAGTGCGACGCCTATGTCATGCACGGCGACACCGTCGAAGTGATCGCCGAGAAGATCGCCGACATGAAGACCCGCCGCGCGGCGACCGGCAAACCGCCCATGACCTTCGGCATGGCCGCCTACGCCATCGTCCGCGACACCGAGGCGGAGGCTCGCCAGGAGGTCGCCCGGATCACCACGCTGGATCCCAACGCGCCGGGCTTCGGCAACTACGACCAGTGGCTGTCGGGCACCCAGCTCGAGCGGGAGATGAAGATCGCCGAATACTCGGTCTCCAACCGCGGCCTGCGTCCCGATCTGGTCGGCACGGCGGCCCAGATCAAGGCGCGCATCGCCGCCTACGAGAAGGCCGGCCTCGACCTCCTGCTCCTGCAGATGAGCCCGCAGTATGAGGAGATGGACCGCTTTGCGGCGGCGGTGATCAATTGAGCGGCGCGCCCACGCCTCGGCAGGCCGCCTGGCGCAAGATCGTCGCCTATTGCGCGCTGACGGCTGTCCTCAGCATCCCGGGCTACTATCTCTTCGTCAACAATCACGGCCTGACGGGCCGCCAGGCCGCCGCGGTCGTGGCGTGGGGCGGCCCGGCCCTGGCAGCGATCATCGTGCGGCTGGTCACGGAGCGCAGCCTTGCCGGCATCGGCTGGGGTCTGAAGGACCCCAGGTGGCTATGGATCGCGGCTGCCCTGCCGCTGGCCTATGGTCTGCCGCCCTACCTGATCGCCTGGGGCGCGGGGCTGGCCGAGTTCGTTCCGAGCCAATGGACCGCCGACCTGCCCTATGGCCTGCACCCAACCGGCGTCTTCGCGGCCCTGGGCCTGATCCTCACTGTCGGCCTGTTCGACAAGATGAGCCGCGCGCTGGGCGAAGAGATCGGCTGGCGCGGCCTGCTGGTGGCCGAACTCCTCAAGGTGACCAGCTTCCGCAAAACCGCCCTGATCTGCGGCGTGATCTGGGCGCTGTGGCATTTCCCGCTGATCATCTTCTCCGACTACAGGGCCGCCGGGACGCCGGTGGTGTTCCAGCTCGGCTGCTTCGCCACGATGATCGTCAGTTCGTCCTTCCTCTACGCCTGGCTGCGCCTGCGCTCGGCCAGCATCTGGCCGACGACCCTGCTGCACACCGCCCACAACCTCCTGATCCAGTCGATATTGGATCAGGCGACGGTGAACCGGCACGGCGCCTTCTACCTCACCACCGAGTTCGGCGCGGGCATCGCGCTGTTAACGATCCCGGCGGCCTGGCTGATCCTTAGGCGCGGACCGCCTCCCGAGGCCGCCTAGAGCACGATGGGGTCAGGTGGAACTGCCTGACCGCTGAATCGTGCTCCAGAAACAAAAGCCTAGCCCCTGATTCAGCGTTCAGGTCGCTTCGACCTGAATCCATCACGGTCTAGACTCCCAGCGCCGCCTTCACCCGGTCTGGGCTGAGCGGGAGGTCGCGCATCCGCAGGCCCGTGGCGTCGGCGAGCGCGTTGGCAAGCGCCGCGCCCGCCGGGCCCTGCCCCGCCTCCCCCGCGCCAAGGAACGGCTGGCCGGGGCGGTCGAGCACGTGGACCTGCACCGAGCCGGGCACATCCCTGAACCGGGCGATGGGATAGGCGCTCCAGTCGAAGCTGGTGCGGTGGGCCGCGTCGAAGGCCACAGCCTCGATCCCGGTCCAGCTCAGCGACTGCACGATGGCGCCCTCGATCTGGTTCCTGACGCCGTCGGGATTAACCGCCTCGCCGGCGTCGACCGCGCTCACCACACGGCGCACGGCGATGGCGCCCGTCTCGTGTTCGACCTCGACCTCCAGGGCCACGGCGCAATAGGAAGCGAGGTTCTTGTAGCGGGCGAAGGCGAAGCCGCAGCCGCGCCGCCCGTCGCCGCGCGGCCGCGTGTCCCAGCCGAATTTCTGGGCGCACAACTTGACCACGTCGCCGGCCCGCGGGTCGGCCAGGTGCGCCAGGCGGAACGCCACCGGATCGAGGCCGCCGGCGCGCGCCAACTCGTCCATCAGGCTCTCGATGGAAAAGACGTTGAAATAGCCGCCCAGCGAACGCAGCGCCGAGACCCGCACCGGCGAGCTGGCGATGAAGTGCGAGGTCACGCGGCCGGAGGGGACCTGGTAGATCGGCACGCCGTTGCGGTCGCCGCCGCCTTCCGGCATGGGGATGGGCCGGGGGACCTGCGGCGGGAAGGCCGGCTCGACCTCCAGTCCGGCCAGCAGGCCGCCCGCGCCGGCGGGCCGGCCGTTGTGCGAGGGGCTCCAGACGTCGTAGCGCCAGTCGGCGATACGGCCGGCGGCGTCGAGGCTGGCCTGCGCCTCCACCACCATGGCCGCGCCCAGGGGCTCCCAACCGTGCTCCTGCTCGCGCATCCACTGCAGCCGCACCGGCCGGCCGGGGATCGCCATGGCCGCCAGCGCCGCGTCGGCCGCCGCGTCGTCCGCGCCGTTGTGGCCGTAGCAGCCGGCGCCCTCGGCGTGGATGCAACGCACCTTGTCCGGCGGCAGACGCAGCAGCTCGGCGAGCGCTTTACGCAGGGGATAGACCCCCTGGCTGTGGGTCCAGACGGTCATCAGCCCATCCTGGAACTGGGCGACGGCGCAGGAAGGCCCGATCGAGCCGTGCATCACATAGGGCCGGGTGTAGCGCGCCCGCACCGTGCGGGCCGCCGGCGGCGAAGCCGACTTGCCTTCGAAGATCACCTCGTCCTGCGAGGCCGAGGCGGTGATGGCGGCATGCAGGTCGGCGACCGGGATCGCAGGCGCCGCGCGGCGCCACGTCGCCCGCTGCAGCCGTTGCAGCGCCTGGATCGCCGTCCACTCCCGTTCGGCGACCACCGCGGCGAAGGCGCCGTTGCGCACCACCTGCACGACGCCCGGCATGGCCTGGACCGCGGCCAGGTCGAGGGCGTCCAGCGCCGTCCCGTCGCTCGGTCCGCGCACCACGCGGGCATGCAGCATGCCGGGCAGGCGCAGGTCCTGCACGTAAGCCGCTCCGCCGGTCAGCTTGCCGGGGATGTCCACCCGCGGCAGGTCCATCCCCAGCGCCCGGCGCGCGCCGCCGCGGCGCGGGAGGTCGGCGCGCGCCTCGACATGCAGCGCGAGCCCCGCTGCAAGGGGACCATAGCCGGCGGTCCGTCCGTTCGGCGCCTTCAGCCGCCCGTCGCCGGTGGTCGCCAGGCTGTCGGGCGCCAGCCGCCACTGCTCGGCCGCGGCCTGGACCAACAGCTGGCGCACATTGGCTGCGGCGTTGAGGATCGCGGTCCCGCTGTCCTGCAGGGAGTGGCTGCCGGCCGTGACCCCTTCGTTGGGCGTGCGGCCGGTATCGGCGGTGACCAGGCGCAGGGACGCGGGAGGCACGTCCAGCTCCTCGGCGGCCACCTGGATCAGCGCGGTCCTGATCCCCTGCCCGAGCTCCGCCTTGCCGGTGAAGACGGTGATCTGGCCCGTGGCGTCCACCCTGATCCAGGCGTCGAGGAAGGGCGTGGTCTTCAGGCTGCCCGGCAGGCCCGGCGCCACCGGCTTCTGCGCCGCCCCGCCCTCCTGGGCGAAGGCGCGCGGCGCCAGCGAGAAGGCCACCACCAGGGCGCCGGCCTGCAGCAGGCCGCGGCGGGACAGGTCCTGATGTGCGGCCAGGATCATGCGTCCGCCCTCCCCCCGGCGGTCGGCGGCTCGACCGGCAGGCCGGCGGCGCGGCGGACGGCGCGCAGGATGCGCATATGGGTCCCGCAGCGGCAGAGGTTGGGCTGCAGGCCGGCGCGGATCTCCGCCTCCGTAGGCGTCGGCCTGGCGTCCAGCAGCGCCTTGGCCCGCATGATCATGCCCGCGATGCAATAGCCGCACTGCGCGGCCTGCTCGGTCTCGAACGCCTTCTGGATCGCGCCGGGCGCAGAGGCCGTTCCCAGCCCCTCGACGGTCACGATCTTCCGTCCCTGCGCGGCGGCGACCGGCAGCAGGCAGCTATAGGCCGCCTTGCCGTCGACGGTCACCGTGCAGGCGCCGCACTGCCCCAGGCCGCAGCCGAACTTCGCGCCGTTGAGCTGAAGGTCGCCGCGCAGCACATAGAGCAGCGGCGTCTCAGGCTCGGCCTCGACCGTGTGGTCGGCGCCATTGACGTTCAGGGTCAGGCTCAAGCGGCGGCCTCCTTGCGCGCGGCGGCGACGGCGGCGGGCAGTCTGGACCAGGCCGGCCGTTCGCTGAAGCGGGCGCGCAGATAGGCGGCTATCTCGGCCACCTGGGCGTCGGTGAAGGTCCCGGCGAACGGCGGCATGTAGGGACCGCTGGGCCCGGTCGGCGGCTTCAAACCCTGCAGGATGATCTGCAGGGTGTCGCGCGGGTCGTCCTCGTGCAGCGGCGTGCCGAGCGGCAGCGGCGGGCGGCCCTCGCGCATCATCGCCGCGCCGGGTTCGTGGCAGGCCGCGCAGGCCCCGGCGTAGAGCTGGGCGCCGAGCGGATGCCGGGCCGCCGCCTGGTCCGCGCGATCCACCGGCGCCGACCGCGCCGGGGTCTTCATCAGGTCGGCCAGATAGACCGCCATGGCGCGCACGTCGGCGTCCGGCGCGCGGGCGAGCTCGTGGGCCACCTCGCGCATGGGACCGGCCGAGGCCGCGTGGCTCGCGTCGAGGCCGGTGCGCAGGTAGGCGTAGAGCGACTCCTGCGTCCAGGGGACCGCGGCCGGGGTCGCGGCGTTGAGCGGCGGGGCGTACCAGCCCTCGGCGTAGCCGCCGTCGAAGGTCTTGTCCGTCTTCTCCGCGCCCAGCGCGCCGCGCGGCGTGTGGCAGGCCCCGCAATGGCCGAAGCTGGCGACCAGATAGGCGCCGCGGTTCCATTCCTCGGACTTGCCGGGGGTCGGCGCGAACGGCCGGGGCCGGAAATAGAGCGCCTTCCAGATCAGCATGACCGGCCTAAAGCCCAGCGGCGGGATCAGGCGGTTGGGCGGCGTGCGCTGCGCGACCGGCCGACGGGTCATCAGGAAGGCGTAGAGCGCATCGACGTCGGCGTCCGTGGCGTAGCTGAAGTGGTCGTAAGGGAAGGCCGGATAGAGCTGCGCGCCGTCACGGCGCACGCCTCGATGCATGGCGCGCTCGAACTGCGCCTGGCTGTAGCCGCCGATGCCGGTCTGCCGGTCCGGCGTGATGTTGGTCGCAAAGACCGACCCGAAGGGCGTCGGGATCGCCCGACCGCCGGCGTAGGGCTGGCCCCCGTCGGCGGTGTGGCAGATCGCGCAGTCGCCGAGCTTGGCCAGCATCGCGCCCCGTTCGACCTGGGCGCTGGCCGCCGCAGCCCGCGGGCCCGGCGCGGCCGCCGCGGCCAGCGCCAGCCCGGCCGCCGCGAGGGCCGGAATACGGAGGGCCAATCTCATGGGGCCGGAACGCCGGTCAGGCGCCTTGGTTCAGGTGCGGGCTCGCGTACACCATAAGCTCACGAAGCTGTCCGATGCTGGGCCGATGAGCGAGGCCTCCAACTCCCCCGGATCGCACCCGGCCCTGCGCGGCCTCGTCCCCGCCGCCGCGGCCGTGCTCTCCTTCCTGGTGGCGCTTTCGCCCAAGGTGTTGAACGACGGCGACACCTGGTGGCACGTGGCCGCCGGGCGGCTGATGATCGCCGGGCGCAGGGTGCTGACCACCGATCCCTTCTCGGCGAGCGTCCACGGCGCGCCCTGGTTCACCCACGAGTGGCTGTCGGAGGTCGTGCTGGGCGCGGCGTTCAACCTGGGGGGCTGGAGCGGGGTGGTGATCCTCACCGCCGCGGCCACCGCGCTGACGGCCTGGATCCTGGCCCGCGCGCTTGGGCGCTGGCTCGCCGGCCTGCCGTGGATCGCGCTCCTGACCTTCGGCCTGGTGCTGTGGAGCGGCAGCCTGCTGGCCCGGCCCCACATGCTGGCCTTGCCGATCCTGGCGGCCTGGGCGGGCGAGCTGGTCCAGGCCCGCGCCGAGGACCGGGCGCCGCGGTGGCGGTTCCTGCCGCTGATGACGCTCTGGGCCAATCTGCACGGCAGCTTCTTCTTCGGCCTGGCGCTGATCGGGCCCTTCGCGCTCGAGGCCCTGCTGGCCGCGGCGAAGGACCAGCGCCTCGCCGTGGTCTGGCGCTGGGGCGGTTTCGGCCTCGCCGCGGCGGCCATGGCGGCGCTCACGCCGCACGGCGTCGAGACCCTGATCTTCCCGTTCAAGCTGATCGGCATGTCGAGCCTCGCCAACATCGGCGAGTGGGCGCCGTCCGACTTCGCGACCATCGGCCCGCTGGAGGTCGGCCTCCTGGCCATCCTCTTCGTGGCCTTCACCCGGCCGGTGCGGATGCCGCTGGTGCGCGCGGCCCTGCTGCTGCTGCTGGTCCACCTGGCGCTGCAGCACGTCCGCTACGACCAGATGCTGGGCGTCGTAGGCGCCCTGATCCTGGCGCAGCCCCTGGCCGGAGCCTTCGCCCAGGCGCCCGCCTCAGCCGCCGGCCGCGGGCCGTCGACCGCACCCCTCGTCGGCGTCGTCGCCGCCGGTCTGGTCCTGGCGCTCGCCGGTGCGCGCCTGGCCTTTCCGGTGGTCATAAAGGACGGTCCCACCACGCCGGTCTCGGCGGTGGCCGCGGTGCCGACGCAGGTCGCCGCGACCCCGGTGCTCAACGACTACAGTTTCGGCGGCTACCTGATCGGCCAGCACATCGCGCCCTTCGTCGACGGCCGCGCCGACCTCTACGGCGACGCCTTCCTGAAGGCCTACGCCCGCCTGCTGGCGCCCGACCGCGCCGCCCTGGCGCAGACGCTGGAACAGCGCCACATCGGCTGGACCATCCTGATCCCCGGCTCGCCGATCGCGCGGGCCATGGACGAGACGCCCGGCTGGCGGCGGCTCCGCGCCGACCGCTGGAGCGTCATCCACGTCCGCGTGAGCCCGCCGCCGGCTCACTGACGGACCGGTGTCAGGCCTGGCCGGCGTTCGGCGTCAGACCGGCGCCTTGCGGGTCCCCGCCCGGAAAAGCAGCGCCATCAGCCCCAGGAAGGGCAGCACCGACAGCAGGTCCGCATAGGGCCCGCCCAGGAACGGGTTCACCTCTCCCATCAGCTTGGTGATATCGCGGTCGAAGTTGCCCAGCACGCCGGCCGAAAAGGCGATGCCGATGCCGGCGATCGCCCCGCCGGCGATGTAGCCGGAAGCCATCAGCACGCCCGGACTGCGGTCGCTCTCGGCGGCCAGTTCGGCCTCCGACAGCGCCTCGGCGCGGACCTTGTCGCGGCTGCGGCGATCCACGAGCCAGCGCACGGCGCCGCCGATGAAGATCGGCAGGGAGGACGAGATCGGCAGATAGACCCCGACCGCGAAGGCGAGCGACGGGATGGCGCACATCTCCAGCACCACGGCGATCATCACGCCCAGCAGCACCAGCGCCCAGGGCAGCTGCTGATTGAGGATGCCCTTGATAATGTAGCTCATCAGGGTGGCCTTGGGCGCGTCGAACTTGGTCACCGTCGTGCCGTCCGGGCGCACCTTCACGTGGCCGTTGATGCCCGGGTCGACCAGGTAGGCGAGCGTGCCGTCGCCCCGCACCAGGTAGCGGGTGGCCGCCCCGCCCGACGGATCGGCCTTCTGCCAGACGTGATAGACGCCCGCGTCCTGCACGTGTTGCGGGCCGCTCAGCGACTCGACCGGCAGGCTCGCCACAGCGGCGGGCGGAACCGCGGCCGGACCGGCCGGCTGCGGCACATAGACGGTGGCGGCCTGGTTCAGCGACAGGAGGATTGGCCCCAGCGCGACGGCCGAGGCGAAGGCGCCTACCAGGATGGCGAGCTGCTGCGACCGGGGCGTCGCACCGATCAGGAAGCCGGTCTTGAGGTCCTGCGAGGTGGTGCCGCCGTTCGAGGCGGCGATGCAGACGATGCCGCCCACCGAGAGCGCGGTCACATAGTAGGTCGGCCCGGTCCAGCCGAGCACCAGGAAGATCAGGCAGGTGAGCAGCAGCGTCGCCACCGTCATGCCGCTGATCGGGTTGGACGAGGACCCCAGCTCGCCGGTCAGCCGCGACGAGACGGTGACGAACAGGAAGCCGAACAGCACGATCAGGAGCGCGCCGGCGATGTTCATGCGCAGGGAATGGGCCATCAGGATCGCGGCGATCAGCACCACCACGCCCAGCGCCACCCACTTCAGCGAGATGTCCCGGTCGGTGCGCGGGACCGCCGCGGTCTCGCCGCCGCCGTTGCCGAACTTGAAGTCCGCCAGCCCGCCCTTCAGGCCCCGCCAGATGGTCGGCATGGCGCGGGCCAGGCTGATCAGGCCCCCCGCCGTCACCGCGCCCGCGCCGATGTAGAGGATATAGGCGCTGCGGATGTCGCCGGGCGACATGGCGCTGATCAGCGTCTTGCCCGGCGGGATGATCGCGGTGGCGAACGAGCCGAAGAACTGGATCGCCGGGATCAGCACCATGTAGGCCAGCACCCCGCCGGCGGCCATGGTCGAGGCGATCCTGGGTCCGATGATATAGCCGACGCCCAACAGCTCCGGCGAGATCTCGGCGGCCACCGAGGCCTTGGCCAGGGGCGCGCCGAACACCGTCTCCGGGGTGTCCCTCCAGAGCTTGAAGGCCCCTTCCGCCAGCTTGTAGACCAGCCCCAGCCCGAAGCCCGTGACGATGGTCCGCGCGCCGTGTGCGACCTCCGCCTCGGTCTGCGCCTGGCTGGCCTCATGGCCCATCTCATGTTCTTCGCGGGTGGCGCCGGCCTTCAGCACCTCGGCGCAGGCCGTGCCCTCCGGGTACTTCAGGATCCCATGCTGCTCGACGATCAGCGCGCGGCGCAGCGGGATCATCATCAGGATGCCGAGAAGGCCTCCCAGGATCGCCACCAGCATCACCCGGGCGATCTCCATGTCGAAGCCCAGGATCATGATCGCCGGCATGGTGACGCCCAGGCCGAAGGCGATGCTTTCGCCGGCCGAACCCGCCGTCTGGACGATGTTGTTCTGCAGGATCGAGGCCTTGGCGATGCCGAGCCGCTGCAGCAGGCGGAAGAGGGTGATCGAGATCACCGCCACCGGGATCGAGGCCGAGACCGTCAGGCCGACCTTCAGCACCAGGTAGAGCGAGGAGGCGCCGAACACCACGCCCAGCAGCGCGCCCATGATCAGGTGGAAGATCGTCAGCTCCGGGAGGATGACGCTCGCCGGGATGAACGGCCGGAAGACGGGCTTGGCCGACGCCTTGGCGGCGGAGCCTTTGGCGGCGGGCTTGGCGATCGTATCGGTCACTTAGGTTCTCCCCGGAACAGGGGGACTAGACCATGCGTCTTGGGCCGCCGCTAGACCGCAGGCGCGCGCGCTTGATAGCCGCGCCAGGACCCAGGCGGTCCGCTGGCGCCGCAAGCCGAAGGTCGCCCTCGCCTACCCCGCGTGCTGGGCCTTGCCGCCCGGGGCGGCGACCATCAGCTTGACGATGGCTTCGGTGACGTGCGGCTCCAGGCCCTCGGTGTGGCCCTTGTCCAGCCGCTCCACGTCGGCCACCACCCGGCCGCCCTTGCACTTGGGATAGACCCAGACGTGGGCCTTGCCGGGCCGCGCCTTCATCCCCCAGACCGGGTAGCCCTGGCGAGCGTAGTCCCAGACATACCCCGGCTGGTCGTCGGCCACGTCCTTCTCTTCCACGCGCGCGGCGCAGCCGAACTTCTCGGCCAGCGGCGAGGTGGCCGGCAGGCTGACGATCTCGTGCTCGCCGGTCTCGAAGATGTGGCTGAATTCGCAGGCCGGCAGCGGCGGGGCGGTGAGCGCGGCGGGCGTGGGCCTCGGATCCGGCGGCGAGCCGTCGGCCTTCGGCGGGCCGAAGCGCGGGTTGATCTCGGCGCGCCCGATCCGGCCGCCCGACAGGCTGAGCAGGCCGTCGACCTTGTCCTTGAAGAAGTCCGAGCAGACGATCCGGTGCGACGTCGCCCCACCCTGGCTGTGGCCGGCCAGCCAGAACGACTTGATGTTCTGTTTCCCGAAGGCGTCGAAGACCGCGGTGGTGATGTCCTGCAGATAGGCGTCGTCGGCGTCGGCGACCCAGACCCTGACGCCCGGCTGGCCGGCCACCCGCACCGGCGAGGTCGCCGCCGTCGGCGTCGCCACCACCAGCCGGTACTTGTCCTTGTAGTCCATGGCCGGGAAGTAGTGGCGCTGCCACTGGCCGATCGAGCCCGCGCCATGGATGTTCAGGACAAAGACGACCTTCTCGCCGGGCTTCAGGTTGCACGGATAGTCGAGCCAGAACTTGCGGCCGGTCTTCGGGTCGGTCGCATTGCCCTGGTCGGCCAGCAGCGGCTGGCAGGCGTCGCCCGTGCAATGTGACGGCGGCGGGCTCTTGCAGGCCACGCCCAGAATGTCCTTGGCGCTGGCCGCGCCTGCGCCGCAGAGCGCGCTGGTCGCGGCCAGCGCGGCGATGATCGTTCCCGGCGTGCGGTGCATAGGTTTCCTCCCCGTCCTGCGCCATGCTGGCGTCTAGGCGGTCGCAGCCTAGCAGTGCTAGATGCGGCTGGCGAGTGTGGAGAAGCAGGCGCATGGCGCTGGAGCGAAGGGTCATCGTCGAGCGCGCTCTGGCGCTCCTGGACGAGGTCGGCATGGAAGGCCTGACGACGCGGCGGCTGGCCGCGGAGCTGGGGGTGAAGGGCCCCTCGCTCTACTGGCACTTCAAGAACATGCGCGAGCTCTTCAACTTCATGGCCGAGGCCCTGCGGGAGACGGCCCTGCCCGCGCCCGACGCCTTCCCGCACGATTGGCAGGCCTGGCTGGCCGACGGCGCGCGGGGCCTGCGCCGCGCCGCCCTCTCACACCGCGACGGCGCGCGCCTGATGGCCGGGGCGACGCCGACCGGCACGAGCCAGGTGCTCGATTTCCCGGCCATGACCGGGCGGCTGCAGTCGGAGGGGTTCCGCTATCGCGAGGCGCAGGGCGCGCTCCTGGCGCTCGGCCGCTATGCGCTGGGCTGGGCCTCCTACGAGCAGCTGACGCCCGCCCGCCCGGCCAACTCCGACGAAGCCTTCGAGTTCGGCCTGCAGGCGATGATCGCCGGCATCGCGCTCAAGGTCCCCGCCGCCTCGCAGCCGCGCGGCCAGCGGCTGCGGCCGGTCTGACCGCCGTTTCGCTCCGCAAACGTAGCGCAGCATTACCTTCCCCTTAACCATACCGCCGCAAGGTGCCGGGAGGCTCTAGCAGGACTGGAACGGCCATCCCTAATCGCCTGAGTAAACGCCGCGGCGCCGCCGTTGCGGCCCCCGCGGCGGCGGACAACGCCGCCCTGAACCCAGCCGTCTCGCGGGTCATGCCGCCCGCGCCGTCCCCGGCGGTCGGGCTGACGCGACAGGGTCTCGCCCGCTACGCCGTGGGCGATTTCCGCGTGGCCGAGCAGGCGTTCCGCACGGTGGCCGAGGTCGCGCCGCATGAGCCGATGGCCTGGAACAACCTGGCGATGGTCCTGGTGGCCCTGGGCGAGCTGGAACAGGCGGTCCCGGCGCTGCGCGCCTCGCTCAGCCTCGATGCCGCGCAGCTCGAGCCGTGGATGAACCTGGCCGGCGCCTTGCTGCGGCTGGGCCGAGCGGGCGAGGCGGAGGCGGCGTGCGGCGAAGCCCTGGCGCTCGATCCGGCCAATGCCGACGTCTGGCAGATCCTGGCCATGACCCATGTCCACGCCGAGGACTTCCCGGCGGCGGTCCTGGCCTTCACCCGCGGGCTGGAACTGGCCGGGGAGACCGCGGTGCTGCGCCTGAACCTCGGCGCGGCGCTCCTCAAGTGCGGCCGGTTCGCCGACGCCGCGGCGAGCCTTGGCCGGGCCATCGACCTCGATCCGCAGCTGCCGGTCGCCCTCGAGGTCAAGCGGATGTGCGACTTCATCCTGGCCGCCATCGCCGGCGACCTGACGGCCGCCCGCGCCGCCTATCCGCCGGAGGCCTTCGCCGAGCCTTCGAGCGCCGAGCGCCTCTACCGCACCGCCCTGCTCTACCTCGACTGGGCCGACCAGCGGCAGGCCGCCATCCTGGTCGCCGAGGCCTGGGCTGCGGCCGCCCCCGACAGCGTCGAAGCCGTCCACATGCGCGACGCGGCCCTCTCGCGGGCCGTGGATCGGCAGCCCGCGACCCTGGTCGCCCAGGCCTTCGACGACATCGCCGACGACTTCGACGACCGCCTGGTGCGCCGCCTGGGCTACCAGGGGCCCGAACAGCTCGCCGCCCTGATGGCCCCGCGCATCGCCGCCGAGGGCGCGCTGGACGTGCTCGACCTGGGCTGCGGCACCGGGCTTTGCGCGGCGTTCCTGCGGCCCTATGCGCGACGCCTGGCCGGCGTCGACCTGTCGCCGGGCATGCTGGCCAAGGCCGCCGCCCGTGGCCTCTACGACGACCTCCAGACGGCGGACCTCCTGGGCGTGCTGACCGACGGCCCGTCGCGCTGGGACCTGCTGATCGCCGCCGACACCTTCCCCTATCTGGGCGATCTCGCGCCGGTGTTCGACGGCGCGGCCCTGGCGCTCAGGCCTAACGGCTGGTTCGTGTTCTCCACCGAGGCCGCGGACGGCGACGCCTTCGTGCTCAAGGGCAACGGCCGCTTCGCCCATGGCCGCGCCTATGTCGAGCGCCTGGCCGCCGGGCGCTTCGAGATCGCCGCGCACGCCTGCGCGACCCTGCGCCGCGAGGCCGCCAGCCCGGTGGACGGCGACTTCTACCTGCTGCGCCGGCTCTGACCGCGAGCCATTGACTTCATCGACTACAGTCGTAATTTTCAGGGACTACAGATGTAATTAGTAGAGCGACGGCGCGCGCGATGTCCGGCTCCCCAATCCTCGTCCGCAAGCCGCGCCGCGGGGCCACCGCGACGCTCGGCCTCGGAGCCGCCGTCCTGCTGGCCGCCAGCATCCCGGCCTGGACGGCCTACAACTGGTGGGCCTTCCGCCACGAGCTGCGCCGGGACTGGAACATCGCCGGCCCCGCCTGCCCGCTGGCCACGCACAGCTGGGGCTCGATCGCGCTCTCCCGCCGGCCGCAGGAATTCGACTATGGCGGCATGCACATCGTCCACGTCTTCGGCGGCGCCGACTGCTCGCCGGTGCCCGAGGACTATTTCAGCGCCAAGGCCTATTCGGTCTGCCAGTTCACCGCCCCGGCGCTGGTCGCCGTGACCGTCGGTGGGCGGACCGTGACCTACGAACCCGGCTACGGCCGGCGCGCCACCGTCAAGCTGCGCCACGGCCAGGTCAGTTGCGTCATCGGCGGCTGGTTCACGCTCTAGCTGGGCGCGAAATCGCCAGCGCCTTTTGCCGACGAAGCGCGCTCGCCGCATAGGCCCGGCTCCCGGCCTCCTGCACCTTCACGACGGCGGCGACACCGGCCGCGCCGCCGATCGCCAGCTCGGCGATGCCGGCCCCCGTGCACACCGAGCTCGCGCGCGTCTTGCGCCCTGGGTCGAGGACGACGTCGGCCAGGCCAATGCCCGCCAGACCATCCATCGTGGCCAGCACGCGGGCGTCGGAGTCGATGATGGCCGACAGCCCGGGAAACACGCCGGTCGACTCCTGCGGCGGCTCGGTCAGCGTCCGCGTCCGGAACGGACCGACCTTGTTCACGAAGGCGACCGGGACGCCGAGCTTGCCCGCGTACCAGAGGCCCAGGTGGGTGCCGGGCGCGGCGGGCAGACCGCCGGTCGCGCTGCAGTCGGGCGCGGAATGCGGCATCAGGACGATGTCCGCCGAGAGCCGCCGCATCTGTTCGGCCACGAAGCAGTAGTAGCCCTCCGCGCAGATGCTGACGCCGATCCGGCCGATCGCGGTGTCGATGACGTGCGGCCCGCCATCGGCCCGGAAGAAATAGGCCTCGGCGTCCGCGGGGACCTGCTTGCGGACCCGCCCCGCCTCCCGTCCGTCCGGCCCGGCGAGGATGAAGGTATTGTAGAAGTCCTCGCCGTCGGCCTCGAGGAAACTCGTGCCCAGCCAGACGCCGAGCTGCTTCGCCGTTCCCACGATCCAGCGCGCGGTCGCTCCGTTGGACGGCTCCGCGCTGTCCCAGATGTCGTAGTAGAGGCTGTATCCGGTGGGCATCAGCTCGGGGAAGAGCACCAGCTTGGCGCCCGCGCCGGCGGCCTTGCGGGCGAAGCCGGCCGCCCGGCGAAGGTTGCCGGCGATGTCGCCGTTGGTCGACTCCATCTGCACCACCGCCACGCGCAGCTGGCGGGCTGTCGGCGCCGCGCCGCCCGCGCCTCCCGCCGCCGCCATGCCACCCAGCGCCAGCGCGCCCTTTAGGGTGGACCTACGGTTCACCGGCATTTGGATCACCCTCTAATGTACCGACGGTATATACCGTTAGTATGTAGAAGGCTGTGCTATCCACTGTCAACATGTCGATCGATCGATCCGCGATCCCCTACGCCGAGCGTCGAGGCGCCACGCGCCGGCGCATCGTCGCGGCGGCCTCCGACGCCGTGCTTGAGAAGGGCTTCCACGCCGCGACGCTCGACGAGATCGCGGCGCGCGCCGGCGTCACCAAGGGCGCGATCTATGGCAACTTCCCCGGCAAGGACGAACTTCTGGTGGCGGTGATCCGCTACTGGCCCAATGGCGTCGACGCCTTTCCCTGGCCGCGCGACCCTCAGGGAAGCCTGCGCGAGCGTCTCAGGCGGCTCGGCGCGGCGCTCGCGAAGCATCTGCGGACCGCGGAGACCGAGGCGCGGCTACGGGCCGAGCTCACGCTCTATGTCCTGACGCATCCGAAGATGCAGGCCCTGCTGGCGGACTTCTTCGCCGACTGGATACGGCGGACGGAGGCCCACCTCGCGGAGTTCATCGCCCCCGAAGAGATCTCCGTCCCGCTGGCCGATTTCGCCCTCGCCGTCGACGCCCTGATCGCCGGCCTGCTCTACGCCCGCTTCCAGACGCCCCACGCCGTCGGCGAGGCGGTCATCGTCAACGCCTTCGAGGCCCTGGCCGGCCCGGGGGGCGGGGTCGCGGCGCCGAAGGCCTGAAGGCCGCCCGTCTCAGCCCTTCAGCGACGCCAGCTCCGCCCGGTCGGGATCCTCGCGCACCGTGCAGACCGCGTCGAAGTGCATGTTGGGCGTGGTGGTCGGGGTGACCGCCGGCCAGTGGGTCAAACCTGGATGGTTGGGGTCGCCGGTGCGGGCGAAGGCGATCCAGGCGTCGGCCATCTTCGCCGACAGCGCGCGGGCCTCCGCCGTCCCGCCGGTGGCGTTCAGGCAGCGGTCGACGTTGTCGAAGGCGTAGGCCATCTCGGCGCAGTGGAAGGCCCGCACCCGGCCGTCGAGCACGGTCTTGGGGTTGTAGTCGAAGCGGTAGAGGTACGCCGGCGCGCCGCCCTGCTTCGCCTTGGCCTGGGCCTGCCGGACGGCCGGGACCCGGAAACGGGCCGAGATGATCCGCGAGGCGATCTCCACGGGCTTGGCCTTCGGGTCGGCCGCGCGGAACGCCGCCCAGGCGCCGGCCGGCGCGCCGGCCCCGGCCACCGTGGCCTGGCCGCGGGCCTCGTCCATGGCCTCCGCCGCCGGGTTGCCGAGGCTGGGCGACAGCTCGTTGAGGTTCGTGCCGATGATCATCGGCACATGGGCCGACTGGGCCGGGGCGCCGTTCGCCCAGGTGGGCGTCGGAATCGCCTGGCCGTCGACCACCGGCGCCCAGCCCAGGTTGATGGTCCCGGCCGGCCCCTTGGGCATGGCGTTCTTGGCCTTGTCGGCCGCCGCCACCAGCGCCATCGGCGGGACCTGCGCCAGCTTGTCGAGGTCGCCCGGGCCGATGTCGAGGCCCTTCAGCACCGCCTCCGCCAGGCGGCGCGTGTAGGCGGCGTCGCCGACGTTGAGCAGTGAACCGCTCTCGACGATGGCCTTGTGGAAGAGGCCCTTGGCGCCGGGCATGGCCATCAGGGTCGAGACCTTCGCTCCGCCGCCCGACTGGCCGAAGATGGTGACGTTGCCGGGGTCGCCGCCGAAGGCCGGGATGTTGTCGCGCACCCACTGGAGCGCGGCCACCAGGTCGAGCTGGCCGGCGTTGCCGGACTGGGCGTATTTCGCCCCGCCGAGCTGCGACAGGTCGAGGAAACCGAAGGCGCCCAGCCGATGGTTCACCGAGACGAACACCAGGTCGCCGCGCCGCGCCAGCCGTTCGCCGTCATAGGCCGGCAACTCCTGGCTGGACCCCGTCTCATAGCCCCCGCCGTGGATCCAGAACATCACCGGCCGGGGCTTGCCGCCGATGCCGCCCGACCAGACGTTCAGCCTGAGGCAGTCCTCGCCGGGATAGCCGTCGTCCCAGTCGTAGATGAAGGCGGTCTCGTCGCTGCGCCAGCCGCCGCGCGCCACCTGCGGGCAGCAGGGGCCATAGGCGAGCGCCGAGCGTACGCCGGTCCAGGCGGGGAACGGCCGGGCCGGCAGGAAGCGGTTTGCGCCGGCCGTGGTGTCGCCGTAGGGGATGCCCTTGAAGGTCAGGACGCCGTCGCGGACGCATCCGCGGACCTTCCCGGCCTTGGTCTCGACGATGGCCTCGGGCGGGGTCGCGAGCCGCTGGGGGCCGCCGCTGCCGCCAGGCTTGGCGCGGGCCACGCCCGGGCCCGCAGCAGCCATCAGCCCGCCCGCCGCGCCCGCCGTCAGCAGCCCCCGCCGCGCCACGCCGTCCCTCGTCTCGCCCATCGTCGCTCCCCCGCCGTCTCGTTGGCGGCATCGGAGCATCGCTGGCCGGGACGTGCAACGCCGCGCGTGAAACCCTGGGCGGGTTCGGCGGTTTTCCGGCCACAGAGTCCAAGAGGAGACACCTCATGCCCGCCAAGTCCGCCGCCCAGCAGAAGGCCGCCGGCGCCGCCCTCTCCGCCAAGCGGGGCGACACGCCCAAGTCAAAGCTCCAGGGCGCCTCGAAGTCGATGATGTCGATGAGCGAGAAGGAGCTCGAGAAAATGGCCCACACCAAGCGCAAGGGCAAACCCGAGCACGTGGCGAAGAAGAGCTGAGCCAAGAACCTCCCCCGTAGAGCGACCGCGAACGGGGGAGGTTTTTTCGCGCCCTCGCCTGCTGCATTGCGTAGAGGCGCTCTCCCGCCCAAGCTCACGGCATGACTCGTGTCACCCGCCGCACGCTGGCCGCCGCCCCCGTCGCCCTGGCCGCGGCGGGCCACGCGCTCGCCGCCGCCAAGCCGCCCCCTCCCGCCGCGCCGCCCTCGCCCTGGCCTGACGCCACCGAGACCGCCGCCCGCATCCGACGCGGCGAGATCACCGCCGTCGAGGTCGTCGAGACCGCCATCCGCCGGGCCGAGGCCCTGCAGCCGACGCTGAACTTCATCGTCAACTCCGACTTCGACCGGGCGCTCGCCAAGGCCAAGGCCGGTCCGCCGGCCGGGCCGTTCGCCGGCGCGCCCTTCCTGATCAAGGACCTGGTGGACTATCGCGGCCTGCCCACGCGCTCGGGGTCGCAGTCCGGGCGCTATCCGAACATCGCCACGACCCAGGCGCCCAACTGCGACGCCTTCGACCGTGCCGGTCTGGTGGTGCTGGGCAAGTCGGCGACCCCGGAGTTCGGCTTCCTGCCGACCACCGAGCCGGTCTCGACCGGGCTCACCCGCAATCCCTGGGACCTCGGCCGCTCGTCGGGCGGCTCGTCCGGCGGTTCGGCCGTGGCGGTGGCGGCCGGAATCGTCCCCGCCGCGCACGCCACCGACGGCGGCGGCTCGATCCGCATCCCCGCCAGCCACTGCGGCCTCTTCGGCCTGAAGCCGTCGCGCGGACGGATCGCCGACTTCGAGGGCAAGGCCGGGATCGCCGACGTGGGCGTCGAGCACGTGCTGTCGCGCACGGTGCGCGATTCCGCGGCGCTCTTCGCGCTCAGCGAGGACATGGCCCCCGGCGCCAGTTTCCCGCCGATGGGCCTGGTGACCGGGCCGGCCAAGCGGCGGTTGCGGATCGGCGTGCTGGTGGAGAACGGCCTCGGCCATGCCCCGGCGCCGGAGGTGGCGCTCGCGACCGACCGCGCCGCCAAGCTGGTGCAGAGCCTGGGTCACCATGTCGAGGTCACGCACCTGCCCTACGACGGCGGCCAGTTCATGCAGGACTTCCTGCTGCTCTGGGCCAATGGCGCCAAGAGCTTCGCCGATCGCCTGGCCCGGGCCATGGGCCGCGCGCCGGACAGCACGGTGCTGGAGGATTTCAGCCTGGGCCTGGTGGAGATGGCCAGGAAGGCCGGGGCCCCGGCCCTCGGCGCGGCGCTGCAACGCCTGCAGGCCGATGCGCTGGCCTACGACACCTGGTTCCCGGCCCACCAGTTCGACGTGGTGCTGTCGCCGGTGCTGTCCTCCGGGCCGCCGCGGCTGGGCGAGGTCGGGCCGCTCGTGCCCTTCGACACCCTGGTCGGCCGCCTGATCGAGTACGTGGGCTACACCCCGATCCACAACATCGCCGGCGCCCCGGCCATGAGCGTGCCGCTCCACTGGACCGAGGCCGGCCTGCCGATCGGGACCATGTTCGCCACCCGCGCGGGCGCCGAGCGCACCCTCTTCGAGCTCGCCTACGAACTGGAAGCCGCCCAGCCCTGGGCGCACCGGATTCCGGGGACGCACGTCTAGGCGGCCGCCAGCCCCTGGATTCGCGCGGCGATCTCACGCACCCGTTCCGGGCCGCCGAGCAGCTGGCGGTTCAGGCCGATGCGCTTGAACCAGAAGTGCAGGCCCAGAAGATCGGTGATGCCCATGCCGCCATGCACCTCGGTCGAGGTGCGGGCCACAAAGCGGCCGACCTCGGAGGTCAGCGCCTTGGCGTGCGCCGCCATCAGCGTGGCTTCCGCGGGCGCCGCGTCGAAGGCGTAGGCGGCGTACCAGACCAGCGACCGGCAGGGCTCCAACTCGGCGGCCATCTCGGCGCACAGGTGCTTCACCGCCTGGAACGAGCCGATGACCCGCCCGAACTGGCGGCGTTCCTTGGCGTAGGCGACAGCCTTGTCGAGCATGGCCTGGGCCGCGCCCAGGGTGTCGGCGGCGAGCAGCACCCAGGCCGCGTCGCGCAAGCCCGCCAGCAGCTCCGGCCCGCCGCCCAGCGGCTCGGCGGGCGTGGCGTCGAACGTCAGTTCAGCCAGCCGGCGCGTCTCGTCGATGCCTGGCATCAGGGTCCGCGTCAGGCCGGGCGCATCGCCGCGCACCAGGTGCAGCCCGCCGGCCTGGTCGGCCACCACCAGCAGCCCGGCCACGAGGCCGCCCGGGACGAACAGCGCCTTGCCGTTGAGCTTGCCGCCCGCCGCCGTCACGCCGGCTCCGTCGCGGGCGCCGGCCACCGCCTCGCTGATCGCCGCGGCCGCCAGCACCTCGCCGGCCGCGAGCTTCGGCAGCCACTGCGCCTGCTGCGCCGCGGAGCCGCCGCGCATCAGCGCCAGCGGGGCCAGCACCACGCCCAGGAACGGGACCGGCGCCGCCGCCGCGCCCAGCGCCTCCGAGGCGAGCGCCGCGTCCAGCAGGGTCAGGCCCAGGCCGCCGTGCGCCTCCGGGATCGCCACGCCCGCCAGGCCGAAGTCGGCCAGCGCCTGCCAGACGTCGGCGCCCTTGTCGGCGAGGTCGCCCGCGAAGGCCCGCACCCGGTCGAGCGGACTGGCGTCGGCCAGCGTCCGCGCGAGGCTCTCCTGCATCAGCTTCTGGTCGGCGGTGAGCGCGAAATCCATGGGGGTCAGGCTGCCGCCGGCTTGGGTTCGCGCGGCAGGCCCAGGCCCCGCTCGGAGATGATGTTCTTCTGGATCTGCGCCGTGCCGCCGCCGATGATCAGGCCGAGGTCGAACATGTAGCTGCGCTGCCAGGAGCCGCGCGCGCGCAGGTGCGGCCCGTCGTGATAGAGGATGCCGAGCTCGCCCAGCGCGTCGATCGCCAGCGCCGCGAGCTGATGGTTGAGCTCGCAGCCCTGCAGCTTGACGATCAGCCCGGCGATCCCCGCCGGCTCTTGCGAGAGCTGTGAGGTCAGCAGCCTCAAGCCATTGAATTTCATGGCCAGAACCCGCCCCTGGAGTTGCATCAGCCGGTCGCGGAAGATCGGGTTGTCGATGACCCTCTGGCCCTCCACCTTCTCCGATTTCATAAGCTCGATCAGGGCGTTGAGCCGGGCTTCTGTGGCGTTGGGATCGCCCAGCATGCCGCGCTCGTGCTTCAGCGTCGTATTGGCCACGAACCAGCCGCGCCCGCGCCCGCCGACCACCTGGTCCTTCGGCACGCGGACGTCGGTGAAGAACACTTCATTGAACTCCGAGGCCCCGGTCATGGTCTTCAGCGGCCTGACCTCGATGCCGGGGGCAGCCATCGGGATCAGCACATAGGAGATCCCCTCGTGCTTGGCCGCGTCCGGCTCGGTCCGCACCAGGCAGAACATCATCTGGGCGAGGTGGGCGGTGCTCGTCCAGATCTTGCTCCCGGAGATCAGGAAGTCGTCGCCGTCCTCGACGGCCTTGGTCTGCACGTTCGCCAGATCGGAGCCCGCGCCGGGCTCCGAATAGCCTTGGCACCAGACGATCTCGCCGCGCAGGGTCGGCCCGATCCAGCGGGTCTTCTGCTCTTCCGAGCCCACCTCCAGCAGGGTCGGGACCAGCATGGAGACGCCCTGGTTGGCGATGCCGCGCGGCGCGCCGGCGGCGATGAACTCCTCGGCGATGATCCGGCTCTTCAGGATGTCGGGCTCCGCCCCATAGCCGCCGTAGGCCCGCGGGATGGTGCGCGCCGCATAGCCCTGCGCGATCAGCAGCCGCTGCCAGGCCAGCAGGTCGTTCGCCGCCCCGGCCGCATAGGCGTCGCGATGCTCGGCGAGGAAGCCCCTCACCTCGGCGCGGAACGCCGCCATCGCCGGCGTCTCGTTCAGGTCCATGTCGTCGCTCCCTCACGACAGGTGAGCCGGTTTCCGGGCGAGACGCAACGGCGCCCCGGCGGTAGGTTGCAACGGATGCGGCCAAGCTTGGTTATACGAGCGACAGGGAGATCCACGACATGACCCGCCACGCCCTTCTCGCCGCCGCCGCCCTGGCCGCGGTCTCGCTCTGCGGCTGCATGCCTGCCGGCTCTTCCAATCCCTGGGCCGGCTATGGTCCCAACCCGCCCCTGCCGAAGCCGCAGAAGGCGCTGATCCCCACGGTGGGGACGCCGAAGGTGGTGGGCTGGGCGGCCGACGCCGCGCCCAAGGCGCCGGCCGGCTTCACGGTCTCCCGCTACGCCGAGGGCCTCGACCATCCCCGCTGGCTCTACGTCCTGCCGAACGGCGACGTGCTGGTTTCGGAGTCCGCCTCCGAGCCCTCGCCGGCCGACAAGTCGAACCAGGGGATCAGGGGCTTCTTCCAGAAGATGCTGATGAAGAAGGTCGGGTCCAACAAGGCCAGCCCCAACAAGATCTTCCTGCTGCGCGACGCCGACGGCGACGGCGTCGCCGAGAGCCGCATGCTGTTCGCGCAAGGCCTGACGCGGCCCTTCGGCATGACGCTGGCGGGCTCCACCCTCTACGTCGCCAATGACAACGGCGTGGTGAGCTTCCCCTACGCGCCGGGCCAGACCTCGGAGACGGGGACCGGCCAGAAGGTGTTCGACCTGCCCGGTCCGCCGATCAACCACCATTGGACCAAGAACGTCGTGGCCAGTCGCGACGGGACCAAGCTCTATGCGACCGTCGGCTCCAACTCGAACGTCGGCGACAACGGCCTGGAGAACGAGACCGGCCGCGCGGCGATCTGGGAATACGACATCGCCACCGCCAGGCCGCGGATCTTCGCCTCCGGCATCCGCAACCCCAACGGCATCGACTTCGAGCCGACCACCGGGGTGATGTGGACGGTTTCCAACGAACGCGACGAGATCGGCAACGACCTGCCGCCGGACTTCCTGACCAGCGTCAGGGACGGCGGCTTCTACGGCTGGCCGTGGAGCTACTGGGGCCAGAATGTCGATACCCGCGCCAAGCCCGCCAATCCGCAGATGGTCGCCAGGGCCATCGCGCCGGACTTCGGCCTGGGCGCGCACACCGCCTCGCTGGGCCTGGTGTTCTACACCGGCGCGGCCTTCCCCATGTCCTATCGCGGCGGCGCCTTCATCGGCCAGCACGGCTCGTGGAACAGGAAGCCGCTCAGCGGCTACCAGGTGGTCTTCGTGCCGTTCGCGGGCGGGCGGCCGCAGAACGCGCCGCAGGCCTTCCTCACCGGCTTCCTCGACAAGAACCAGCACATCCAGGGCCGCCCGGTCGGCGTGGTCGTCGACCGGACCGGCGCCCTGCTGGTGGCCGACGACGTCGGCGGCATCGTCTGGCGCGTGACGCCCACGCCGGCCGGGGCCGCGAAGGCGAAGTAGCTACTTCGGCCGCCCCGAGAATCCGGCCGCGGTCCGGAGCGCGTCGGCGTCAAGCAGCTTGCCGTCCAGCATCACCACGCGGGTGTGGCGCAGATCGCCGATATGGACGGAGGGGTCGCCCTCGACCAGCACCAGGTCGGCGGCCTTGCCGGCCTTGATCGAACCGGTGCGCTGGTCCTGGCCGACCAGCCTCGCCGGCACGATGGTCGCCGCCGCCAGGGCCTCGGCCGGGGTGAAGCCGGCCGCCTCGTAGATCTCCAGCTCGTGGATGATCTCGATGCCCGATCCGTCGGTGCCGGCGACGATCGGCACGCCGGCCCTGTGCATCTTGCCCAGCACGGCCACCATCTTCGCCCAGCTCTTGCGGTAGTCGGCCCGCGTCAGGTCCTTGGGCACCGAGAGGCCGCCGGTGCGGAAGCCGCGCTCCGTGGCCGCCGGCAGGGTGCCCATGAACGGCGCGTAGGAGGGACCCAGGTCGCCGTTGTCCGGCACATAGAGGCCCTCGAAGGCGACCATCGTCGGGTCGTTGTAGATGTGCTTCTTCGCCATGGTCCCGACGATCAGGTTCATGGGCGGTCCGTCCAGGTCGACGTCCTTGCCGAAGCGGCCGGGACCCTCGAACCGCGCGATGCCGTTGGAGACCTTGATCACGTCGTCCGGCGCGGCCTGCATGATGATCCAGTTAATGTGGGTGACTTCGTCATAGCCGTCGTTGATCGCGTCCACGGGCCGGATGCCCGCGGGGATGTGGCCGTGGACGTGAAGGCCCAGCTTGTGCGCCTCGGCGGTGGCCGCGGGCAGCCAGTCGGGATTGAAGGTCCCGTAGAACTTGATCCCGGTGAAGCCATTGGCCTTGGCCCGGTCGATCAGGGCGATGGCCTCGGCCTGGCTGGTGGCGACATTGGCCACCTGGGCGGTGTAGGGGCCCTTCCCGTCGATCAGCGACGACGGATAGACGTGCGGGGTCAAGAGCTCGCCCTTGGCGGCGCGGGCGCGCCGGTCGAGGGTCAGGAGGTCGTTGTTGCCCGGATCGCGCACCGAGGTGACGCCGAGCGACAGCTCCTGGGGCCCGGTGTAGTCGTCGCCGAAATGCAGGTGGCAGTCCCACAGGCCCGGGACCAGCATCTTGCCCTTGCCGTCGATGACCTGGGCGCCGGCCGGCGCCTTGACCGTCGCGGACGGTCCCACGGCGGTGATCAGGCCCTTGTCCACGACCACGGTCTGGTCGGCCAGGAAGCGCAGGCCGTCCGCGTCGAACGTCTTCACATGGGTGAAGGCGACCGCGCTCGCGGGGACCTTGACCACGGCCTTGTAGATCTTGGGCGCCTGGGCGGCCGTGGCCTCGGCCTGGACCTTCTCCAGCTTCTTGATCTCCCCCGCATAGGCCTCGGGCAGCCAGTCCACGACGGTGGTGGTGCCGAAGAACTTGTCGTGCGCATCGGCCCAGATGGGGATCGGCGTCGGAGCGAGCCCGCTGACCGCCCACAGGGTGACGGTCTGCTTCGCCGCGCCTTCGCCCACCTCGGCGGTGGCCAGCTTCACGGCGCTGGCCTTGCCGCTGGGAAGGACGGCCAGCGTCTTGCCGGGGCTCGCCAACAGGCGTTCGAAGAACCAGGCGTTGATATCGACCGGCCCGCCCTGCGCGGCGTAGAAGGCCGGCGCGGAATAGGCCGCGTGGCCGACGTCGATCGGGCTCTTCCAGGTCGCCGTCCCGCCGGAGATGCTGAAGGTCTCGCCTGCGTCGCCGGCGGGCGAGACGCCGCGGATGACGAGGCTGGCGGGCATGCCGTCGGGGCCGGCCTTGCCGGTGGAATCCTGGTCCCATTGCTGGCCGCGCAGGCCCCAGGTCTCGCGGGCCATGCGCGTGCCGTCCGGCAGCACCCAGCTCCACGAATCGCCATGCTTGCCGCCAGTGGATTCGATGATGAAGTGCCGCGCCCCGGGCGGCGGCTTGGCCAGGTCCGCGCTCGGCGTCTGGGCCAGCGCGGTCGTGGCGAACAGGGCCGCCGCGCCGGCGAGAATAGGCTTTAGATGCATGATCGACCGTCCAGAAGGCTGGGCCCACCCCGCGTGGGTAGAGCCAGTCTTGCGGGAGCCGCTCGGCCTGGGCAAGGCCCTTGCCCGGGGCGGGTGCGGCGGCGGCTTCCGGACGCCGCCGATCGCCTCAGCCCATGTTGAAGACGCAGATCTTGTTGCCGTCCAGGTCGCGGAAGTAGGCGCCGTAGAAGGTCGGCAGGCGCTGGCCGGGCGGGCCGTCGCAGGTCGCGCCCGCGGCCAGGGCGGCCTTGTGCGCGGCGTCGACCTGCGCCTTGGTGGCGGCCGGCAGGCCGAACATGCTGCCGTTGCCCGCGGTCGCCGGCTGTTCGTCGTAGGGCTTGCTGATGGCGATCATGCCGGGCGTCTCCTTGGAGCCGTAGAACTGCATCCGCTCGCCGTTGGCGAAGGTCCGCTTGCCGCCCAGCGGCTCGAGCACGGCGTCGTAGAACACCTTCGCCCGTTCCAGGTCGTTGGTGCCGATGGTGGCGTAGCCGATCATGAGTTTTTCCCTGTCCTTGGTGGCCGAACGGGGCCGATCTAAACGCCGATAAGACCGTGCCGCAAGGCCGCGTGGACGAAAGCCGCGATCTGGCGTCAACTCGTTCCCGGACAGCAGGCGGGGAACGGCATGGGCAGGATCGGCAGGGCGCTCGTCGCGGCGGCCGCAGGCGTGGTGATGGCGGCCGTCGCCGGCGCCCCGGCGCTGGCGCAGGGCGAGCCTTCCTCCACCGCCGTCAGGCGCGAGGCCTGGACCGTCCAGGGCCTGGCCGCCCCGGCCCGGATGGTCGTCGACCACTGGGGCGTGCCGCACATCTATGCGGCCTCGGCCCGCGACGCCTTTTTCCTGCAGGGCTACAACGCCGCCCGCGACCGGCTCTGGCAGATCGACCTTTGGCGCAAGCGCGGCCTGGGCCGCCTCGCCGCCAGCTTCGGCCCGGCCTATGTGGCCCAGGATCGAGCCGCGCGCCTCTTCCTCTACCGCGGCGACATGGCGGCGGAATGGGCGGCCTATGGCGCGGGATCGCGCGAGGCGGTCGAGGCCTTCACCGCCGGCGTCAACGCCTATGTGGCCGAGGTCCGCGCCGGCAAGCGGCCGCTGCCCGTCGAGTTCAGGCTGACCGCCAGCCAACCCGAGCCCTGGGGGCCTGAGGACGTGCTGCGCATCCGCAGCCATGCCCTGGTCTCCAACGTCGCCTCCGAGGTCGCCCGCGCCCAGGTGGCCTGCGCCGCGGGCCTCGCCGCCGACCGCCTGCGCCGCAAACTGGAGCCGCCGCATACGCCCGTCGTCCCCGCCGGCCTCGACCCCTGCGTCGTCCCGGCCGACGTGCTGAAGGACTATCTGCTGGGGACCGGCGCGGTGAACTTCGAGGCCCTGGCCGGCGGCGCCCAGAAGGCCGAGGCCGCGCCCCAGGTCCAGCTCGCCCAGGCGATCGAGGCCTACCAGAGCGAGGGCTCCAACAACTGGGCGATCGCGCCGTCGCGCACCGCCACCGGCCGGCCGATCCTGGCCAACGATCCCCACCGCCCGGTGGGCGTGCCGAGCCTTCGCTACATCGTCCACCTGAACGCGCCGGACCTCGACATCATCGGGGCCGGCGAGCCCGCCCTGCCCGGCGTCTCCTTCGGCCACAACGGCCAGATGGCCTGGGGCCTGACCATCTTCTACATCGATCAGGAAGACCTCTACGTCTACGAGACCAAGGGCGACGCCTACCGCTACAGGGGCGGCCTGGAGCCGATGAAGGTCGTCCACGAAACCATCGAGGTGAAGGGCGAGGGCAGCCCACGCGACGTCACCTTGAAGTTCACCCGCCACGGCCCGGTGCTGGCCGAGACCGCGGGGCGCGCCTTCGCCATGCGCACCGTCTGGAACCTGCCGGGCGCGTCTGGCTATTTCGGCTCGTCGCGGATGTGGCGGGCCAAGTCCTGGGCGGACTTCAAGAGCGGCCAGGAAGCCTGGGGTACGCCACCCTTGAACCTGGTGTTCGCCGACACGAGCGGCGACATCGGCTGGTCCGCCGCCGGCCTGACGCCGATCCGGCCCAACTGGGACGGCCTGCTGCCGGTGCCCGGCGACGGCCGCTACGAGTGGGCCGAGATGATGCCGGAGAGCCAGCTTCCGGCGCTGCACAACCCGCCGCGGGGCTTCGTCGCCACGGCCAACCAGATGAACCTGCCGCCCGACTATCCGGCCGCCCGGACGACCAGCTACGAGTGGGCGGACCGGTCCCGGATCACCCGCATCGAAGAGGTGCTGGCCGCCACGCCGAAGGCCACGCTGGCCGATTCCATGGCGCTCCAGACCGACAGTCACGACGCCCTGTCGCGCCGCGCCATCGCCCTCCTCAAGCCCCTCGCCTCGCCGGACCCCGACGTCGCCCGCGCGCTCAGCCTCCTGAAGGCCTGGGACAACGACGAGCGGACCGACAGCGTGGCCGCGGCCATCTACCAGGTCTGGGCGACCAACCACCTCGGCCACACCGTGGTGGGCGCGGTGACGCCCGAGAAGGCCCGCAGCCTGGTGGGCTCCGGCAGTCTCGACGCGGCGCTGACCTGGCTGGAGACGCCGGAGGCGGCGGCCAGCCGCGACGCGCTGCTGCTGGGCAGCCTCGCCGCCGCCGTCGCCGACCTGAAGCATGCGCTGGGCCCCGACATGGCGACCTGGACCTGGGGCCGGCTGCACCATGCGAGCTTCGAGCCCGCCGCCGCGGTCCTCGCCGACCGCCAGCTCGCCGCCCAGATGGCCACCGGCTCCCTGCAGATCCCGGGCTCCGCCCAGAGCCCGCGCGCCGCCACCTACCGCCCGATCGACTACGCCCAGACCGCCGGCGCCTCGGTGCGCCTGGTCATGGACGTCGGCGCCTGGGACAATTCCGTGGCCGTCAACACGCCCGGACAGTCGGGCGACCCCTTCAGCCCGCACTACCGCGACCTCTTCCCGCTGTGGGCGGCCGGCGCCTTTGTGCCGCTCGACTTCAGCCGCGCGGCGGTGGACCGCGACGCCGAGCTGGTGGTCAACCTGACGCCTGGGCGATAGCTCAGACCCGCCCGGTCACCGGGATCAGGGCGCCGGTGACCGCGCTGGCCTTCTCGCTGGCCAGGAACAGCATAACCGCGGTCAGTTCGTCGGGGCTGACCCAGGCGGCGAAGTCCGCCTTGGGCATGTCGGCGCGGTTGGCCGGCGTGTCGATGATCGAGGGCAGGACGGCGTTGACGGTCACGCGATCGGCCTTCAGCTCCTCGGCCAGCGCCTGGGTCAGGCTGTGGACGCCGGCCTTGGAGGCGGCGTAGGCGCCCATCCCCAGCGAGGCCTTCAGCGCCCCGTTGGCGCCCACGTTGACGATGCGCCCGGCCTTGCTGTGCTTCAGGTGCGGGATCGATGCGCGGCAGACGTTGGCGGCGGTCTGGACGTTCAGCAGGAACAGCCTGTGCCAGGTCTCCCAGCCGCCGCCCTCGACCGTCTCCCAGGAGAAGCCGCCGGCGATGTTCAGCACCGCGTCGATCCCGCCGAACCGCGCCGCCGCCGCCTCGACGGCTGCCTGGGCGCTCTGCGCATCCGTCAGGTCGACGCCCCCCAGGATCAATACGTCGTCGCCGTCGCTCAGGCCGTGCGGCGTGTGATGCGCGTGGTCGATCAGGGCGACCCGGCAACCCTGCGCGACCACCGCCTTGGCGACCGTCGAGCCCAGGACGCCGGACGCGCCGGTGACGACGAAGACGCGTCCAGCCATGGCGAGCGGCTCCTACAGCCGCTCGACGATGGTCACATTGGCCAGGCCGCCGCCTTCGCACATGGTCTGCAGGCCCCACGTCTTGTTGCGGGCCTTCAAGGCGTGCAGCAGGGTGGTCATCAGCTTGGTCCCCGACGCGCCCAGCGGATGGCCGAGCGCGATGGCGCCGCCGTTGACGTTCAGCTTGGCCGGGTCCGCGCCCGTGGTCTGCAGCCAGGCGACCGGCACCGAGGCGAACGCCTCGTTCACCTCGAAGAGGTCGATGTCGTCGATCGACATGCCGGCCTTCTTCAGCGCGCGCTCCGTGGCCGGCAGCGGGGCTTCCAGCATGATCACCGGGTCGTGGCCGATGAGCGTCAGGTTGTGGATGCGGGCCATCGGCTCCAGGCCCAGCTCCTTCAGCGCCTTTTCCGAGACGATCATCACGCCGGACGCCCCGTCGCAGATCTGGCTGGAGGTGGCCGCGGTGATGGCGCCGCCCTCGCGCAGCAGCTTCACGCCGCGGATCGCGTCGAGGCTGGAATCGTAGCGGATGCCCTCGTCGCTGTCGTGACGGACCACCGAGCCTTCGTCGCCCTTGCCGTCCTTGCCGTCGATGGCGACGATCTCGTCCTTGAAGGCGCCGCCCTGGGTGGCCGCGATCGCGCGCTGGTGGGAGTTGTAGGCGTACTCGTCCAGCTGGTCCTTGGTCAGGCCGTACTTCGACGCCATCATCTCGGCGCCCATGAACTGGCTGAACTGGATGTTCGGATAGCGCGCCTGCATGTTCGGGCTCATCGGCTGGCCGAAGCCCTCTTTGGCCGGCAGGGCGACGGAGAGACCCATCGGCACGCGGGTCATGCTCTCGACGCCGGAGGCGATCACCACGTCCATGGTGCCGCTCATCACCGCCTGGGCGGCGAAGTGCAGGGCCTGCTGCGAGGACCCGCACTGGCGGTCGACGCTGGTGCCCGGCACGCTTTCCGGCAGGCGCGAAGCCAGCACGGCGTTGCGCGCGATGTTGGTCGCCTGCTCGCCCACCTGCATGACGCAGCCCATGACCACGTCCTCGACCACGGCGGGATCGACGCCGGTGCGGTCGATCAGCTCGTTCAGCACCACCGCGCCCAGGTCGGCCGGATGCCACTCGCGAAGGCGCCCGCCCTTGCGCCCGCCGGCGGTGCGCGTCGCAGCTACGATATAGGCTTCGGCCATGGCCGTGCTCCCTCGATGAAGTCCAAGGCGCTCAACGGCGCGTCAAAACGACTGTATGAAGGCGCCGCTGCGTAAGACAAGACCGGTTGACGCGAACGTCAACCGCCAAGGCCCTGCCATCCGTCACGACGCCGACTGTCGCCGGGATCGCGTCAGCCGGTCCCACTCGGCGCGCGCCGCGATCACCGCGCGGGTGAAATCGGCGCCGTAGAGGCGGTAGCAGGAGAAGACCACCTCGACGCCCTTGGGCAGGGTCGCGGCCAGGGCTTCGAGCCCAGGCGTCACGTCCGTGCGATGGATCAGCCGCCCGTCGTCCCCGGTGCATCTCAGCGGTTGCTCAGCCAGCCTCGACAGGTGGGGACAGGCGCCGAGCGCCCGGGTCGTGCAGGCGTGGTGGATCGGCGGCACGTTGCATCCGTACTGCTGCGAGCCGTCGTGCAGGGTCACCAGCCCGCCGGACGCCACGGGGAAGATGTAGCGGTCCCCTGGCGTCGTCGGCTTGCCGCACACATGGCAGAGCAGGTCGACCATGCCGCGCCTTTGCCGGGTGACGTGCACCGCCGCGAACAGCGGCTCGTCGACCCCCGGCGCCTGTTTCTGGTCCAGCTCCATCAGCCCGGGGAAATCCCGCGAAGGCTGCAGCCGAAAGGCCTGTTCCCCGCTCCACGCCACGGACCAGGGAGCCTCCGGTGTTTCCATCTTCGCCTCTCGACCCATCGCGTCGGGGCGCCTCGCCAGGCCGCCAGCCGCGTCTTCAGATGGTCGGCGATCCTAAACGCGTTGGCGATGATGGTCAGGGTGGGATTCACCGCCCCGATGGACGGGCAGAAGCCGGCGTCGGCGACGCGGGGTCGAAAATTGGGGGGTGTTGTCGTGGGACGCGCCGGTCGTCCGTCCTTAAGGATGCCAAGCCAGGACCTGGAGAGAACCCATGACCCCCACCATCACCGCCTTCGCCAGCTCGCCCGATCGCGGCCAGGGCCTGGCGCGCGACATGCGCGTGCGCTGGGCGTTGGAGGAGGTGGGCCAACCCTACGACGTCCGCCTGGTGTCCTTCGCCGAGATGAAGGAGCCGGCCTATCGCGAGCTCAACCCCTTCGGGCAGATCCCCACCTATCGGGAGGGCGGTCTGGAGCTCTTCGAGTCGGCCTCCATCGTCCTGCACATCGCCCAGCGCCATCCGGGCCTCCTGCCGCCGGACGCCGACGCCCGGGCCCGCGCGATCACCTGGATGTTCGCCGCCCTCAACACCGTCGAGCCGCCGATCCTCGACCTGCAGAACGCCGTCCTGCTGGAAGGCGACAAGCCGTGGCGCCCGGCGCGCCAGCCCCTGCTGGAGGCGCGCATCCGCAAGCGGCTGGACGAACTCGCCCATTGGCTGGGCGATGCCGATTGGCTCGACGGGGCCTTCAGCGCGGGCGACCTGATCATGGCGCACGTGCTGCGCCGGCTCGGCCGGTCGGGACTGCTCCAGGACTATCCCATCCTTCGCGCCTACATCGCCCGCGCCGAGGCCCGCCCCGCCTACCAGCGCGCCTTCGCGGCCCAACTGGCCGTCTTCGAGGACCAGCAGCCGAAGCCCTGACGGCCCAGGCGGCGCTAGAGCGCGATGGGGTCAGGTGGAATCACCTGACCGCTGAATCGTGCTCTAGAAACAAACATATGGAGCCTGATGAGTTCAGGTCGCTTCGACCTGAACTCATCAGGCTCTAGTCCGCGAAGGTGTCCTGCAGGATGCCTTCCAGCCACTCCACGTCGACGGCGTCGAAGGCGGCGGGGGCCTCGGAATCCACGTCGAAGACCGCGATCAGGCGCCCTTGCGCGTCCACCACCGGCACGACGATCTCGCTCACCGAGCGGCTGTCGCAGGCGATGTGGCCGGGGAAGGCGGTCACGTCGTCGACCACCTGGGTCTGGCGGGTGCGCGCCGCCGCGCCGCAGACGCCTTGGCCGAAGGCGATCCTGAGGCAGCCCAGCGTGCCCTGGTAGGGCCCGACCACCAGCTCCTCGCGCTTGTCCGGATCGACCACATAGAAGCCGGTCCAGAAGAAGTGGTCGAAGCTCGCCGCCAGCATCGAAGCCACCGTCGCCATCCGGGCCGTGGTGTTCGGCTCGCCGTCGAGCACCGCGGCGATCTCCTCGGCCAGCGTGGCGTAGCGCGCGGCCTTCTGGGCGGGCAGGACCTTGTCGTTGAATGCTTCAGCCATGGGCGAGCATGTAGCGGTCCGCGTGCCGCTGGACAAACCCCCACCGCATGGCCTTTCTAGGCGCCTTCAGTTTCGGGGAGCCTCCATGCGTCTTGCCTTGCTCGTTTCCGCGCTCGCGATCGCCTGCGCGTCGTCCGCCGGCGCGCCGGCCTCCGCCCAGGTGGCGGAGGGGCCGGACCGGCTGTTCCAGGGCCGCGACATCTTCGGCCTGCGCAGCGCCGGCGACCCGCAGGTGCGGCCGGACGGCGGGGCGATCGCCTATGTGCGGACGACCCAGGACATCATGACCGACAACGGCCACCCGTCGATCTGGCTGGTGGATCCTGCGACCGGCGCCCAGACGCCGCTGGCGGCGGACGAGGCGGCCAATATGCGCCCGGTCTGGTCGCCGGACGGCTCGCGGCTGGCCTATGTCTCCGCCGGCCCCGGCGGCGCGCAGCTCTACGTACGCTGGATGGCCACCGGCCGCTCGGCCAAGGTCGCCAACCTGGAGCAGGCGCCGAGCTCGGTGGCCTGGTCGCCGGACGGCAAGACGTTGGCCTTCGTCATGCTGACCCTGGACGCGCCCCGGCCGCTTGGCGCCCCGATGACGCCGCCGCCGGGCGCCAAGTGGGCCGAGCCGCTGAAGATCATCGAGCGGGTCACCTACCGTCGCGACGGCGCGGGCTACATCAAGCCCGGCTACCGGCATATCTTCACGGTCTCGGCCGACGGCGGCCAGCCGCGGCAGCTCACCTTCGGGCGCTTCGACGAGGGCGGCCAGATCGCCTTCACCCCGGACGGCAGGAACCTGCTGTTCGCCTCCAACCGGGCGCCCAACTGGGAGCGCGAGGCCCAGGAGAGCGACATCTACGAGATGCCGGCAGCCGGCGGCGCGCTCACGCGCCTGACCACCCGCGTTGGGCCCGACCAGGCCCCGACGCCCTCGCCGGACGGCTCCAAGATCGCCTACGTCGGCTTCGACGACAAAGGTCATCGCGGCTACGAGAACGTGCGCCTCTACGTCATGGACCGCGACGGCAAGAACAGCCGCGTGCTCACCGGCGCGCTCGACCGCAGCGTCGGCGCCCTGGCCTGGGCCGGGGACGGCAAGAGCCTCTATGTGGACTACGCCGACCACGGGACCACCAAGATCGCCCGCGTCGGCCTGGACGGGAAACTGCAGGACGTGGCCACCGGCCTGACCGACGGCGCCGAGATGGACCGGCCCTACGTCGGCGGCGACTTCTCGGTGGGCAAGAACGGCCTGATCGCCTTCACCATGGGCGACGCCGCCTCGCCGCCGGACATCGGTGTGGTGCGCGCCGGCAAGGTGCAGCGCCTGACCCATCTCAACGAGGACCTCTTCGCCGACAAGACACTCGCCAAGGTCGAGCCCCTGGCGGTGACCTCCGCCTTCGACAAGAAGCCGATCGACGCCTGGCTGGTCACCCCGCCCAACTTCGATCCGTCGAAGAAGTATCCGCTGATCCTGGAGATCCACGGCGGGCCGTTCTCGGCCTATGGGCCGGTGTTCTCCACCGACGACCAGCTCTACGCGGCGGCCGGCTACATGGTGGTCTACGCCAACCCGCGCGGCTCGACCTCCTACGGAGACGAGTTCGCCAACACCATCGACAAGAACTACCCCAGCAACGACTACGACGACCTGATGAGCGTGGTCGACGCCGCGATCGCCAAGGGCTCGGTCGACGCGGGGCGCCTCTACGTCACCGGCGGCTCCGGCGGCGGGGCGCTGACCGCCTGGATCGTCGGCAAGACCGACCGGTTCAAGGCCGCCGCAGCCCAGAAGCCGGTGATCAACTGGACGAGCGAGGTGCTCACCACCGACGGCTACACCTTCATGGCCACCGCCTGGTTCGGGAAGATGCCGTGGGAGGATCAGGCGAACTACTGGCGCCGCTCGCCGCTGTCGCTGGTCGGCAATGTGAAGACGCCCACCCTGGTGGTGGTCGGCACCGACGACCACCGCACGCCGCCCTCGGAAGCCGAGCAGTTCTTCGACGCCCTGCAGCTGCGCGGCGTGCCCACCGCCATGATCCAGGTGCCCGGCGCCTCGCACGGCGGCCTGGCGGAACGGCCCTCGCAGGCGGCGGCCAAGGCCAAGGCGATCCTCGCCTGGTTCGACCGCTTCAAGTGAAGGTCCGGGCCGCCCTCGCCGCCCTGGTCCTCGCCGGTCTCCCCCTTGATTGCTTGGGGGCCGGCGGGGCGCAGGCCGCGCCGCCGCGTTCCGCCGCGATCAAGGACCCCGACACCCGGGCCTGGTGGCAGATCGCCGAGGCGCTCTCGTCCGACGCCATGGAGGGCCGCGACATCGGCTCGGCCGGCTACGACCGCGCCGCCGAGGTGGTGGTCCAGCGGTTCAAGGCCGCGGGCCTGAAGCCGGCCGGCGACGACGGCGGCTGGTTCCAGGTCTTCAAGGTGCATGAGGTGAAGGTCGACAAGGCCGACGCCGCCTTCCAGCTGCGACCGTTCGCCGGCGGCGCGGGCCCGCCGCTCCGGTTCCTGCACGACATCACCATTCGTCCGAGCGACACCTTGCCCCCGGAGATCGAAGGGGCCCTCACCTTCCGCGGCTACTGCGCGCCATCCAGCCTGAAGGGCGTCGAACGCAAGGTGGTGGTCTGCTTCAACAGCAAGCGCGCCGGCCTGCCGTCAGCCGGGCAACGGATCTTGGCGGTGGAGAACGCCGGCGCCACGGGCCTGATCCAGGTCGACGATCCCTATTTCACCATCGAGCCGCCGCGTTGGCCGGCCGCCTATGCGCGCAGCGTGACGATCGCCGGGACGGCGGAGCCGCCGCAGGCCGGCCTGCCGGTGATGGCCATGAGCGGCGAGGCCTTCAAGGCGATGATCGCAGGCGCCGGCCAGGACCCCGAGGAAATCCTCAAGCTCGGCGGCGCAAAGCAGCCCCTGCCCTCGTTCGACATCCCCAGTTCGCTGGCGGCCCGGTTCAAGACCACCCGGCGCGACTACACGGCCAAGAACGTCGTCGGCGTCCTGCCCGGCCGCGATCCGAAGCTCGCCGCCGAGCATCTCGTGCTCTCCGCCCACCTGGACGGCTACGGCTTCGGCGAGCCGGTGGACGGCGACGGGCTCTATAACGGGACGTTGGACGACGCGGCCTATGTCGGCACGCTGATCCGCTTCGCCGACAGGCATCGGGGCAAGCCGTTGCGGCGCAGCGTGGTCTTCGCGGCGTTCACCGGCGAGGAGAAGGGCCTGCTCGGCGCGCACTGGTTCGTGGACCACCACACCGCGCCGATCGTGGCCGATATCAATCTCGATCAGCTCCGCCCGCTGTTTCCCCTGGAAATCCTGACCGAACTCGCGGTGGACGACACGACGCTGGGCCTCAGCGCCCGCCAGGTGGCCGCCTCCATGGGCATCCGCATCCAGTCCGACCCCGAGCCGGAACGTGGCCTCTTGCAGCGCGCCGACCACTGGCCGTTCATGCAGGACGGCATCCCGGCCACCGGCTTCATCTTCGGCTATGTCCCGGGCACGGAGGCCGAGCGGCGCTATCGCGAGTGGTACCAGGTCCGCTACCACCGCCCGCAGGACGACCTGACCCAGCCGATGGATTTCCAGGCGGCTGGCGCGTTCAACCGCTTCTTCTACAAGCTGGCGGAAACCGTGGCCGACGCGGACGCCAAGCCGGGCTGGATCAAGCCGCCGCCCGCGCCCCCGCCGCCGCGCGCCGAGCGCTAGGCCACCTCGGCCCTGACGCCGCCGCCGGGCTTGACCTGCGGCGGCACGGCCGCGCGGGTCAAGGCCTCGAAGAGCTCGGCGGCCTGGATCGGCTTAGCCACGTGGCCATCCATGCCGGCGGTGATGTACTGGTCGACCTGGTGCGACATGGCGTTGGCGGTCAGCGCCACGATCGGGGTCCTGGGACGGCCAGTGTCGGCCTCCCGGTTGCGGATCAGGGCGGTCGCGGTCAGCCCGTCCATGACCGGCATCTGGATGTCCATCAGGACCACGTCCCACTCGCCGGCCTCCCAGGCCTCCACCGCCAGCTGGCCGTTCTCGACCACCGTGGGATCGACCCCCATCTGGTGCAGCAGGGTCTTCAGGACGAGCTGGTTGACGGCGTTGTCCTCGGCGGCCAGCACGCGCAGCGCGATCTCCGGCCGCTCATCCATCGGCGCCATCGGCGCGGCGACCGCCTTCTCCTCGCCGACCCAGCGCAGCGGGACCCGCAGGGTGAAGGTGGAGCCCAGGCCGTACTCGCTCTGCACGGCGATCTCGCCGGCCATCAGCTGGGCCAGCTCGCGGCAGATCGCCAGGCCCAGGCCCGTGCCGCCGAAGCGGCGGGTCGTCGATGAGTCCAGCTGGTCGAACTTGGCGAACAGCTTCGGGAGGCTTTCGGGCGGAATGCCGACGCCGGTGTCCTTGACCGAGAACTCCAGGATTTCGCCCTGGCGGACGGCGGTGACGCGGATCTCGCCCTGCTCGGTGAACTTCAGCGCGTTGGAGATCAGGTTGTAGAGGATCTGCCGCAGCCGCGTCGGGTCGCCCAGGTAGCGGCCCCGCGCGCTCTCGATGTCGAGCGCGAAGGACAGGCCCTTCTTGTTGGCCAGGGCCGTGAACGCCGAATAGGCGCCGCGCGCCACGTCGGCCAGTTCGAACTCCACCTGCTCGAGCTCGAGCTTGCCGGCCTCGATCTTCGACAGGTCGAGGACGTCGTTGAGGATCGCCAGCAACGCCTCGCCTGAGCGATGGATGACGCTCAGCCGGTCGCGCTGGCGGTCGGAGAGCTCGTCGCCCGCCATAGCCTGGGCCATGCCCAGCACCCCGTTCAGCGGGGTGCGGATCTCGTGGCTCATGGTCGCCAGGAAGGTCGACTTGGCGGAGTTGGCGGACTCGGCGGCCAACTCGCCCTGCTGGGCGCGCTGGCGGGCCTGGCGGAGCGCCGAGCGCGAACGGTCGAGCAGGCGCCGCGACAGGAAGAAGAAGTTGGTCATGCTGATCGCCGCGGCCAGGCAGGTCAGCAAGGCGCCGCCGCGCCAGCCGGCGCGCTGGCACAGGTCGTAGCCGAAACAGAGGAAGGCGCCGATGTAGGGCGTCAGCAGCAGCCGGAACCGCCACAGGTCGGAATAGTACTGCAGCAGCACATAGCTCGAGCCGACAAAGGCCGCGACGATGGCGAACGCGCGCCCGAGGTCGTCGCCCATCGCCCAGATCGCGACCAGGACGGCGGCCTGCAGCAAGGTCGATACGGTGTTGTTGAGGCTGACGATCACCGTCATCCGGACCTGGGCGGCCGGCGACAGGTCGCGGTCGAACTGCCCGACCAGCCGGACGCCGAGCACCAGCCCGCTCCAGATCGCGGCCAGCCAGGCAAGCGTCCAGATCGGCCCGATCGACTGCACCGCGACCATGCCGACGGCGAGCGAGGCGACGATCCGTGGCCAGAGATTGCGCGCCGAGGCGCCATAGAGGCGCATGCCCTGCGTCAGCCGCTCGCGGCTCGAGGACATGGCCGGCGCCCCGCTGTTGGCGTGGTCGCTCAACAGCTCCTCCCCTTTGTCGTTGGCGCGATGTTCGCCGAACCGAGTTAACCGTACGTCAAGCGCACAGTGTTTTTTCAAACACCCGGTATGCCCAGTTGCCCGGCCGTCTCCCGCAGCGCCGCCTGATCGGCAGGCGAGCCGGCGAAGGCCCTGGCCGCGTCGCGGTAGGCCTGGGCGGCGGCCTGCGGCTGGCCCAGCACCATCCGCGCGCGCATCAGCCGCTCCCAGCCCGGACGGTCGTGGGGATTGGCCCTCAGACCGGCGGCCTGCTTCTCCACCATCCCCTCGATCATCGCCTGGCGGCCCTCGGCGCTCATCTGGCCCGCGGCGGCGACCTGGTCGGAAGTCGGGCCGGGCGCGGGACCCGAGGGCGCTGCAGCGGCCGTCGGCGTCGGCGCCGGCGGCAGCCGCCCCGTCAGGTCGACGTGGCGTTCCTGGGCCACCTTCTCGACGAAGCTGCGGACCTCCGGCGCCCAGGGCGCGTCCGGCGGGGCGCTCTTCAGGAGCGCGATCCAGTCGTCCATCGCCCCCTTGGCGTCGCCCTTCTGGTCCTTGGCGATGGCCAGGTAGTAGCGCGCCCTGGGATCGGCGGGATCCAGCGAGACGGCCTTGCGGAACGCCTCTTCGGCGGCAGGCGTCACCTGGCCCTGGGCGGCCAGCACGCTCGCCTCGCCCTCAGCCGACAGGTACTCGCCATTGTGCGGATCGAGCGCGGCGGCCCGGGCGTAGGCCTGGGCGGCCTCGGCGTTGCGGCCCACCTGCAGGTAGGACCAGCCCAGCATCCGCCAGCCCTCGGCGTCATTGGGCGATTGCTTCATGCGGGTCTCGAGCTGGCCGATCATGCCGGCCACCTCGCCGTTCGGATGGCCCGGCGGCAGGTCCGACGCCGCGATCGCCGCGGGGCCGCGGGCCGCGGCGTCGGGACGCCCGATCTTCAGATAGAGTCCCGTGGCGGCCAGCACCACGACGGCGGCCAGGCCAAGCGCCAGGACCAGCAGGGTGCGCTCGCCAAGCGGCCGGGCCGGCGGCTCGGCTTGCCGGCCCTCGGCCAGGACGCGGCGCTTCACATCGGTCTTCAGCGCCTCGGCCTCGGCGGACGGCAGGGCGCCGGTCGCCGCCTGGGCCTCGATCTCGCCGAGCTGGGCCTTAAGCACCTCCACCACGCCGCCGCGGGCGCGGCGGGCGTCGTCGTGGCGGCGGACCAGCGGGATGGCGAGGCCGACGGCGGCCAGGGCGGCCATCAGCGTGAGGATCATCCAGAGCATCAGTCGCCCCCATCCTTGGCCATGTCCTCGGTCGCCAGCAGCCGGCCGAGTTCGGCCTCCTCAACCACGCTCAGCGCACCCTCTGCCGTCCTCGACCGCGCCCGCACGTAGAGGGCGACCCCTGTCCCGCCCAGCAGCAGGACCGCGACCGGACCCAGCCACAGCGCCCAGGTGTCGGCCTGGAACGGCGGGCGCAGCAGCACGAAGTCGCCATAGCGGCGGACCAGGTAGTCCACCGCCTGCCGGTCGGTGTCGCCCGCTGCGATCCGCTCGCGCAGGATCACCCGCAGGTCGTGCGCGAGCGGCGCGGCGGAGTCGTCGATCGACTGGTTCTGGCAGACCAGGCATCGCAGCTCCTGGCTGAGCGCGCGGGCGCGGGCCTCCAGCTTGGGGTCGGCGAGCTGCTCGTCCGGCGTTACGGCGCGCGCGGCGCCGGCCAGCGCCAGGGCGGCGCAGGCGCTCAGCAGGACCCGCCTCACGATTCCGCCCTCAGCCGCGCCATCAGCGGCGCGATCGTCTGGACCCAGACGTCCGGGGTGATCGCGCCCACCTGCCGGTAGCGGACCCGCCCGCGCCGGTCGAGGACGAAGGTCTCGGGCACGCCGGAGACGCCCAGGTCGATGCCGGCGCGGCCGGTGCGGTCGTTGCCGGCGCGCAGGTAGGGATCGCCGTTCTCGTCGAGCCAGCGGGCGCCGTCGGCGGCCTCTTCCTTCCAGTCCAGGCCCACGATCGGAACGCCGTCGGCCTTCAGCCGCAGGAGCGTCGGATGCTCCTCCTTGCAGGGGCCGCACCAGGAGGCGAAGACGTTCAGCAGCACCGGCTGGCCGGCGAGGTCGGCGGAGGCCAGGCCCGTCTCCCCGGCCTTCAGGGGCGGCAGGGCGAAGGCGGGCAGCGGCTTGCCGATCAGCATCGAGGGCAGGATCGCCGGATCGCGCCTGAGGCCGGCCATGAAGCCCACCAGCAGCAGGACGAACAGGCCGACCGGCAGGAGGGCGAGGAGCCGTCTCATTCGGCGGGCGCGGGCTTGAGGACCGGCGCGGGCGCGCGGGCGGCGACGCCCAGCCGCAGGCGCCGGTCGCACAGCGAAACCAGGCCGCCCAGCGCCATGGTGAAGCCGCCGATCCATATCCACACGATCAGCGGATGGTCCCATAGCCTGACGACGATGCCGCCGCCGGCCTCGTCGCCCGCCGAGACGTAGAGATTGCCCAGCGGGCTCACGTGGATCGCGGCCTCCGTCGTCTGGCTGGAGGCGTAGGCGCGCTTCTCGGCGGTCAGGCTGTAGGGCCCGCCGCGCCCGGTCACGTCGAAGCGCGCCTGGCGGGCCTGATAGTTGGGGCCCTCGGCCAGGTCGATCGACTGCAGGGTGAGCGTCCGGCCGGCGAAGGCGACGCTGTCGCCCGGGCGCATGTTCAGCACCTTGTCGCTGTGCCAGGCGGTGACGCCCACCACGCCCAGGGTCAGCAGGCCCAGGCCGGCGTGCGCCAGCGCCAGGCCGAACACCGCCGTGGGCGTGGTGCGGATGGAGCGCCGCAGACTGGCGCGGCCCGCCCACCAGCGGCGTCCCGGGATGGCCAGGGCGCCGGCCGCCAGCCAGGCCGCCAGGCCCAGGCCCGCGGCGGCGAGCGTGTTCCTCCAGCCGACCGTGACCAGGCCCACGAGCAGGATTGCGGCGGCGATGGCCGCCGGGACCCTCACCCGCCGAAGGACGGCGCCCATGGCGTCGCGTTTCCAGTTCAGCATCGGGCCGAACACCACCAGCGCCAGCAGCGGGATCGCCAGGGGCGCGAAGGTGCGCGCGTAGTAGGGCGGGCCGACCGAGATCTTGTCCTTGCCGAGGATCTCGATGAACACCGGACTGAAGGTGCCGAGGAACACGGTGGCGGCCAACGCCACCAGGAAGAGGTTGTTGAGCGTGATCCCGCCCTCCCGCGAGAGCGGGGCGAAGAGGGCGCCGGTGCGCAAGGCCGGCGCCCGCCAGGCGTAAAGCCCGAGCGCCGCGCCGGTGGTGACCCCGATGATCGCCAGGATGTAGACGCCGCGCTGCGGATCGACGGCGAATGAGTGCACGCTGGTGAGGATGCCGGAGCGCACCAGGAAGGTGCCCACCAGGCTGAGCGAGAAGGTCAGGATCGAAAGCAGGATGGTCCAACTGACCAGGGCGCCTCGCCGCTCCAGCACCAGGGCGGAATGCAGCAGCGCCGTGCCCAGCAGCCAGGGCATCAGCGAGGCGTTCTCCACCGGGTCCCAGAACCACCAGCCGCCCCAGCCGAGTTCGTAGTAGGCCCACAGGCTCCCGAGCGTGATGCCGGCGGTGAGCGGGATCCAGGCGGCGAGCACCCAGGGCCTGACCCAGCGGGCCCAGGCCGCGTCCACCCGCCCCTCGATCAGCGCCGCCACGGCGAAGGCGAAGGCCACAGAGAAGCCGACGTAGCCGAGATAGAGCAGCGGCGGATGGGAGACGAGGCCGGGATCCTGCAGCAGGGGGTTGAGCTCCGTCCCCTCCACGGGCGCGGGGTTGAGCCGCAGGAAGGGGTTGGACGTAAACAGCAGGAAGCCCAGGAAGGCCGCGCCGACCAGCCCCTGGACGCCCAGCACGCGGGCCTGCAGCGTCTCGCGCAGCGTGCCGCCGAACCGCGCCGCCGCGGCGCCGTAGACGCCAAGGATCAGCACCCACAGCAGCATCGAGCCCTCGTGGCTGCCCCAGGTGGCGGCGATCCGATAGGCGAGCGGCTGGCGGCTGTTGGAATGCTCGGCCACCAGCGCAACCGAGAAGTCGCAGGCGACGTAACTTGCCGCGAGGCACCCGAACGCGAGGATCACGAATGCCGCCTGCAGCACCGCGGCCGCACGGCCCAGCGCCATCAGCACCGGCTCGCCCCGATATGCGCCCCAGAGCGGGATCACGCCCTGCACCACGGCCAGAACGAAGGCGAGGATCAGCGCGAACTGCCCGACTTCAGCGGCCATGGACTTTACGCTCCCCTCCGGTGATCGTGCGGTGCTTTAGGGCGATTGTCACGGGCCGGGAAATGCTACAGTGCCAAAGCTTGCCGGGGGCGTGAAGCGATAAGCCGTGGGGGCGCGTCTGCCGGACGGCGTGTGGGGCGGGAATGTCGGAGGTCTTTCGCATCGCGATCGTGGGCTCGGGACCGTCCGGGCTCAGCGCCGCAGCCCACGCCGCGACGAAGGGGATCAGTCACGTCCTCCTGGAGAAGACCGACCACCTCTCCGACACCATCTTCCGCTACCAGAAGGGCAAGCACGTCATGGCGACGCCCAGCCTGCTGGTGCTGCGCTCCGACTGTGACTTCGCCGCCGGCCGGCGCGAGGCGGTGCTGGCGCAATGGAACGCCGACGCCACGAAGGCCGGCGTCAACGCGCGCTACAACGCCGAGGCCAAGGCGATCACCGGCGCCAAGGGCGACTTCTCCATCGCCCTGTCCAATGGCGACGTCATTCGCGCCGAGACGGTGGTGCTGGCGATCGGCACCCAGGGCAACCCGAACCTGATGCAGTGCGAGGGCGGTAGCCTGCCGCATGTGCAGTACTCACTGGACGACCCAGCCGAATATATCGACGAGCACATCGTGGTGTTCGGTGGCGGCGACGCGGGAATCGAGAATGCGCTCGGGCTGATCGCCGACCCGGCCCAGGGCAACATCCTGACCCTGGTGGACCGCAACGCCGACTTCGCCCGCGCCAAGGAGGCCAACGTCAAGGCCCTGTTCCAGGCTCGCGACTCCGGCCGCATCACCGTCATGTCGGAGACCCAGGCGAGCCTGGTGGAGCCGGGCTGGGTCACGCTCGAGACCCCGCAGGGCGCCTCGCGGATCAAGTGCGACCGGATCATCGCCCGGATGGGCTCGGCGCCGCCGCGCAAGTTCGTCGAGGACGCCGGCATCGCCTTCACCAGCGAGGCGCGCACCGCCTTCCCGCAGCTGTCGCCCACCTTCGAGACCACCGCGCCCGGCATCTATGTGATCGGGGCGCTGGCCGGCTATCCGCTGATCAAGCACTGCATGAACCAGGGCCACGACGTCGTCGAATACATCGCCGGCGCCACCGACCTGAAGCCCGCCGACGAGCCGATCCTGGAGGCCAAGCTGAAGGGCCTGCCCGGCAAGCTCTCGGTCTCCGAGTGGCTGGAGTTCCTGCGCAGCCGGGTGGAGATCCTCTACGGCCTGTCGCCGTTGCAGATGCGCGAGTTCCTGCTGGATTCCGACGTCCGCGGCTTCCGGGCCGGCGAGGTGATCTTCGAGCGCAACGGCGTGGGGACCTCGCTGTTCGGCATCGCCCAGGGCTCGGTGCGGGTCGAGGTCGACCCGAAGAACCCAAAGATCACCGTGCCCATCCAGCAGGGTTCGATCTTCGGCGAGGTGGGGCTGATCTCCGGCCGCCGCCGCGGGGCGACGATCCGGGCCGGCGAGGACTGCATCGTCGTGGAGATCCCGCGCACCGCGGCCCTGAAGCTGATGGCCCAGGTGGCCGAGGCCCGCGAGACCGTCAACCGGATCACCACCGAGCGGCAGATCCTGCAGATCTTCAAGTCCGGCCTGACGCCCGCCGACCTCGCCGAGGTGCTGCCGCTGGCGCAGATGATGGAGGTCAAGCCCGGCCAGCCGATCATGACCGAGGGCGAGGAAGGCGACGACCTGTTCATCATCCGCTCGGGCTCCATGGTGGTGGAGAAGCTGGTCGGCGGCCGGCAGGTGTTCCTGTCCTATGTGCCGGCCGGCTCCTATTCCGGCGAGATGGCCCTGCTCGACGGCGGACCGCGCACCGCCACGGTGAAGGCCGCGATCCGCTCGCAGGTGGTGCGCCTGCCGGGCGAGCCGCTCCGCCGCCTGCTGGCCAAGAAGCCCGAACTGGCCGCCCGGATGCGGGCGGAAGTCGCCTCGCGGCGCAAGGTCAACGCCTTCGTCGAAGGCCGGAAGGACAACTTCCGCGGCGTGGCCGACATGTATTCCTCGGTCGCCAGCTTCCTGATCGACCAGGGGATCGGCGAGGCCACCGACGTGCTCCTGATCGACGAGAGCCTCTGCGTCGGCTGCGACAACTGCGAGAAGGCCTGCGCCGACAGCCACGAGGGCCTGTCGCGGCTGAACCGCGAGGCCGGCAAGACCTACGCCCAGATCCACGTGCCGACCTCGTGCCGGCATTGCGAGCACCCCTACTGCATGACCGACTGCCCGCCCAACGCCATCCAGCGCGGACCGGACGGCGAGGTGTTCATCTCCGACGCCTGCATCGGCTGCGGCAATTGCCAGCGCAACTGCCCCTACGACGTGATCCAGATGGACAAGCCGCCGCCGGAAAAGCCCGGCCTCCTGGCCTGGATGCTGTTCGGCATGGGCCCCGGCCCCGGCGAGCCCGACAAGGCCTGGCGCGAAAAACAGCCCAAGGCCAAGGTCGAAAAGGGTAAGGTCGCGATCAAGTGCGACATGTGCATCGGCAAGGCCGGGGGGCCTGCCTGTGTCCGGG
>Ga0105240_10000729_pt1 | contig 60131 bp, 56 predicted proteins | sample KBSC54metaG_FD_80426 | JGI IMG/M metagenome (GOLD analysis project Ga0105240, IMG submission 80426) | Corn rhizosphere microbial communities from Kellogg Biological Station, Michigan, USA - KBS C5-4 metaG | ecosystem: Host-associated > Plants > Roots > Rhizosphere > Soil | place: Michigan, USA... | reverse complement strand
CGGCGAATCGGAGCCGATAAAAACCGCCAAAGAGGCCGCTCAGCCTTGTGCGCCGTGCAAAAGCGCCTCGACCGCGCGGCCTATCGCCAGCACGTGCGCATCCTCGCCGCGCCTGCCGCAAATACTGATGCCCACCGGCAATTTGCTGTCGGATGGACAAGGCAGGTTCAACGCACAGCCATCGAGGAAATTGATCACGCCGGGGTTGCGCAAGACCAGCCCGTTGGTCGCAAAGAACGTTTCATCACTGTCTTGCAAAGGCTGCAACAGCGGTGGCACCACCGGCACGGTCGGCATCAGCCAGGCATCAAACACCGCCAGGCGACGTTCGGCCTGCGCAATCAGGTGCCGGCGCGCGGCCAGCAAATCGATGTAATCGGCAGCGCTTTGCTGCGCGCCGCGGCGGATGCGCACCGCCACGCGCTGGTCGTATTTGTCGCCGGCATGTTCCAGCAAGCCGCGATGCCAGGCCCAGGACTCCGCCGCGCTGAAACCGCCGCCGACATTGATCGACGGCAGCTCCTTCAATTCGGGGAAGGCAAAACGCTGGATCAGTGCGCCCGCCTTTTGCAGACGCGACAACGCCGCCTCGAATGCAGCACGCACGGTCTCGTCCATGCCGTCGTTGACGAAGTCCTCCGTCACGCCGAAACGCAGTCCGGCCAGCGGCACGGCGTCGGTGGCCAAGGTTTCGCCCGACAAAATTGCATCGGCAATCGCGCAACAATCGACGCTGCGCGCCAACGGCCCGGCAGAATCCAACGTGGTCGACAACGGCACCGCGCCGTCCAGGCTGACGCGTCGGGCAGTCGGCTTGAAACCGGTCAGGCCGCAGAACGCGGAAGGAATACGAATCGAACCGCCGGTATCGGTACCCAGCGCCATGACCGCCATGTCGCTCGCCACGCTGACCGCACCGCCTGAAGTCGAACCGCCGCTGACGCGCGCATCGTCCAGAGGATTGCGCGGCGTACCGTAATGCGGGTTCAGGCCAAGTCCGGAGAAAGCGAACTCGCTCATGTTGGTGCGTCCCAGCAGCACTGCGCCGGCATGACGCAGACGCGCCACGACGGGCGCATCTGCCTGTGCGGCCTGCGCATCCGCCAGCGCCCTGGAACCGGCGGCCGTTACTTCGCCCTGGACGTCGAACAAATCCTTGATCGACACCGGCAAGCCCGCCAGTAGCGACGGCACGTTGCCGGCCGCGCGTGCGGCGTCGCTGGCACGTGCGGACGCGAGCGCACGGTCGGCGTCGACGCTGACATAGGCGGCACCGCCCTGTCCGCGATATGCAGAGATGCGCTCCAGCGCCTGTTCAACCAGCTTGACGCTGGTGGTTTGCCCTGCCTGTAATTCGGCTGCGAGAGCCCGGATGGTCTTCATGATTTATTTCACCGGAATGGGAGTGGACGTCGAGACCGGCACGGCCGTGATGGCATTCATCGGGCTGCCATCGATCAGCTTGTCGGAATACGTCAAATATACCAAGGTGTTGCGCTTCACATCGACCAGCCGCACGATGTGCAGGCGCTTGAACAGGATCGACATGCGCTCCGAAAACACATCCTCCTGCACCGGCACGGTTCCCTTAAAGGAAATCGACGCGGCCACCTGGCGGCAGGCGATCGAGGCTTCGGCCTTGTCCTCGGCCAGGCCGACGGTGCCCTTGACGCCGCCGGTGCGCGCGCGCGACACATAGCAGGTCACGCCAACCACCTTCGGATCGTCATACGCTTCCACCGCGATGCGGTCGTTCTTGCCCAGCCAGCGGAACGCCGTGCTGACGTCGCCGAGCTCCTGGGCAGTGGCGGGCAGGACGACGGTCGACAAGGACAGCGTGATCGCTGCCAGACATGAGAGCTTACGCATGATTTTTCCTTTGCTGTGAAGACGAAGACGAGGCTGCGACATTAGCAGATATCGCGCGGCCTGCCCGATAGAAGAATGACTGAATTTGCCTGAATTGCGCGGCAATCCCGAGCGAGGTCTAACCGGCGTCCGCCATTGCCGCAAAACGCGGCACGCGCTTGCCGTCGACTTCGATCATTTCATGGAACACGTCGCGCGGGCGGATCCAGACAGTGCCGTTGGCGGCGCGGTACACCACCATCGGCGTGAGGTCCGACTCCAGCGTCGCCTCGTAAAGGAATTCATAAATGCCGCCCTTGTAATGCTGATAGCGCATGCCTGCTCCCGGTTCGATAAAGATCACGTTGCAAATGAAAATCGCCCGGCGCATCGCGCGGACAAGTCAGCGCTGCGGAACCGGGCGAACGGAAAAACAAAGGGAATGACTGGTGCGAGGGAGGGGACTCGAACCCCTACACCATTGCTGGCGTCAGGACCTAAACCTGGTGCGTCTACCAATTTCGCCACCCTCGCTGAAAGGTGCAATCATCGACCGGCTGGCGCTGGATTTTTCAGCGTGTACGCCGGAGAACCAGGTCCTGTCAATGAGGTAGCAGTTTAAATGCAGCCCGCTATTCTACTGCAAGCTTGACGGGCTGTCTGCGTTTTTATCCGTCCCCTCTGCAATTTTCCTAGGGCTTTTTGACCCTGAACAGCGCCGCGTACGCCGCCGGCAGGAACAGCAGCGTCAATGCCGTCGCCACCACCAGGCCGCCCATGATCGCCACCGCCATCGGCCCCCAGAAGACCGAGCGCGACAGCGGGATCATCGCCAGCACCGCCGCCGCCGCGGTCAGGATGATGGGACGGAAGCGACGCACCGCCGATTCGACGATGGCGTCCCATGGCGCGGCGCCGGCGGCGATGTCGTGCTCGATCTGGTCGATCAGGATCACCGAATTGCGGATGATCATGCCGAACAAGGCAATCACGCCGAGCTGCGCCACGAAACCGAACGGACGATGCAGCACCAGCAAGGCTACCGCTGCGCCCGCCACGCCCAACGGCCCGGTCAGGAACACCAGCATGGCGCGCGAGAAGCTATGCAGCTGCAGCATCAGCAAGGTGAAGATGATGAAGATCACCAGCGGCACGTTGGCGGCGATCGAATCCTGCGCCTTGCTGCTGTCGGCTGCGGCGCCGGCCAGCTCGATCGCATAACCGGCCGGCAGCTGTGCGCGGATAGCGTCGAGCTGCGGACTGATCTGGCTCGACACGGTCGGTCCCTGGATGCCGTCGGCGACGTCGGATTGCACCGTGATGGCCCACTCGCGATCTTCACGCCAGACCACGCCCGGCTCCCACGCCAGGCTTACGCGTGCCACCTGCGCCAGCGGCACGCTCTTGCCGCCGGCCGTGGGGATATTGGCCTGGTTGAGCGCGTCAATCGTGGCGCGTTCTTCCAGCGGCTGGCGCACCAGGATGTCAATGAGCTTGTCGTTCTCGCGATACTGGCCGACGGCGGTGCCGGTCAGCAAGGTGTTGACGGTGCGCATGACGGTCTGCGAACCGATGCCGAGCACGCGCAATTTGTCCTGGTCGAGATCAATGCGCAAGGACTTGACCGATTCGTTCCAGTTATCGTTGAGGCCGATCACGTTGGGATTGCGATTCATCACCGCCTTCACCTGGTCGGCGATGGTGCGCACCTTGTCGACTTCCGTGCCGGTCACGCGGAACTGCACGGCGTACGGCACCGGCGGCCCGCTTGGCAGCAGCTTGACGCGGCCGCGCACGCCGGGGAAATCGTTCTTGAAGGCGTCGACGATTTTCAGGCGCAGGGCCTCACGCGTCTTCAGGTCTTTCGGCAACACCACGATCTGCGACACGTTGGTCTGCGGGAAAATCTGGTCCAGCGGCAGATAGAAGCGCGGGCTCCCGGTACCGACGTAGCTGGTCACGCTTTCCACGCCTTCTTGCTTGCGGATGAAAGCTTCGAACTTCTTCGCCTGCGCCTCGGTAGCCTTGAAGGCGGAGCCTTCCGGCAGCCACAGCTCGATCATCAGTTCGGGCCGGCTGGAATCCGGGAAGAATTGCTGCTCGATGAAGCGGAAACCGAACAGGCCAAGCATGAACGCCGCCAGCGTCAGCAGGATGGTGGTCTTTCTCCACTCCACGCACCAGGTCACCAGCTTGCGAAAGCGCGTGTAGAAAGGCGTGTCGAACAATTCATGATGACCGTCAGCGTTGGCGGCCGGCTTTACCTTGAGCAGCAGCACGCCGATGTAAGGCGTGAACACCACCGCCACCAGCCACGAAATCAGCAGGGCCAGCGCATTGACCGAAAACATCGAGAACGTGTATTCGCCCGCCGCCGATTTGGCCAGCCCGATCGGCAGGAAACCCGCCGCCGTGATCAGCGTGCCGGTCAGCATCGGGATCGCGGTCGAGGTATAGGCGAAGGTCGCCGCATCGAAGCGTGACAACCCCTCCTCCATCTTTCGCACCATCATTTCCACTGCGATGATGGCGTCGTCGACCAGCAGGCCGAGCGCGATGATCAGCGCTCCCAGCGAAATCTTGTGCAGGTCAATGTCGAAGATGCGCATGAACAGGAAGGTGACCGCCAGCACCAGCGGAATCGTCAGCGCCACCACCAGCCCCGGCCGCACGTCGATGCGCAGCGGCTTGGTGTGCAGGCCGAGCGCGATGAAGCTCACCGCCAGCACAATCAGCACCGCTTCGACCAGCGTATGAATGAATTCACCGACCGAATCGGCGACGATCTTCGGCTGGTCGGATACGCGCTCCAGCTCGATGCCGACCGGCAGCTTGGTGCGCAATTCAGCGGACATCTTGTCGAGGTTGCGGCCCAGCGCAATGATGTCGCCGCCCTTCTCCATCGACACGCCGAGGCCGATGGCCTCCTTGCCGTTGAAGCGCATCTTGGTCACCGGCGGATCGACGTATTCGCGCTTGACCACGGCAAAGTCGCCGAGCCGGAATGTGGTGCCGTTGGCGCGCAACTGCATTTCTTCCAGTTCCTTCGGCGAGCGGAACGCGCCGCTCACGCGCACCTGCAGGTTGTCGCCCGGCGTCACCAGCACGCCCGTGGACTCCAGTGCATTCTGCGCCGCCAACTGGTTGACGATGGTGTCGAACGGAATGCCCAGCTGTGAAAACTTCTTCTGCGAAAACTCGATGAAAATCTTTTCATCCTGCACGCCGAACAATTCCACTTTCGCGACCGACGACACGCGCAGCAGTTGCTGGCGCACGAAGTCGGCGTAGTCCTTGACCTCGGCATAGGTGAAGCCGTCGGCGGAAAGCGCGAAGATCGAGCCGTAGGTGTCGCCGAATTCATCGTTGAAGAACGGCCCCTGCACCGTCGACGGCAAGGTCAGCTTGATGTCGCTGATTTTCTTGCGCACCTGGTACCAGGTCGGCGGCACTTCCTTGGGTGGCGTCGATTCGCGCAATTGCAGCAGGATCAGTGTTTCGCCCGGTTTGGAATAACTGCGGATGACGTCGATGTAGGGCGTCTCCTGCAGTTTCTTTTCCAGCTTGTCAGTGACCTGGTTGGCCATCTGCAAGGCGCTCGCGCCCGGCCATTTGGCGGTAACCACCATCGCGCGGAACGTGAACGGCGGATCTTCGTCCTGGCCCAGCTTGCCGTAACCGATCACGCCGCCGATGATCAGCACCACGATCAGGTAGCGGATCAGCGGGACATGTTCCAGCGCCCAGCGCGACAGGTTGAAGCCGCGCGGCTGCGCGGCCGCATCGATACCAGCCTTGCCGTCCTTGCTGTCTTTGTCCGCCTCGCTCATGGGTTCTTCCCTTGCGGCGCCTTGGCGTTCGGCTCGTCGCCGGTGAGCGGCTCAGCGCCGAGGATCTTGACCTTCTGTCCCGGCTTAAGCAGGTTGACGCCCGCAGTCACCACGGTCTGTCCGGCTGTCAGGCCACCGGCGATCAGCACGTCATTGCCGCTCTGCCCGCCCAGTTGCACCGGCACCGCCTTCACCGCGCCGTTTTCCACCAGCCATACCGAAGTCTTGCCGCTGACCGGATACAAGGCCGTCAGCGGCAAGCGGATCATCTCGCCGGAGGTCTTGCCGGCGAACGCGACGTACGCCGTCATGCCCAGCCGCACGTCCTTCGCGGAGTCGGGCAAGGCCACCTTGAACGTATAGGTACGCGTGGCCGCGTCGGCGATCGGCGAGACTTCGCGGATCTTGCCGACGATCATTTCTTTGGGATTGGCCCACAGGCGCACGCGCACGTCGGCGCTGCGACGCAAGGCATCGACCTTGTCTTCGGGCACGCCGATCACCACGTCCTTGTCGCCGGCCTGTGCCACGCTGACCACGGGCGTGCCGGCAGCAACCACCTGGCCGGCTTCTGCATCAACCGAGGTGACAACGCCGTCAACATCGGCCGCCAATACGGCATAGCCGGTCTGATTGGATTGATTGCGCAGCGACGCCACCGCCTGGTCATAGCCCGACAGCGCCGATTGATAGGCGGTTTGTTTGGAATCGAGGGTGGCCTGGCTGACGAAATTCTTGTCGCGCAGTTCCTGATAGCGCTTGAGTTCAGCGGAAGCAAGGTCGCGATTGCTGAGCGCCGACTTCATCGCCGCATCGGCCTGGCGTTGCGCCAATTGCAAATCTTGCGGATCGAGCTGCATCAGCACCTGGCCGCGCCGTACGACGCTGCCGACATCGACCTTGCGCGCCACAATCTTGCCGCCGACCCGGAATCCCAACCGCGATTCCACGCGCGCCCGCACTTCGCCCGGGAACTCGGCCACGACGTCCGCATTGCCGGCGGCGATCACCATGGCCCTGACCGGACGGATTTCCTCGACCTTTTCCACCTTTTTTGAACACGCGGCCAGCGCAGACACGGCCAGACAAAGCGCGACGGCTTGCTGTAATCGATGGCGACCCGATGCCGGTCGGATCAAAACTCGCGCAGAAACCTGAGCAAGTGCGGGCACGGAAGTCGGAGCAATCACGTTTTTCCTTTACTATTCGGGCAGAAATTACACGGGCCGGCACGCACCCGGACAACGCGGCGTCGATAGCGACGATGCGGCGGCATGCGTGGACGGCTTTTTACGGACTTGAGACAAGCGGGTGGTGATGCGAGCAACTTACTGACTTTGCGGTTAGTAATTATAGTCGCGGGTCCGCTGTTTGGATATATCTCGGGTTCTCATCGTATTTATTTTCTATTTCGCTGGCATGGCCGTTGACCATTACGAAAACTTTCCCGTTGCCTCCGTGCTGCTCCCCGCGCGTCTGCGCCCTGCCGTCAAGGCGATCTACGCCTTCGCCCGCAGCGCCGACGACATTGCCGACGAAGGCGACGCAACGCCGCCGCAACGGCTGGCCGCGCTAGCCGCGTACGACCAGGCACTCGACGACATAGACGCGAGCCGACCGGCCGGCGCTCCGATGTTCGCGGCGCTGGCCGGCGTCATCCAGGCATACCGCTTGCCGTTGAAGCCGTTTCGCGACTTGTTGTCCGCCTTCAGGCAAGACGTCGTGACGACCCGCTATCACGGCTTCGACGAACTGCTGGATTACTGCCGTCGCTCCGCCAATCCGGTCGGCACCCTGATGCTGCATCTGTACGACGCGGCGACGCCGGAAAACCTGCGCGACTCGGACGCCATTTGCTCGGCGCTACAGTTGATCAACTTCTGGCAGGACGTTGCGATCGACTGGCAGAAGCGGCGCATTTACCTGCCACTAGACGATCTCGAACGCTTTGGCGTGACTGAACAGGACATTGCGTCTTCGAATGCAGGGCCCGCCTGGCAGGCTTTACTGCAATTCGAAATCGACCGCGCACGCGCGATGATGCTGTCCGGTGCGCCGCTGGCGCGTCGCCTGCCGGGACGCATCGGTTGGGAATTGCGCCTGGTGGTGCAAGGCGGCTTACGCATCCTCGAACGGCTGGAGCAAGCCGGTGGCGACGTCTTTAGACGCAGGCCGAAGCTGGACAAACGTGATTGGCTGCTGGTGCTGTGGCGCGCTGTGACGATGTGATCCGACATGATGGCGCGTGGACGAAAAAAAGCCTCTTCATCGAAGAGGCTTTTTTATTGCCGACGACGCACCTTGCGTCCCGGCATCCGTCGATCACTGCTAACGCTGCAGTGCGATTACGGAGTCTTGTCGGTCTTTGGTTGCGGCTCCGCCAGCTTGGCATTACGCTCTGCGGTGGCTTCCTTCTTTTCCGCCTTCAGGTCGGCCTTGGCTGCCTTCTTATCGGCCTTGGCTTGCTGCTTGATGGCCTTTTTCTGCGTCTTGTATTCCGCCTTGGCGTCGGCGTCGGACTGACGCTTTTGCACGTACGGATCACTGGAGACACCGTTGGCCGGCGATGCAGGAACGGTCATGCCGGGAGACGAGGGAGTCGTCGTGGTGGCTTGTTGCGCCATGGCGCCGCCGGTAACGGCGAGCATTGCTGCTGCGATGATGAGTTGACGTGTTTTCATGAATAAATCTCCTTTACTTGGTTAAATGAATCCGTCGCGTGGCAGCGTATGTGCGAAATGTCCGCAATGTCTGTCGGACATCGCCTTACATCGCGTCCAGAGTGGCTTTGCGAAGGGCACGTAGTAGTAGAAGGTGAAAACTCAGGATGGTTCGCAGGCATTTGAAACTTATTGTTAAAGCACTTGCCTCAACGCTTCTTCCGACTCTGCTTGTAAAGCGTGCGAGCATCCTGCAGCGCACGTTCCTGCGTGCGCAAATTCTCGTTATCGTCGTGTGCAACGAAAAACTCGGCGGCCTGCGCCTGCACCACCAGTTTGATCGCATCGGCGTCGGTGACCTCATACAGCTCGGTGATCAGCGTCGTCACTTCGTCCAGGTATTCCTCATAAGTCATCTTGCTCATTGCTTGCCCTCGCCTTCGTCCATCATCGTTCGTGAAGCGCGCAGTGTATTCGCGGCGCGTGTCGGCGTCCATCTGCGTCCATGTTCGCCGCTTATTTGTCCCTCTGCGGAAATGATTCCTTGCTATTCAAAACGATGCTCTGTAGAATTCGGTCCCTCAGACGCGGGGTGGAGCAGTCTGGCAGCTCGTCGGGCTCATAACCCGAAGGTCGTAGGTTCAAATCCTGCCCCCGCAACCAGTTTTCAAAAATGAATCAGCAGGCATATCAAAGCCCTTGGCGTTTCGACGTCAAAGGCTTTTTGTTTTGCGCGATCGCTTTTACACCCGCGTTGTTGCACAGTCGCCGACCATGCCTCTGTTAGACTGAACTACTCCCATTCGATTGCCCCGATCATGACTTCATCTTCCTTTTCCAGCCTGCCGTTGACGCCGGCGATGCTCGCCAATCTCGAGCAGCTCGGCTATCACGAGATGACCACGATCCAGGCTGCGAGCCTGCCGGCGGCGCTCGAGGGACGCGACCTGATTGCGCAGGCCAAGACCGGCAGCGGCAAGACGGCGGCCTTCGGCATCGGCATGCTGCACAAGCTCAATCCCAGCTATTTCGCGATCCAGGGCCTGGTGATTTGCCCCACGCGCGAGCTGGCCGACCAAGTCTCCAACGAACTGCGCCGCCTGGCGCGCTTCACTGAAAACATCAAGATCCTGACACTGTGCGGCGGCACCGCGATGCGTCCGCAAATCGCCTCGCTGGAACACGGCACCCACATCGTGGTCGGCACTCCCGGCCGCATTCGCGACCATATCGGCCGCGGTACCATTAACCTGGCCACAGTGCAGACACTGGTGCTGGACGAAGCCGATCGCATGGTCGACATGGGCTTTTACGAAGACATCGAAGGCATCGTCAGCGCCTGCCCGGCGCGACGCCAGACCTTGTTGTTCTCGGCCACGTATCCCGACGACATCCGCAAGGCCAGCGCGCGCTTCCTGCGCGATCCCGAAGAAATCAAGGTCGAGGCCCGCCATGACGGCGACAAGATCGAGCAACGCTTCTTCGAAGTCTCGGCGGAACAGCGCAACTTCGCCGTGGCGCGCCTGTTGCAGCATTACCAGCCGGTGTCGACGCTGGCCTTCTGCAACACCAAGATCCATTGCCGCGAACTGGCCGATGAATTGCGCGCCCAAGGATTCAGCGCACTCGCCTTGTACGGAGACCTGGAACAGCGCGAGCGCGATGAAATCCTTGTGCAGTTCGCCAACCAGAGCTGCTCGGTGCTGGTGGCGACCGACGTCGCCGCGCGCGGCCTCGACATCGCCAACCTGAGCGCGGTCATCAATGTCGACGTCACGCGCGACACCGAGGTGCACATCCACCGCATCGGCCGCACCGGCCGCGGCCAGGAGCGCGGACTGGCGCTGAACCTGTGCACGCCGAACGAAAAGCGCTGGGTCAAACTGATCGAGGAATACCAGCACGCGCCGGTCCAGTGGTTCGATCTCGACGCGCTCGACACCAACGAAGACAAGGTCTTGCGCGCACCGATGCGTACGCTTTGCATCCAGGGCGGCAAGAAGGACAAACTGCGCCCCGGCGACCTGCTTGGCGCACTCACCGGCGACGTCGGCCTGAGCAAGGAGCAAGTCGGCAAAATCAATGTGTTTGAATTCTCGACCTATGTCGCGCTCGACTATCGCATTGCCGAAAAGGCCAGCGCCAAGCTTGAGGCTGGCAACATCAAGGGCCGCAACTTCAAGATGCGCCTGTTGCGCAGCGCCTGAACCCGCTCTTCAGCCAATAAAAAAGGCAGCCGTTCAAGGGCTGCCTTTTTTATTTTCGCAACAGCGTGTCAGATCAGCAGCGCCGAGGTCAGCGAACGGATTTCATCGGCGGAATCTTCCAGCACATCGCGCAGCGAATCGTCGCCCATGTATTCGTCGACGATGGTGTCGGATTGGCGACCGGCCTCAAGCACGCTCTTCTGGAACGGCGACGGCACCGGCGACAATTCCTTGGCCAGCAGCAGCACGTCGCCCAGCGTTTCCGGCGGCAGCACGCGGATGCCATGCCACAGCGATTCGACCGCTGCCAAAACGGCTTCGGGGATGCCGAGTTTCTTGAGCACGGCGCGACCGATCATCTTCTCGCCATATTCCGCCCAGTCTTCGGCGTTGCCGTCAAGCAGGCCGGGGAATTCATCGGTGCGCGAGAGCAGGTAAAAACCGCCGACTTCGTGCACGATGCCGGCGAACATGGCGGTTTCCGGATCGAGACGCGTCATCTTCAGCGCGATGACCTGCGCCAGCGCCGCGACATTGGCGGTGTGCTCCCACAGTTGCGCGGCCTTGACGCGCATCTCTGGATCCGAAATATTGCGGCCGAGCTGACGCACAATGACTGCTGTCGTGATGGCGTTGAGGGTCTTGAAGCCCAGCCGCATGACGGCCGTTCGCACATTGTTGATTTCACCGCCGGAACGGTTGTAGGCGGCCGAATTGGCGATCGCCACGGTACGCGCCGACAGCAACGGCTCGGCCATGACCAGTTTCGACGCCGCCTCGAGGTGACAGTTGGGATCGTTAAGGGCCTGCTGCAGTTTGATCGAGGCATTGACGTTGGTCGGGAACACCAGCTCGCCCCGTCCGGCCTGCACTGCAATGCTTCTGAAAGCTTCCAGTCTGTTCATGAAGAAATGGTCTCCTCGCCTTGATTGCTCACCCCAGTCGCGTAACGCGTCTGTCATTTTGTGTTTTTATCAACAGCACCGGCATGATTTTCTGCAGTTCCTGTCGAACTTGCCGCCGGTCATCAGTCATGCCTCGTTGCCCTCAGCTTAATGTACAACGACTGCTGCTGCAACCAGCTTTCACTGCAATTACGAAGGTGCGCGCCCATGCCGCAACGCGAAGCAGATTGCCCTCGGCCCCCTAGTCGGCTAGCATAGCGGCTTCTTGCATGACGGCGACCTCGCGGCGCCCGCTTTTTTACCTCATCCCACCTCATGTCTCCTGACGAATATTGCCAGCAAAAAGCCGCCCAAAGCGGCTCCAGCTTCTACTACAGCTTTTTGTTCCTGCCGCCGGAACGCCGTCGCGCCATTACCGCGCTGTATGCGTTCTGCCGCGAAGTCGACGACACCGTGGATGAAATCGAGGACGCCGGCGTGGCGCGCACCAAGCTGATGTGGTGGCGCAAGGAAATCGCCTCCATGCTCACTGGCAACCCCAGCCATCCGGTGACGCTGGCGCTGCAACCGCACGTGGCGACCTACGGCCTCAAGGGCGAGCATCTGCAGGCTATCATCGACGGCATGGAAATGGACCTGGACCAGACTCGCTACCTCGACTATCCGGGCTTGCAGCGTTACTGCTGGCATGTCGCTGGCGTGGTCGGCATCCTGTCGGCCAGCATCTTCGGCGTGACCCAGGGCGGCACGTTGCTGTTTGCCGAAAAACTCGGCCTGGCGTTCCAGCTCACCAACATCATCCGCGATGTCGGCGAAGACGGTCGCAAGGGTCGTATTTATTTGCCGGTCAACGAATTGCAGCAATTCAACGTCACTGCCGCCGACATCCTGAATGCACGTCACAGCGAAAATTTCGAGAAGCTGATGCGATTCCAGGTAGAGCGTGCTCAACGTGTCTACGACGAGGCGTTCGCACTACTGCCAAAAGAAGACCGTCGTGCGCAACGTCCCGGCCTGATGATGTCGGCGATTTACCGCACGCTGCTCACCGAAATCGAACGCGACGGGTTTCACGTGCTGAATCAGCGCATTTCGCTCACCCCGATACGCAAGCTCTGGCTGGCTTGGAAAACCTATATTCGCGGCTGAACTTTAGCGCGGTCGGGACGTCAATTCACTTTCCGAAATTGACGGACCGAAGCATGAAACGCATTTACGTACTATCGCTGCTCGCCGGCGTCGCCTTCGCCGCCTGCGTAGTGATGAGCCCGGGCTTCAACGAGTTGCTCAAGCGCGTCGGCAAGGACGAGTTCTATGTCTACGTGGTCGACCCGGGCAAGAAGATCCTGCCGGGCGCCTACGTCAGGCAATATTATGAATACAGGTTGCCGGCCGTCGGCGAAAGCGGCGCACAGAAGACGCTGACCTTCACGGCGACCAAGCAATTGTCGCTCGACACTTACCTACGGCTGTACGTGTCTTCCGCCGGCCAGGTGACGGCGTGGGAAGAAGTACAGCAGCGGGAATTACCGGACCGGATCAAGAATGGGAACATTCCCTGAGAAAAAAAGCAGTGATCACATCGCCGTCATCGGCGGCGGCTGGGCCGGATGCGCCGCTGCCGTCACCCTCACCAAAGCAGGCAAACGCGTCAGCCTGTTCGAAGCCGGCCGCACCCTCGGCGGCCGCGCACGACGCGTAGACCTTGACGGCCGCACGCTCGACAACGGCCAGCATATCCTGCTCGGCGCTTACCGCTCCACCCTCTCCCTCATGAAAACCGTCGGCATCGACGCTGAGCGCGCGATGCTGCGCCTGCCTTTGCAGATGCGCTATCCGGCCGGCGCCGACGGCATGGATTTCGTCGCGCCGCGCCTGCCGGCGCCATGGCACATGCTGGTCGCCTTGTTCCGTGCCACCGGCCTGACGCGCGAGGACAAGCTGGCGCTGGCGCGCTTCTCGACCACGGCGCGCTGGATGGGGTGGCAGTTGCACGAAGATTGTTCCGTGGCTGAATTGCTGGATCGTTTCGACCAGACCGACCGCCTTAATCGCCTGATGTGGACGCCGCTGTGCATCGCCGCCCTCAACACACCGCCCCGGCGCGCTTCGGCACAGGTATTCCTGAACGTGCTGCGCGACAGCCTGGGCGCGCGCCGCGCCGCTTCCGATATGCTGATCCCTCGCACCGACCTGAGCGCGCTGTTCCCGCAGCAGGCGGCTGCTTTCGTCGAAAGCCGCGGCGGCAGCGTGACCTGTGGCCAGGCTGTTGCTGCCATCTCGGTATCGACCCCGGGACGATGGGACGTCACGTTCAAACAAGACACCGACACGCAATCATTCGATGGCGTGGTCATCGCCACCGCGCCGGAAGCCGCCGCCGATCTGCTCGAGGGTCTGTGCGACACGACCACGCTGCGCGCGTTCTCCTATGAGCCGATCACCACCTGCTATTTGCAATACCCGGCGGCGGTCAGGCTGGAACAACCCTTCTTCGCATTGACAGACGAGGCCGAGCTTGCAGCCTGGGGGCAATTCGTCTTCGATCGCGGCCAGCTCAACGGCGTTGCTGCCGATGCAGGCTTGCTGGCAGTCGTGATCAGCGCCGCCGGCGACGCCATTGCCGAAGGGCATTCTGCTCTGGCCGCCGGCGTTGCGGCGCAACTGGCGCAGCAACTGGGCGATCCTCAGTTGGACACGCCGCTGTGGAGCAAAGTCATCTCGGAAAAACGCGCGACTTTTTCCTGCACGCCGGGACTGCTGCGGCCGGATAATACCGGCATGCCCGCCGGCCTGGCGCTGGCCGGCGACTACGTTGCCGGCGACTATCCGGCAACGCTGGAAGCCGCCGTGCGCAGCGGGGTTGCCGCAGCAGCCCTGTTCGCCTGAGCTCTCCACGCCTGCACGAATTTTATTCAGCGAAACTTTTCATCTTTCTGTTAAAGGGATTCACCCCATGACGCACTGGTTTGATCTACGATACGGTCAAATTTCATAGATTTAACCTATTTTGGAGAAGAAACATGCCCGTGATCACCTGTGTTGAAGATTTGCGCGTGCTCGCAAAGAAACGGGTTCCCAAGGCGTTTTACGACTATGCTGACAGCGGCTCGTACACCGAGAGCACCTATCGCGCCAACACCGACGACCTGGCCGCGCTGAAACTGCGCCAGCGCGTGGCGATCAACGTCGACCAGCGCTCCACCCGCACCACCATGATCGGCCACGATGTGGCCATGCCGGTGGCGATCGCGCCGACCGGCCTGACCGGCATGCAATGGGCCAACGGCGAAATGCTGGGCGCCATTGCGGCGGAAAAATTCGGCATCCCCTTCACGCTGTCCACCATGAGCATCTGCTCGATTGAAGACGTCGCCAGCGTGACCACCAAACCATTCTGGTTCCAGCTCTACGTGATGCGCGATCGCGGCTTCGTCAAGTCGATGATCGATCGCGCCAAGGCCGCCAAGTGCTCGGCGTTGGTGCTCACGCTCGACCTGCAGATCCTCGGCCAGCGCCACAAGGACCTCAAGAACGGCATGTCGGTGCCGCCGAAACTGACCCTCGATACGCTGATGGACCTGGCCAGCAAACCGGCCTGGGCGCTGCGCGCGCTGACCGGCCGCAAGACCTTCGGCAACCTGGCCGGCCACATTACCGGCGGCGGCAGCGGCATCCAGACCCTGAGCCAATGGACCGCCAGCCAATTCGACCCGACCCTGAACTGGGACGACGTCGCGTGGATCAAGGAACAATGGGGCGGCAAGCTGATCCTCAAGGGCATCCTCGACGTCGAAGACGCCAAGCTGGCGGCGCAAACCGGCGCCGATGCGCTGGTCGTCAGCAACCACGGCGGCCGTCAGCTGGATGGCGCGATGTCATCGATCGAAGCGCTGCCGGCGATTGCCGAAGCGGTCGGCGACCAGATCGAAGTCTGGTTCGACGGCGGCATCCGCACCGGCCAGGACATCCTCAAGGCCACCGCGCTGGGCGCCAAGGGCACCATGATCGGCCGCGCTTTCCTGTACAGCCTGGGCGCCATGGGCGGTGAAGGCGTGACGAAGATGCTGCAAATCCTGCACAAAGAACTCGACGTCAGCATGGCGCTGACCGGCACCAAGGACATCAAGGACGTCGGTCCGCAAATCCTGATCCGTCGCTGATACGACATCTGGGCGTTGCAAACAAAAATCCCGGCTCGCGCAAGCGTAGCCGGGATTTTTTATTTTGCAGAACGATTGACGTGAAGGGAATTTACTCCGGCTTTTGCTGCGACCACGGCGTGTGCTTGCCGGTCAATTCTTCCACGGTTTCCTTCTGGTCGAAACGACGCGCCAGGTCCAGCGCGGTCATGCCGTCGGCGTTCTTCAGCGTCACGTCGGCGCCCTCTTCCTTCAGCAAACGCACTGCCGCCGTCCGGCCGCGCACCGCGGCCAGCATCAGCGGCGTCATCTTGTCATCGGGTGATTCGGCGTCAATATAAGCCGAAGCATCCAGCAGCAGTTTGATGGTATCGGGCCGGCCGTTGATGGCGGCGTAATGCAACGCAGTCCAGCCCGGGCGATTGACTTCGACTTCCTTGTCCAGCAGCAGCTTGACGACATCGGTCTTGCCGTAGAACGCAGCGACCATCAACGCGGTGTCGCCATTCTTGGCCTTCGCTTCGAGATCGATGCCCGGCGTATTGAACAGCACCTGAAAGGCCTTCATCGAATCTTCGCGGATCGCCAGCATGAGCGCAGAATAACCGCGCTGCGGCTCGACCATGTTCGGCCCGAGGCCGCGCTTGATCAGATCCTGCAACTCGCGCGGCGCGTCCATCTTGACGGCGGTGAAATAGTCTTCGTAAGTACCTGCATGTGCGGGCGCTAACAGCGACAGTGCGCACAGGCTCAGGGCAACTGCCGCAACCCGGGCGGAAAAGGAACGGCGATTCGGCATGCGGGTAATCCTCATTTGGCCATCTTGAACAGCGTGAAGAAATTCTCGGTCGTGTGGCGCGCCACCTCTTCCACCGGGATGCCGCGCAAATCGGCGATGAACTCCGCCACATGACGCACCAGGCCCGGCTCGTTGGTCTTGCCGCGATACGGCACCGGCGCCAGGTAAGGCGAATCGGTTTCGATCAGCATGCGCTCCAGCGGTATCGTGCGCGCCACTTCCTGCAAGGCCTTGGCGCTCTTGAATGTGACGATGCCCGAGAAGGAGATGTAGAAACCCAGCGCGATCGCCGCGTCCGCCACTTCCTGCGATTCGGTGAAGCAGTGCATGACGCCGGCCGCACCGCCGGCTTCCGGGCTGGCGCCTTCTTCGCGCATGATGCGGATGGTGTCTTCCGAGGCCGAACGGGTATGGATGATCAGCGGCTTGCCGGTGATGCGCGAAGCACGGATGTGCACGCGAAAACGTTCGCGCTGCCACTCCAGATCGCCTTGCAGGCGGAAATAGTCGAGTCCGGTTTCACCGATGGCAACAATACGCGGGTTGTCGGCCAGCTCGACCAGTTGCTCGACGCTCGGCTCGGGCGTGTCCTCATAGTCGGGATGGACGCCGACCGAGGCGTAGATGTGCGGATATTGCTCCGCCAGCGCCAGCACTTGCGGAAACTCGGGAAGATTCACCGAGACGCACAAGGCATGGCTGACGCGGTTCTCGTCCATCTTGCCGAGGATATCCGGCAGGCGCGCGACGAGTTCAGGGAAATTGATATGGCAATGGGAGTCGATATACATGATGGGCGCTATTTTACGCCATCATCCCGCTGCCGGCCTTGTCCGGCGCAGCGCCCGCGAACTTCAATGGCGCAGGCGGCGCACACCGATCACCACGCCCGTGACACTCAGCGCCAGTCCGCCCAGGCTCAGCAAGATCAGCGCAATGTCCCACAGCGGCCGGCTCGACAGCAGCACCGGCAGATCCCAACTATGCAAGAAGGCGAACAACCAGCGCTTGACGCGTTGCGTGTCGTCCAGCTTGCCGAGCACCACGCCGGTGGCAGGATCGATGTGCACCCAGGTCTGGGCCGCATCGGCATAGCGCAGGCGCAGCACCGGCAAGGGATGACGCATGCCGCCCATCATGGTGTGCGCTTCGCGGCTGTAGTAATAGGCATCTTCGCGTTGCAGCAGTTCGCTGCCCGCCAGCGGCGCGTCGACCAGCTTCGCCGCGGCACGCATGATTTGTTCTTGTGCAACGGCATCATCAACATGGCGCTCCAGCGCGTCGATCATGCGCGTGCGACCGGCGCCGTTGACCGCGATCAAGTATGGTTTGCCGTTCAGCATGTGCCAGCGCAATTCGCGCGCTTGCCACGACGGCGGCAACAGTCGCAGCGCATCGCTGCTGCCGAGCGGCCAGTTGGCAGGATCAAGCGTGGCGCCGGCATAGGCGCGCCGGTTCAGCTCCACACCGCTGCTTTTGAAGAGTCCCCATGGATTCATCGACATCAAGCCACTGAACACCCAAGTCAGCGTGATGCCGGCAAACGCCAGTCCGATCAGGTGATGCCAGCGCATCACCGGTTCACGGTACGGCGTCTTAGCGCCGGAACGGAAACGCCCACGGAACCGCCAGCGCCAGATGCCGATCACACTGCCGCTGATTGCGACCAGCACGCCCGCCAGCGACAGATAGATGACGATGTGACTCCACGCGCCATCGAGCGGGCCACCACGAAACGCGTATAACCAGTGCAGCCAGGCGCCGGCGTAATTCCACACGCGTTCGGTGTGCGTCGCCTTGCGCACGACCTCGCCGGTGGTGCTGGAGACGTAGAGCAGAGTCTGCTCCGGATCGTCCATCTGTACACGATACAGCGGCCGGTGCAGGTCGAGTCCACGCGTATGCGTCCAGGTGTCCTCATCCACGCGATCCACATAGCGCGGCGTAGCGGCGGGCATGAAAACGTGCGCCGCTGCCAAAGCATCCTTGACGCCGACATCGACGACGGTCGCACCGCTGATCGCATCGACTGCGATGATTTTCTTGCCGATGCCGAACTGATATTGCGGCCGTCCCGCCACGCTGGTCAGCACGATGGAAGACGGCCGCGCTCCGGCAGGCAGTGACCGCGCCGCATCGCCTACCGACATGCAACAGCGAGCACCATCGAGATCCGGCAGACGCGCCAGCCGCTCCGACTGGGTCAGCTTGGGATAGCCGACGTACATCATCACCACGCCGCTGACGAACCACAGCAGCATGAACAGGCAGGCGATGATGCCTAGCCAGCGATGGATCAGGAACAGCCAGCGTTTGGCGCGCTGCATGGTTCAGAAATTCGCCAGCACGGCGACTTCAAACGTACGCGGCGCGCCAAGGTAGAACATGGGCGTCGAAGTTATGTTGTCGGCGTAGACCTTGTCGGTCAGGTTCTTGACACGGGCGGTGATGGTCGCCTTGTTCAGCTTGCGGCTGAGGCTGGCGCCAAAGATCGCATACCCGGGCGCGCTCACGGTATTGGCGGTATTGCCGTACACCGACGACACCGCACGTGCATCGAAACCGGCATTCCAGTCGGGCAGAAAGGCGTAGTCCACCCACAGGTTGGCGACACGGCCCGGTGTATTGGTCGGACGATTGCCGGCGCGTGAGACCGCGACGCCGCCGACGCTTTCAGTGAAATTATCGTACTGTGCGCGCACCAGCGACAGATTGCCCTGTATGCGCAAACTTTTCACCGGCCGCACGCCGAATGCCAGCTCGACCCCACGCGATGACTGCTGGCCGACCGGCACGGTGACGTTGGGATTGGTCGAGTCGGTCACGGCCAGGTTCTTGCGCGTGATGGCATACGCGGAAATCGTGGCGTTGCCGCGGCCATCCCAGAAGTCGAACTTGCTGCCGGCCTCGACCTGGTCGCCGGTGGTCAGATCGAAATTCCTGACCTGGCTGAAGTTGGCGGTGGTCAGCACGCCGGCTGGCGGATCAGCGGCAGTACTGTATTGCACGAACAGGTTGGCGCTCGGCGTGATGTCCCACACCAGCCCGGCACGCGCGGTGGTCGGACGATAGGTGTTCTTGAAATACGCCGGATCGGTGACGCCGACGGTGCGCTGGTTTTCCACTTCCAGTTCGATGCGGTCATGGCGCAAGCCGGTCACCAGCGCCAGGGATGGCAACAGCCGTGTGCGGTTTTCGAGGAAGGCTGCAATTGTCGTGACGCGGTTACTGCGATCCGGCACAAAATCGGAGGTCATGCCGGGAATTGAAAAGAAAGTCTCCGTGCTGAAATTGAGCGGATTGACGCTGCTGATCGGGCCGGTCACCGTGCGCGGGAAACGCGTCATGCGGTTGACGCTGTAGTCAACGCCGCCTGCCCATTCCGATTCCAGCGGACCCAGCCGGCCGCGATGCTGCCATTCAAATCGATTGCCAGTCAGCTCCTGAGCGTGACGCTGCAGGAACGCCGATAAGCGTACCACCTGCGTGTTGCTCGCGTTGTAGCGATAGACCTCGACGTTGCGATAATCGCGCAGCGCGTCGTAGTGATAAAAAGTATTTTTGAACGACGTCTTATCGGACAGGCGGTAGTCCACGATAGACCGGAACCACTCCACGGTTTGCTCATACACGCCGTCGTTGGCGTTGTAGTTCTTGAAGCGCGTGGCCGGGTCGATGCGACCGGTTCCGGTGGTTGGGTTCAGCAGCGGCGTGCCCCAATAGGGACGATCGACATGCTCTTGCTGGTATTCGTAGGCGAGCGTGTGCGAGAGCTGGGGCGTAATGTCGGTCAGCAGCGACAAGGCGCCGGTCAAGGCGCGGCGCCTCTCGCCGTCGACATAGCCGTCGCTGCCGCTGCGGCTCAGGTCGATGCGCAAATAGTTGGTGACGCCCTGTCCCTCGCCGGCGCTGAGTTTGCGATTGAGCCCTGCCGCCACGACGGATGAATTGTTCGAGCCGTAGCTGCCGTACAGCTGCGCCAGGTCGCCGTCGCGATTGGCCTGTTTGGTGATGTAGTTGATCGCGCCGCCAACTGCGCCCGCGCCATGCACGAAGCCGGAGGCACCACCGACCGCTTCGACGCGATCATAGATCCAGCTGTCGATCGGCCGCGCTGAGATCGAGTCGTATTGCACGGTGACGCCATTGAACAGTTGCGTGATCTGCGATGCAGAAAAGCCGCGATAGGACACGAACCCGGCCTGCCCTGGTGGCGCCGAAGCGGTCACCCCGGGAATGCCGCGCAGAATCTGCTGCGTGTCGCCGGCCCCGCGCGCCTCGATGGCGGCACGATCGATGATGCTGATGCTGCCCGGCGTATCGCGCACGCTCAGGCCGAGACGGCTGGCGGTGGAAGCACTCTGGTCGAGCGGAAGCTTTTCGTTGGGTTCGTCGCGCGTGTCGCGCACTTCGATGGGCTCAAGTACGTCGCTTGCCGCGAAGCTCGCGCCGCTGCACAAACCGAGCACCGCAGCGGCGATCGCGCGTCGCCTCGGCAATGACAGCACCTGCCGGAAAAACTTCTTCACCATGGTTCCCCCATCCAATAAAGGGGGCCATGCTAGAGGCTCGGGTGCGGCTTGGGAATGCGACAGATTGTCGCAGCACGCGATAGCGGCAACTTGCGCGCTATCGCGAGCGCCCGGCTTACTTGGCCACGGGACGTTTCGCCAGCTTGCGCTGCAAGGTGCGGCGATGCATGTTGAGGGCGCGTGCGGTGGAAGAAATATTGCCGTGGTTTTCAGCCAGTACGCGCTGGATGTGCTCCCACTCGAGGCGCTCGACCGATAGCGGCACGGCGACGTCGACGTTGTCGAGGTCGGTGGAAACGTCGTTGGCGCTGTGCTCGAGCGCCGACAGGATGGAATCGAGGTTGGCCGGCTTGGCCAGGTAATTGTCGGCGCCGGCCTTGATCGCCTGCACCGTGGTGGCGATGCTGGCATAACCGGTCAAGACCAGCAGACGCGCATGCGGTAATTTTTCACGCAGGGGCGCGATCCATTGCAAACCCGAATCCTGCTGCAATTGCAGGTCGATGGTGGCGTAGGTGAAATCAGTTTCGGCGGCGGCCTTTAAGGCATCTTCGCCGCTGTGCGCGACGGTCGCCGAAAATCCCCGGCGCGACAGTGAGCGCGCCAGTGTGGAGGCGAATACGTCGTTGTCGTCGAGGATCAGAAAGGCTGCGCTCATGTGTTCTTCTGGTTGAGGAGGAGACGGTTGGGAGTGGCCAGCGGCAAGACCAGCGTTGCGCAGGCTCCCCGCCCCGTAGTTCCGGTCGCGGCGGCGAGCGTTAGCTTTCCGCCCATTTGGCGCGCCGTGGCAAAGGCCAGCATCAGGCCGATTCCCTTACCGCCGGTGTTGCTGCGCACTGGCTCGTAACCAAGGCGCTTCAGCAATTCCGGCGCGATGCCGGGACCATCGTCGGCGACGCGAATGATAGCCGAAGTCATGGCAGAACTCGCAGCAGCATCTTTTTGCAGGGTCAGCACCACGTCGACTTTGCCGCTTTCAGCAACCGCCTGGGCCGCATTATCGAGCAGCGTCTGCACAATCTGCCCGATCAGTTGCTGGTCGCGCGCAGGCGCCGTGTCGACCAGGTGCGGCGCACCTTGCGGCAGGGTCAGGCGAATCGAAACCGCAGGATGACGCAGACGCCAGGCATCGACAAAATGCCGCAACCAGTCGCTCAGCCTGACCGGTGCAACCGCGTCAGTTTGCCGCACCTGCACCTCCATGCCCATGCGGTCAAGCGCCGTCTTGCAGACGGCAATCTGCTCTTCGACCACGGCCAGATCGTCGCGGTACATCGTCAACGCATTGTTGCGCCCGGCCTCGATGCGCAGCTCGCCGGCGATGACAGCCACGGTCGCCAGCGGCGTGCTCATTTCGTGCGCGGCGCTGGCCGCCTGCGTACCGAGCGCGACGATGCGCTCGTCCTGTAATTGTTGCTCGCGCGCCTGCGCCAATTGGGCGTCGCGCGACCTCACCGTGGCCGACATGCGGGTTACGAACCAGGTGATCAAGGCTGCGGACATCACAAAATTGACCCACATGCCTGCAAGGTGATACGCCGTGGCCTGGTCGTGATCATGGATGTGCAACGGCTGATACAGATACGTCAGCGCCGAATAGCACGCCAGGGAATACAACGCCAGCCCGAACGCATAGGCCGAAGGCAGCACCGCCGCGGCCACCGCCAGCGCCGGCAGGTAAAAGGAAACGAAGGGATTGGTCGCACCACCCGTGAAATACAGCAAGGCCGACAAGGCGCTGACGTCGATGCAGAGCTGGAAGAACAATTCCGGTTCGCGCACCGGCTGCGGCAGGCGCATGCGCAACCACGTCAGACCGTTGAACACCAGCATCAAGCCGAGCACGGTACACAGCGGTGTCAGCGGCAGGCTCAGTTCCATGCCGTAGATCGCACTGGCCACGAGCAAAGCCTGCGCCAGCGTCGTCACACAGCGCATCCAAAACAGGCGCAGAAGCAGTTGATGCTGCGACAAGGGGCGGGAAAGGGAATGTATCGGCATGGCGCGATTATATGCCGCTCCGCAGCCGGTTAATGCAATGCGCCGCGCACTCGCACCCCGCGCAGGGCCGCTCATTAGGAATTAGAAACGTATCTTCAGCCATGAAATCGCTTCACGATAAAAGTTCGGGAGGGCTGACTTGTCGCGGATGCGGGGATATCGGATAAAAAATTACCCGAAAATTTAAAATGAGAATGCAAACGATAACGATTACCATCTATAATTATACAATCCCTGCTAACCACCCATTCATTTGACCAAGTCAATACCGCTCAGTAGCTTGACCGGTACGCGACCGTCATTCAGAGGAACCCATGCACTATCGCCGCACCCCTGTCGCCGCCGCACTGGCGCTCGCCTTCATCGCTCCCCTGACCTGTTCGCTGCCGGCCGGCGCACAAATCGCACCGGCGCAAACCGACGCCGCCAAGCCGGACCAGGCGCTGCCGTCGATTACGGTCAACGCCTCCGCCGACGCATCGGCAAGCGGCCTGCCGGAAGCGTATGCCGGTGGTCAGGTAGCGCGCGGCGGACGTGTCGGCTTTTTGGGCAACAAGGATTTCCTCGATACCCCGTTCAACACCACCAGCTACACTCAGGAACTGATCAAGGACCAGCAGGCACGAAGCGTGGCCGACGTGCTGCAGAACGATCCGTCGGTGCGTATCGCGCGCGGCTTCGGCAATTTCCAGGAGTTGTACGTCATTCGCGGTTTCCCGCTCAATTCCGATGACCTTGCCTACAACGGATTGTATGGCCTGCTGCCGCGTCAATACGTGGCGACAGAATTGCTTGAGCGCGTGGAAGTCCTGCGCGGCGCCAGCGCCTTCCTGAACGGCATGACGCCAGGCAGCTCAGGCCTCGGCGGCACCATCAACCTGCTGCCTAAACGCGCCACCAGCGAGCCGATTTCCCAAGCCACCGTCGGTTGGGAAACAGGTGGCCAGATCTACACTGCCGCCGACATCGGCCGCCGCTTCGGCCCCGATGACCGCTTCGGTATCCGCGTCAATGCAGCGCGTCGCGAAGGCGGCACCGGCGTCGACAACGAAAACCGCGAACTGGGCTTGCTTTCCATCGGCGTCGACTATCGCGGCAACACTTTCCGCGTGTCAGGCGACTTTGGTTACCAGGAACAGAAGCTGAGCCAGCCGCGTCCCAGCGTCTCGCCGGGCACGCTGGCGATTCCACGCGCGCCCGACGCCTCGTCGAACTTTACGCAACCGTGGTCGTATTCGAACGAACGCGACCTGTTCGGCACCTTGCGCGGCGAACTCGACCTGACCGACAACACCACGGCCTGGGCAGCTTACGGCGTGCGCTTCGGCACCGAGAACAATAGCCTGGCCAATCCGACGCTGACCAACAGCGCCACCGGAGCCGCTACGGTATATCGATTCGACAATGCGCGCGAAGACTTCGTCCACACCGGTGAAATCGGCATCCGCACCAAACTCAACACCGGGCCTGTGAAGCACGAACTGAGCGCGACCGCCTCGCTGTTCAAGCAGGAGTCCAAGAATGCCTACGGCACATCAATCAGCACGACGCCCTCGGTTCCCGCAGTGCCGACCAACATTTATTCTCCGATCATCTATCCGCAGCCTGCGTTGCTGACGCCGGTGACCACCGGCGGCGACCTGTCCAATCCTCGTACCACCAAGATGACCGAGCTGACCAGCGTCGCCATCGCGGATACGATGTCGATCCTGGACGACCGCCTCCAACTCACGCTGGGCGTGCGTAACCAGAGCGTCAAAGCGACTGGTTATACCTATTACACCAGCATCCAGAACGCCTACTACAACCAGAGTGCGGTCACGCCGCTGTATGCCCTGCTATACAAGCTGACGAACAATCTGTCGCTGTACGGCAACTACGTTCAAGGCCTGCAGCAAGGTTCGACCGCCGGTTCGCCGGCGGTGAACATCGGCCAGATCTTCGCTCCCTACAAGACCAAGCAAAAGGAAATCGGCGCAAAATATGACGCCGGCAAGATCGGCATGAGCGTGGCGCTGTTCACGATTTCCCAACCGAATGCCTACATCGACAGCAACAACGTCTACGGCCTGAACGGAGAACAGCGCAATCGCGGCGCCGAATTTTCCATATTCGGCACACCGACGCGTGGCCTGCGCCTGCTCGGCGGCGTGACCTTGCTCGACGCAAAGCAGGAAAAAACCAGCGGCGGCCTGACCAACGGCAAATACGTGATCGGCGTACCAAAAACCCAGGCCAACGTCGGCGCGGACTGGGACGTGCCGGGCGTACAGGGCTTGAGCCTGAATGCGCGCGCGGTCTACACCAGTTCGCAATACGCCAACGTCACCAACACGCAGGAATTGCCTTCGTGGACCCGCTACGACGCAGGCCTTCGTTACACTACCGCCATCGGCTCCAAGGTGGTGACGATCCGCGGCCGCGTCGACAACCTGTTCAACAAGAACTACTGGGCCTCGACCGGCGGCAGCAGCAGCAACTACCTGGTGCTGGGTAGTCCGCGCACCTTCACACTGTCGGCTGCGCTGGATTTCTGATTGCAACCACCGGCGTCAACTAAAAAGGGAAGCCTCGGCTTCCCTTTTTTATTCCCGGACCACACAACTTCAGGCGATCACAAGGTGGGTGAATCAAGCCACCCGTTTCCCCAGAATCACGAGATCGCGCTCCACGCCATCGAGCGTCGCCACGCGCGGCATGTTGGCCCAGCGCTCGAAGGCGAAGGCCTCGAACAGCTTCAGGCTCGGTTCATTGTGACCGAACACGAATCCCAGCAGCGTGTGCACCTTGACCGATGGTGCGAAGGCAATCGCCTGCTCGAGGAAGTAGCGGCCAAGCCCCTGGCCGCGCGCTTTTTCGTGCAGATAGACCGACAGCTCGGCAGTGCCGGCATAGGCCGGACGGCCGTAAAAATTGGAATAGGACAGCCAGCCGATGATCTCGCCATCGCGTTCGGCGACCCACAACGGCCGCTTGTCCGGTGTGTGCTCGTCGAACCAGGCCTGGCGCGAGGCGACGGAGACCGGTTCAGTGTCGGCGGTGACCTGGCGCGAGGCGACGGTGCTGTTGTAGATGGCGACGATGGCGTCCAGGTCTTGCGGACGCGCCAGGCGATGGGTGTATGCAGTGCTCATGACAGATTCCAACTGGTGGTGACTGGTAATGGTGGAGATGGCGGAAGCGTTCGCGAGGAACACCTCCGCCCGGTTCAGGCAAACAGCGAAGAATATTCGATCAGCATTTCTTCGATGAACAGCCGCGCCGACAAGGGATGATCCGCAATCGCGCGACGGTCGTTGGCGGCCTTGAGCGCGGTGGCGATGGTGACCGTGTCGATGCGTCCGCTCAAGGCGCCGAGCTCCTTGCTGTACCGCGGATAGTAGCGAATCGGTCCGCCTGACTTCAGCGCAAACAGATCGTACAGCCAGCGCTGCTGCCAGCCGACCAGTTCGGCGACCGGCGTTTTTTGCAGGCGCTCGGCGGTCTTCAGCGCGACGTCGATGCCGGGATGGCACAAGGAACGCAGGAATTCATCCATGACCTCACGACCATCGCCCTGCGAGGCGTTGAACGCCGCCAGCGGCGCCCCGCCCTGCTCCGACAGCCAGACGTCGGCATCCTTGACGTTCTGCTGCTTGAGCCAGGCCAGGCCGTCGTCGTGCGACGGCAAGGCCAGTGCGAATTTACGGCAACGCGACAGGATAGTCGGCAGCAAGCGGTCGAGCCGATTCGACACCAGCAGGAACATGGTGTTCGGCGGCGGCTCTTCCAGCGTTTTCAGCAGTGAATTGGCGGCGGCGGTATTGAGCGCCTCGGCCGGATACAACACCACAACGCGCATGCCGGAGCGATGCGTGGAGACATTCATGAAGTCGGCCAGCGCGCGGATCTGATCGATCTTGATTTCTTTCGACGGCGTCTTGCTGGCCTTGGCGGTTTTCTTTTCTTCGCCGTCGCCCTCATCGCCGCCATCTTCGCCGTCGAGGATTTCCGGACGCACGCGACGATAGTCGGGGTGATTGTATTGCGAAAACCAGCCGCACGAGGCGCAGGCGCCGCAGGCATGGCCGTCGGGCTGCACGTCTTCGCATAGCAACGATTGGGCGAACGATTCAACGAAATCGGTCTTGCCTATGCCTTCGGGGCCGTAGAACAGGATCGCGTGCGGCAGGCGCGCGCGCAGTTGCTGCAGTTGCAGCCAGCTGTCTTCGAGCCAAGGGAAAACGGTATTGCTCATGCGTGTTCAGTCATGGGTGGTAGGCGTCAGACCGCGTCCAGCAGCTGCGCGATTTCCTGCTGGATATCGGCGATGGCGCGGGTCGAGTCGATGACGCGGAAACGCTGCGGGAATTGCGCGGCACGGCGCAAGTATTCAGCGCGGGTGGCAGCGAAGAAATCTGCCTTCTCTTGCTCGAACTTGTCCAGCGTACGCTCAGCATCAAGGCGCGCGCGCGCCACTTCCAGCGGCACGTCGAACAACAGGGTCAGGTCCGGCTGCAGATGCGGATGCACCCATTGCTCAAGCGCATTGAGCTTGTCGAGCGACAGGTGGCGGCCACCGCCCTGGTAGGCAAACGTGGCGTCGGTGAAGCGATCGGAAATCACCCAGTCGCCGCGCGCCAGCGCCGGTTCGATGACTTGCGCGAGATGTTCGCGGCGACCGGCGAACATCAGCAACGCTTCGGTTTCCAGATGCATTTTCTGATGCAGCACCATCGCGCGCAGGCTCTCGCCCAGTTCGGTGCCGCCCGGTTCGCGCGTGGTCACCACCGTCAGGCCGCGCAAGCGCAGCAGGTCGGCGACGAAGGCGATGTGGGTCGACTTGCCGGCGCCGTCGATGCCTTCGAAAGTAATGAATTTGCCAGATGCCATGGAATTCTTGATGGTCGTGATGGTCGGTCGAAACAAAAAATCAGCGTGAGTCAGTCAACACTGATCAACGCTGGTACTTGTTGACCGCCTGGTTATGTTCGCTCAGGTTGCTGGAAAAATGACTGGTGCCGTCGCCGCGCGCCACGAAGTACAAGGCTTCGGTCTTGTCAGGATTCATGGCGGCTGCCAGTGATGCGGCACCCGGCAGAGCGATCGGCGTCGGCGGCATGCCTTTGCGGGTATAGGTATTGTACGGTGTGTCGGTCAGCAGGTCGCTTTTGCGGATCACGCCCTGGTAGCGCTCTCCCATGCCGTAAATCACGGTCGGGTCGGTCTGCAGCAGCATGCCGGTCTTGAGGCGGTTGACGAAAACCCCGGCAACCATGCCGCGCTCCGATTTCTGGCCGGTTTCCTTCTCGACGATGGAGGCCATGATCAGGGCGTCGTAAGGCGTCTTGTAAGGCAAGGAAAGGTCGCGCTTGCTCCAGGCTTCGTTGAGGCGCTTGTTCATGAGCGTGAACGCCTGGCGATAGATCTGCATGTCGCTGGCGCCTTTGGCGAACAGATAGGTGTCAGGGAAGAACAGACCTTCAGGCACCGCAAACTCCGTGGTCAGCCTGGCCAGCAATTCGGCGTTGGACAGCGTGGCGGTGTCGTGCTTGAGCCCTTTGTGGTCGGCGATGGCCTGGCGCATCTGGCGGAAATTCCAGCCCTCGATGATGGTCAGCGACTCTTGCGCGAACTCGCCGCGCACCAGTTGATCAAGCAGGCGCAATGGCGTGGCGCCCGGTTTCAGCTCGTAACTGCCGGCCTTGATGCGGTTGCCCTTGCCGCTGCCGCGCGCCAGCAAGGCGAACAGCACCGGATTGACGGGAGCGCCGGCATCGGCGATCTGCTGGGCGGCGCCATTGATGCCCGCCCCGGGGGTAATGGTGAATTCGACGGCCTTCTGGCCTTCTTCGATGATCGGCTGGCTGAGCCAGTAGGCCGCTCCGCAGGCGGCCAGGACGCAAAGAAGGACGAGTGTATTGAATATTTTTTTCATCGTAAAAGCAAAATCCGGCGCAATCCGACGCGCTTTTTCCAGCGCCACTATAATCGAGGCATCAATGATAATCGCTGTTAGCCCAGTAACCTAATTTATGACCGATCCGATCCCGGCACGCTCCGCGTGGCACACCTTCCTGGAACAACAAGGCTCGCATCTCAATGCTGACGCCGCGCTGCCGGACAATTTCGTCGCTCCGCTGGCCGATCTGGGCCTGATTTCACTGACCGGCGACGACGCCGCGTCCTTCCTGCATAACCAGATCACCAACGACGTCGAGAAACTCGACCTCGCCATCGCACGCCTGGCCGGCTATTGCACACCCAAGGGCCGCCTGCTGGCGACCTTCCTGATGTGGAAGGACGCCGACCAGATCGTGCTGCAACTGCCGCGCACGCTGCAACCGGCGATCCAGAAGCGCCTGCAGATGTTTGTGCTGCGCGCAAAGGCCAAGCTGGCCGACATCAGCGAACAGCGCGTGGCGCTGGGCCTCGCCGGCAACGCCGCCGCGACCGCCCTGCAGCAGTGGTTTCCGCAATTACCGGCGCAGCCGTATGGCAAAACCGACAACGAACACGGCACCCTGGTGCGCGTAGCCGACAGCCGCGGTGCGCCACGTTTTCAGTGGATCACCACCGCGGAACAGGCGCTCGCCTCCTGGCCGGTGCTGACCGGGACACTCACAGCGACCGGCGCCCAAGCCTGGCGCCTGAGCGACATCTACGCGGGCGTCCCGACGATCACCCAGCCGACGCAGGAGCAGTTCGTGCCGCAGATGATCAATTTCGAGCTGATCGGCGGCGTCAATTTCAAGAAAGGCTGCTACCCCGGCCAGGAAATCGTCGCGCGCAGCCAATACCTCGGCAAGCTGAAACGCCGCAGCGTACTCGCGCTGGTCGCGGCCGGCCAAGTCGCCGCCGGCGCCGAAGTGTTCTCCAGCGAAGATCCGGGCCAGCCTTGCGGCATGGTGGTCAACGCCGAGCCCGCCGGCAACGGCAATTCGGCATGCCTGGTAGAAATCAAGCTGGCTGCAGCTGAATCCGGCAGCATCCATCTGGGCAGCGTCGATGGTCCTGCGTTGCAGTTGCAGACGCTGCCGTACGAGTTGACGGACCCGCAGTAAGCGCACCCAGCGACACTAGCGACCGGAGCCCCGTCGATGGATCTTTATATTTATTACCGCGTGCCTGTCGGCAAATCGGACCAGCTTGAACAACAGGCGGTGGCGTTGCAGGCGCGCCTGTCTCAACAGCACCACGTCGCCACCGAACTGAAGCGTCGGCCGCAGGACAAGGACGGTTTGCATACGTGGATGGAAGTCTATCTCGATACCCCGGACGGCTTTGAAACCATCCTCGAAGAGGCTATCGCCGGCTCCGGCTTGCCGGCGCTGATCGACGGGCCGCGCCACACTGAATATTTCCTGGATTTTTCACCATGTGCCTGATCATTTTTGCGTGGAAAGTCATTCCCGGCATGCCGCTGATTGCGGCAGCCAATCGCGACGAGTTCTACAACCGCCCAGCCAGCGCAGCCGGCTGGTGGGAAGACCATCCGGACATCTACGCCGGCCGCGACCTGCAAGCCGGCGGTACCTGGCTTGGCGTGACGCGCCATGGCCGCTTTGCAGCATTGACCAATGTACGCGCACCGACCGAAAAACGTCCGGATGCGCCCACCCGCGGCAAGCTGGTGTCGGATTACCTGGCCGGGACCTTCACGCCGGAGCAATACGTCGAACACATCCGCGCCGATGCCGGCCAGTACAACGGCTTCAACCTGGTCGTCGGTGATCGCGAAACGCTGCTTTGGTACTCCAACAAGGGCGACGAAGACCCGCGTAACGGCAAACCGCTCGGCTATGGCGTCTACGGCCTGTCCAACGCCCTGCTCGACACGCCCTGGCCCAAGCTCACGCGCGCCAAGGCGCAATTCGCCAGCCTGCTGTGCCAAGGCGCGCCGGAAGAAACCTTTTTCGAACTGCTCAGCGACAGCACGCGCGCCAATGACTGCCGGCTGCCCAACACCGGCGTCAGCCAGGAATGGGAGCGCATCCTCTCGTCCATCTTCATCTGCTCGCCCGAATACGGCACCCGCGCCTCCACCGTCGTGCGCGTGCCCATCGTCGGCGAACCGGTCCTGAGCGAACAAGTCTCGGATCCGGTCACGTCATGCCAGTCGCCGCCCGCAACCGAACCGCAACAGAAAAAATCACCCTGCAAACTCAAGCTGAAACCGGAAATCGAAAGTCCTGAAAGCCCCAGCTGACGCGGCATCAGGCCAATACGCGCAGGCATTATCACCAAATCGCATATCTGATATTTGAGAAATAAAGTAGATGGTTTTTGTGCGGAGCATTAAAGTTGCACCTGTCTCCTCCAATTTCCTCCTTAAAGAATTGGATTTAAGCCCGCACCGTCAGGTCGCGGGCTTTTTTTTCGCCTTTCCGCTTGCCGCCTTCCCGCACCTGCGCGCAAACCCGCATTCCGCCGTTCTTGCCGCCCAAAACCATGCTGCACTGCAGAATGACTAATCACGCCAAACGGAACACAATAGACTTAAATAAATCCAGTCCTCAAGAGGCTGCGAGGAGACCCGGACCCGTAACGTGCCATTACCGTTATGGGTCTTTTCTTTTGTGCGGCCGATGAAAACAAAAAAGGCGGCGAGACCATCAAGTCTCGCCGCCTTTTTTTGCGTCGCCCGCATCAGCGGGCGACAACAACATCAATGATGGATTTTGGCTTCAGTGCGATCCAGGACCGCTTCCGGCTCGTTGGCCTCTTCCGACGTCTCGTTATTGAGTTGCGCATGCAGGCGCTTCTCATCAAGTTCGTTGCTCCACTTCGCCACGACGATGGTCGCCACGCCGTTGCCGATGGTGTTGGTCAGCGCACGCGCTTCCGACATGAAGCGGTCGATGCCGAGGATCAGCGCCAGGCCCGCGACCGGCACGTGGCCGACCGCCGACAGCGTCGCCGCCAGCACGATGAAGCCGCTGCCGGTAATACCCGCAGCACCCTTGGAAGTCAGCAGCAGCACCGCCAGCAAGGTCAGTTCCTGCGTCAGCGTCATCGGCGTGTTGGTCGCCTGGGCGATGAACACGGCTGCCATGGTCAGGTAAATCGCGGTGCCGTCCAGGTTGAACGAGTAACCGGTCGGAATCACCAGGCCGACCACGGTCTTCTTGGCGCCCAGGTTTTCCATCTTGGCCAGCATGCGCGGCAGCACCGATTCAGACGACGAGGTGCCGAGCACGATCAGCAGTTCTTCCTTGATGTACTTGACGAACTTCCACACGCTAAAACCGTGCAGTCGCGTGATGATGCCAAGGATGACGAAGATGAAGAACAGGCAAGTCAGGTAAAACGTGCCCATCAGCTTGCCCAGCGACAGCAGCGAACCGACGCCGTACTTGCCGATGGTAAACGCCATCGCGCCGAAGGCGCCGATCGGAGCCGCCTTCATGATGGTGCCGACGACCGAGAACAGGACGTGCGAGATTTTTTCGATGAAATCGAACACCAGCGTGCCGCGGCCGCCGAACTTATGCAGTGCGAAACCGAACAGCACCGAAATCAGCAGCACCTGCAACACGTCGCCCTTGGCGAACGCATCGAACATGCTGGTCGGGATGATGTTCATCACGAAGTCGGTCGTGCTGGTCATCTTGCCCGGTGCAGTGTAGGCGGCGATGCTCTTGGTGTCGATCGTGCTGGCATCGATGTTCATGCCCGCGCCGGGTTGCAGCACGTTGACCAGGATCAGGCCGACGATCAGCGCCAGGGTGCTGACGACTTCAAAGTACAGCAGCGCCAGGCCGCCGGTCTTGCCGACCTTCTTCATGTCTTCCATGCCGGCGATGCCGAGTACGACGGTACAGAAGATCACCGGTGCGATGATCATCTTGATCAGCTTGATGAAACCGTCGCCGAACGGCTTCATCGCCTCGCCCGACTGCGGATAGAAGTGGCCCAGCAGTACGCCGATGGCGATTGCCACCAACACCTGGAAGTAGAGGGATCTGTAAAGCGGCGTTTTGGCGGCCATTGCGGTTCTCCGTTTATTATGAAATCTAGGAAACTGTCTGCAGTCGACATCGCAAGGTGCGTAACACGGCATGAGTCGCTGCGGGCGCAAGTATGCCCGACCGGCATACCTCTAGATATTGTGGGAAACCACAACAAAATACAATTTATTTCCTCCGGATAACTTTACGCCATTGCCCGGCGCGACAGCCCTGTCGGAGACAAAAACAAACGGAGTAGGAGGAATACGGGTGAGGACGAGAACCGCCCCACCCTGCTCTGCCTGACGGCGAAATCAATCCAATGCAGCGCGCATGTGGATGTGGGCAATACCGGCTTCCATGAATTCAGCGCCTTCCTGGGAGAAACCGTGGCTGCCGTAGAAGGACGCTGCATGCGTTTGCGCATTCAGCACCACCTCGCGATCGCCGCGTGCACGCGCTGCCGCCATCAGCGCCTGCAACACGCTGCCGCCGATGCCCTTGCCGCGGCCGCTCTTGCGCACCGCCATGCGGCCGATGTGGCCGTCCGGCAGCAAGCGGCCGGTCGCCACCGGCACGCCGGCCGCATCGTAAGCGACGGCATGCAGGCATACGGCGTCCATCTCGTCCATTTCCAGTTCGGCCGGCACGTTTTGTTCAACGACGAAGACTTCATTGCGAATCACCGCGGCGTCTTCGCGCAGCACGTCCCAGGCGGCGATCTTGATGTTGTAGCTCATGTTCGGAATCTCTGTTGTTCTGGTGGTATCGATGTTGGTCACGACTCGTCCGTCAGCTTCTTGGCGATGTCGAGGCGCTTGATCGCCTTGAAGGTGCCCATGGCCTTGGCGACCAGCTTGTCGCCGTTCCACAGCTCGGCTTCGCAAAAGCACATGGTGGTCGAGCGATGATAGGCGACGCCCTTGGCGACGATGGTTTCGCCTGCCTTGCCCGCCGGCAGCAGGAAGCTGGTGCTCATGTCGACCGTGGCGGACGACTTGGCGTCCGGAATCGCGGTACGCGCCGCCAGCCCCATCGCGACGTCCATCAGCGTCATCGAGATACCGCCCTGCGCGACCAGCCAGCTGTTCATGAATTCAGGGCGCAGCAGCAACGCCATGCTGGCCTTGCCGTCGCCGTACTGCAGCACTTCGACGCCCAGGCTTTCCAGGTAAGGATTGCCGTTGGTGAATACTTCGGATAAAGAATGACTCATGTCGGTATCGGAATTGGTAACGGTCTCGTGCGCGCTCAGACTTCGTAATCCATGCACTGGCGGCTTTCGCGGATCGCACCGATGAAGGGCTTGATGGCGATATGGTCGGGATGATCCTGGTAGGCATCCAGTACCGCTTTCGATTCGAATTCGGAATACAAAACCACGTCGTAAGTCGCCTCCAGACCGGGTTGCGCCAGCGCCGCTTCGAACTTCACAATGCCGGGCACCAGGTCCTTGCAACCGTCCAGCAGCGCTTTCATCTTGCGCGCGTTGGTCGCCTTGTCGCCGCCTTCGGCCTGGTCTTTCAGTTTCCACATGACGATATGTTTCAGCATGGCGAGTCTCCCGGCAAAATAAGCAAAGCCGTAATGATAAGCGAAGGCCGCTTGCCATGCTGCGGGTGATTTCCGATGAGAACCCCGCGCCGTATTAAAATTCGTCCTTCGTTCCTTTTTGAATTGCCGTTGCCGTGATCAATCAACCTGTCGTGATGCTGGACTTCGAAACCACCGGCCTGAGCCCTGCGCAAGGCGCCCGCATCACCGAAGTCGCCGCGCTGCGCATCGTCGACGGCCGCGTGGTAGAGCGTTTCGTGTCGCTCATCAATTGCGGCGCCGAGGTTCCTTACGAAATCACCGTACTGACCGGCATCACCCAGGACATGGTCGATTCCGCGCCGTCGGTGGAACGCGTATTGCCGGAATTGTTGCGTTTCATCGGCAGCGACGCTCTTGCAGCGCACAACGCCAGTTTCGACGCAAAATTCCTGACGGCCGAAGCAGAACGCCTCGATTTGCAGGCCGGTTATTCCGAGCTGGTCTGCTCGCTGCTGCTGTCGCGCCGGCTGCTGCCGGGCTTGTCAAGCTACCGCCTGTCGAGCCTGGCGGACAGCCTCGGTATCCGCTTCAGCGGCCACGCCCACAGAGCGGAAGCCGACGCCGAAGTCTCCGCCGAATTGCTGCTGCACCTGATCGACCGCCTGCGCGGCCACCATAAGTGCGCCCGCGTCGATCCTACCCTGCTGGCGGCGATCAACCGCCTGCCTGCCGCCAAAGTACCGGATTTCCTGCAACAGCAGGCGGCCTGATCGTCATTGCCATCTACGCTGCAATGCGGAAAATTCTCTGTAAGCTTATGTAAGTTTCAAGCAAGTCCTGCGTAAGGTTCGCGTCGCACACTCCATCCGTGCACAAATGGCGCCTGCGCAGTTTGGGTCATCCCGGTCGCCCGTTTGTACATCCAATTACATCAATAAATCTAGGAGACAAGCATGGCGACAGCTTCCACTGCGCACACCATTACTCCCGAAGAGCGCAAAGTCATTTTCGCGTCTTCGCTGGGTACGGTTTTCGAATGGTACGACTTCTATCTGTACGGCTCGCTGGCAGCGATCATCGCCAAGCAATTCTTTGCCGGTACGGATCCAAACACCGCGTTCATCTTTGCGCTGCTGGCATTTGCGGCGGGCTTCATCGTGCGTCCGTTCGGGGCACTGGTGTTCGGCCGCCTGGGCGACCTGGTCGGACGCAAGTACACCTTCCTGGTGACCATCCTGATCATGGGTGCGTCCACCTTCATCGTCGGCATCCTGCCGAACTACAACTCCATCGGCATTGCCGCACCGATCATCCTGATCATCCTGCGCATCCTGCAAGGCCTGGCGTTGGGTGGTGAGTACGGCGGCGCAGCGACCTACGTCGCCGAGCATGCACCTGAAGGCAAACGCGGTTCGTTCACTGCATGGATCCAGACAACAGCGACGCTGGGCCTGTTCCTGTCACTGCTGGTGATCCTGGGCGTGCGCACGGCCGTCGGCGAAGCTGCATTCGCCGATTGGGGATGGCGCATTCCGTTCCTGGTCTCGATCATCCTGCTCGGCATTTCCGTCTGGATCCGCCTGTCGATGAATGAGTCGCCGGCCTTCCTGAAGATGAAATCCGAAGGCAAGCTGTCGAAGGCGCCGCTGACCGAAGCATTCGGCAAGTGGAAGAACCTGAAGCTGGTCATCCTGGCGCTGATCGGCATGACTGCAGGTCAAGCCGTGGTCTGGTACGCCGGTCAGTTCTACTCGCTGTTCTTCCTGACGCAAACGCTGAAGGTTGACGGTCCCCTGGCCAACATCCTGATCGCGCTGGCGCTGCTGCTGGCAACACCGTTCTTCCTGGTGTTCGGTTCGCTGTCCGACAAGATCGGCCGCAAACCCATCATCTTGGGCGGCTGCCTGATCGCCGCAGTGACCTACTTCCCGATCTTCCAGGGCCTGACCCACTACGCCAATCCAGCGCTGGAAGCAGCCCTGAAGAAAGCGCCTGTGATCGTCACAGCCGATCCTGCAACCTGCCAATTCCAGTTCAACCCGACCGGCACCAAGAAGTTCACTTCGTCTTGCGATATCGCCAAGGCCAAGCTGTCCGCCGCTTCGGTGAACTACGAAAACGTGGTTGGCGCCCCGGGCTCCGTCGCCACCATCAAGATCGGCGACAAGGTTCTCACTTCGTATGATGCCTCCGGTCTGTCCAAGGAAGATGCTGCAGCGAAGGACAAGGCGTTCTCCAAGGAACTGGCTGACGACATCAAGGCCGCCGGTTACCCGACCAAGGCCGATCCTGATCAGATGAACAAGCCGATGGTCCTGTTGCTGCTGTTCATCCTGGTGATTTACGTGACCATGGTCTATGGTCCGGTTGCCGCCGCACTGGTGGAAATGTTCCCGACCCGCATCCGCTACACCTCGATGTCCATGCCTTACCACATCGGTAACGGCTGGTTCGGCGGCCTGCTGCCGACCACGGCCTTCGCACTGGTGGCATACAAGGGCGACATCTACTACGGTCTGTGGTATCCGATCGTGATCGCGCTGGCGACTTTCGTCATCGGTCTGCTCTTCGTCAAAGAGTCGAAAGACAACAACATCAACGCCGAAGAGTACTAAAAGCATCAAGAGGGGGAAGCCGGACGGCTCCCTCGCTTGCAAGAAGTCTGAAAATACAAGTGAGAGAGTACGTCGAGCCGGTCAGGGTGCAAATCCTGACCGGCTTTTTTCTTGTATCAGCTCCAGCAACCCTTGCGCCGCGATCGACAAGCTGCGCTCCTTGGCCTTGACGATCAGCAGCGGCCGAACCAGGTCGGGCGCATTCAACGGAATCGCCACCAGGTTCGGATGACGGAACTGGAACAGCGTCAGCTCCGGCACCAGGCTCACGCCCAGCCCGCTTTCGATCAGTCCGGCAACCGTCGCCAGATGCTCCACCTCCAATCCCGTATTGACCACGCCGACCGGCTGTAGCAGCGCATCGAGGTGCTGGCGCACGCTGGTTGAACGCGCCAGATGGATCAGTTCGCAGCCGGCCAGTTGCGAAACCTGGATCACGCGCTTTTTCGCCAGCTTGTGGTCACGCCGGCAGACCAGGTAAAACGGATCCTCGCACAGCGGTTGGGTATCGAACTCCATCAGGTTCGGCCCCGGCGCCGTCAGCGCAATATCAGCCTTGCCCTGGCGCAGGTAGTTCAGGCAGTGATCCGAAAGCGCGTCGAACAACTCCACCGTGACCCCGGGATATTGAATGCGATAGGCCGCGATTACCGGCGGCAGCCAGCCCGCCGCCAGCGACGGCAAGGCGGCGATGGAGACCTTGCCCTTGCGGCGCGCAACGTAGTCGCTCATGTTGGAGAACGCCGCATCGATATCGGCCATCAGCTGGCGCGCCACTTCGACGAACAACTCGCCTTCCGGCGTCAGCGTCACGTTGCGCGTGTCGCGCACAAACAACTTCGCGCCGGCAGCAGCTTCCAGCTTCTGGATCATCACGCTGAACGCCGATTGCGACACGTGGCAACGTTCGGCCGCGTGGCCGAAGTGGCGGCAGTCGTTGAGCGCGAGGAAGCCCTGCAGCAGCCGGGTGGAGATATTTGCTTGCATATGGATTCATTCACAAAACCGATTAATCAATCGGAAAAATGAACTTTACAACAAAATTGCCTGCCACCTACACTCGCCCCACCAACAAGAATCCATGGAAACCGGCGACGGTATTCCTCCAACAAAAATACCGGAGACACGCATGCTCGCCCTGCTCGGCTTTATCACGATTGTTTTGCTCTTCACGGCCATCCTCACCAAGAAGATGTCGCCGCTGGTGGCGCTCATCGCCATCCCGATCGTTGCGGCCCTGATCGGCGGCTTCGGCATGCAGACGTCGAAATTCATCGTCTCCGGCGTCACCTCGATTGCGCCGGTGGCCGGCATGTTCGTGTTCGCCATCCTGTTCTTCGGCATCGTCACCGACGCCGGCATGCTCGACCCCATCATCACCCGCATCCTGCGCACCGTCGGCAGCCGGCCCAGCCGCATCGTGCCGGGCACCGCCCTGCTGGCGCTGCTGATCCATCTGGACGGCTCCGGTGCGGTGACCTTCCTGATCACCATCCCGGCCATGCTGCCGCTGTACACGCGCCTGGGTATCGACAAGCGCATCCTGGCCTGCGTGGCCTCGATGGCGGCCGGCGTCAACTTCCTGCCGTGGACCGGACCGATGATCCGTGCATCGGCCGCACTGCATATTCCCGTGAGCGACATCTTCACCCCGCTGATCCCGGTGCAGCTGGTCGGGCTGGCGTTTGTCTTCATCGCCTCCTACCTGCTCGGCCTGAAGGAAGAAAAACGACTCGGCCTGAGCAGCGGCGCCGCCGCCGGCGTGGTGCAGGAGCACGTGCTGACCGAAGAAGAGAAGAAGATCCGCCGCCCGCGTAACTTCTGGATCAACATCGTGCTGACCGTGTTCGTGCTGGGCGTGATGATCAGCGGCAAAGTCGATCCGGTAGTGATGTTCATGATCGGCGTGGTGCTGGCGCTGATGGTCAATTATCCCGACGTCGCCATGCAGCGCGCCCGTATCGATGCGCACGCCAAAGCCGCATTGCTGATGGCCAGCATCCTGTTCGCCGCCGGCGTGTTCACCGGCATCATGACCAAGTCCGGCATGCTCACGGCCATGGCGAAGATGGCGGTCGGCTTCGTGCCGCCTGAAATGGCGTCGCACATCCCGGTCGTGCTCGGCCTGCTGTCGATGCCGCTGAGCCTGCTGTTCGATCCCGACTCGTTCTATTTCGGCGTACTGCCGGTGATTGCCGAAGTCAGCCACCTGCTGGGCGTACCGTCGATCCAGGTGGCGCAGGCCGCGCTGCTGGGCCAGATGACCACCGGCTTCCCGGTCAGCCCGCTGACGCCGGCGACCTTCCTGGTGTGCGGCCTGGCCGGCATCGAGCTGGCTGATCACCAGAAATACACGATTCCTTTCCTGTTCGGCGCCTCGGTGGTCATGACGATTGCCTGCGTGCTGCTCGGGCTGTTCCCGCTGCTGTAAAGGCCTGACATGAAATCCATTCAGAACGTTCGCACCGTGCGTATAGGCGCCGGCGCAGGCTATTCCGGCGACCGCATCGAACCCGCCATCGAACTCGCCGAAAAAGGCGAACTCGACTACCTGATCTTCGAATGCCTGGCTGAACGCACCATCGCCATCGGCCAGCAGGCGCGCCGCGCCGATCCGCAAAAAGGCTACGATCCGCTGCTGGCTGAACGCATGCAGGCCGTGCTGAAACTGTGTGCCGACAAAGGCGTGAAAATCATCACCAACATGGGCGCCGCCAATCCGCTCGCGGCGGCGAAGAAGACACGCGAAATCGCGCTTGCACTCGGATTGCCCGACCTGAAGATCGCCGCCGTCACCGGCGACGACGTCCTCGACATTTTGCTCGCCGGCGACTACCGCATCGAAGACAACGGCCTGCAGGTGAAATCGCTTGGCGACACGCTGATCTCGGCCAACGCTTATCTCGGCGCGCAACCGATTGTCGACGCACTCAAGGCCGGCGCCGATGTCGTCATCACCGGCCGCATCGCCGATCCCGCCCTGGTGCTGGGCCCGCTGATCCATGAATTCGGCTGGGCTGACGACGATTGGAAAACGCTCGGACAAGGAACGCTGGTAGGCCATCTGCTCGAATGCGCGGGTCAGGTTACCGGCGGTTACTTCGCCGATCCGGGCAAGAAGGACGTCAAGGATCTTGCGCGTCTCGGCTTCCCCATCGCCGAGGTCGCCGCCGACGGCAGCGCGGTCATCACCAAGGTCGCAGGCTCGGGTGGACAAGTCACCGCCTCCACCTGCAAGGAACAGCTGCTGTACGAAATCCACGATCCGCGCAGCTACTTCACGCCCGACGTCATCGCCGATTTTTCGCAAGTCGTGATCGCCGAGATCGGACCCGACCGCGTCGCCATCAGCGGCGGCAACGGCCGTGCGCGTCCCGCCACGCTCAAGACCACGCTGGGCTACGTCGACAGCTACGTCGGCGAAGGCCAGATATCCTACGCCGGCCCCGGTGCGCAAGCGCGCGGCCAACTGGCGCTGGACATCGTCAAGGAGCGGTTCGCCATTACCGGCGTGCAAACCGGCGAAGTGCGCTACGACCTGATCGGTGTCAACGCCATCCACGGTGCGCAGCTTTCCTCCGCCGCCAACGAACCGTATGAAGTACGCGCCCGCGTCACCGGCAGAACCGCCAGCCTGCGCGAAGCCGTCCGCATCGGCAATGAAGTCGAAACGCTCTACACCTGTGGCCCGGCCGGCGGCGGCGGCGCCACCAAATCGGCGCGCGAAGTCATCGCCGTGCTGTCGGCGCTGCTGCCGCGCGAACTGGTCGCGCCGGCCATTCATTTCGAGGAGAACTGAGATGCTGCTGCGAGACATCGCGCATTCGCGCGCCGGCGACAAGGGCGACATATCCAACATCTCCGTCATCGCCTACGACCTCAAGGACTACGCCCTGCTGGAAAAACACCTGACCCCGGAACGCGTGAAGGCGCATTTCACGGGCGTCGTGCAAGGCGACGTGGTCCGTTACGCGCTGCCGCACCTGGGCGCGCTCAACTTCGTCATGCAGCACGCGCTCGGCGGCGGCGTGACGCGTTCATTGGCACTGGATGCGCATGGGAAGAGTCTGAGCGGGGCGATGTTGTCCATCGTCCTGCCCGAGCGGGAATAAGGGCGGCTGGCGCTTTTTTGAGGATTGCTTGCACTTATCCGCCTTTCTTCAAGCATTCTCTCAAGAGCTTTCCGATTTGCTAACGGAGGCGCAACTTTTGGCTGTCCAAAACCCTCAGGATTTGGTATCGTCGCGCGATTCCCCGACTTTCCCATCCTTTCCTTTCTGCATTTATCCAATGAAGACTCCCGTTCGCCTCGGCACCCCGCTTTCTCCTTCCGCCACCAAAGTCATGCTGCTCGGCTCCGGCGAGCTCGGCAAAGAAGTGATCATCGCCCTGCAACGCCTGGGCGTGGAAGTGATTGCCGTGGACCGTTACGCCGATGCGCCTGGCCATCAGGTCGCACACCGCTCGCACGTCATCAACATGACCGACGGCGCCGCGCTGGCGGCCCTGATCGCCAAGGAACAGCCCGACCTGGTCGTGCCTGAGATCGAAGCCATCGCCACCGACACCCTGGTCGAACTGGAAAAAGCCGGCAAGGCCCGCGTCATTCCGACCGCCCGCGCCGCCTGGCTGACCATGAACCGCGAAGGCATCCGCCGCCTGGCCGGCGAAACACTGGGCCTGGCGACCTCGCCTTACCGTTTTGCCGACAGCCTGGAAGAGCTGAAGGCTGCCACCGAACAAATTGGTTTCCCCTGCGTGATCAAACCGGTCATGTCGTCCTCCGGCAAGGGCCAGTCGAAGATCGACAGCGCCGCCGAAGTCGAAGCCGCCTGGAACTATGCCGCTGCCGGCGGCCGCGTCGACTCCGGTCGCGTGATCGTGGAAGGCTTCATCGATTTCGATTATGAAATCACGCTGCTGACCGTGCGCTCGCTCAACGAAAACGGCGACACCATCACCAGCTTCTGCGACCCGATCGGCCACGTGCAGGTCAAGGGCGATTACGTCGAATCCTGGCAGCCGCATCCGATGCACCCCGCCGCACTGGACAAGGCGCGCGACATCGCCCGCAAGGTCACCGAAAACCTCGGCGGCCTGGGCCTGTTCGGCGTCGAACTGTTCGTCAAGGGTGAGATGGTCTGGTTCTCGGAAGTGAGCCCGCGCCCGCACGATACCGGCATGGTCACCATGGTCACCCAGATCCAGAGCGAATTCGAACTGCATGCCAAAGCCATCCTCGGCCTGCCGGTCAACGTTGCGCTGCGCACGCCGGGTGCGTCCGCCGTGATCTATGGCCAACATGACGCCAAGGCCATTGCCTTCGAAGGCGTGGCCGACGCGCTGCGCATCCCGGGCGCCGACATCCGCCTGTTCGGCAAGCCGGAATCGTTCGAGCGCCGCCGCATGGGTGTAGCGCTGGCCGCCGCCGACAACGTCAGCGACGCCCGCATCCGCGCCAAGCAGGCCGCCGCCAAGGTCAAGCCGGTCAAGACTTCCTGATCGGTTTCATCTGCACCGCATCGCTGCCTCATCCGCGCAGCGATGCATCCTTTGCATCGTTGCCCTCGTTTTACCCTCTTCCCCTCGTATTCTCCACTGTCCTGACCTCACACGATTGCCGGATATAATCGTGCATTCCCTTCAACATCTTCGTCAGCCCTCATGAAATTCGATGTCGCCATCATCGGCAGCGGACTTGCCGGTTTGTCCGTCGCCCTGCATCTTGCCGAAAAGAAAAACGTGGTCGTGGTTTCCAAGGGCGAACTGCTCGACGGCGCCAGCAACTGGGCACAAGGCGGCATCGCTGCAGTGCTCGACTCGGGCGACAGCCATGACCAGCACATCGACGACACGCTGGTCGCCGGTGCCGGCCTGTGCGACGAAGCGTCCACGCGCTTCATCGTCGAGCACGGCCGCGAAGCGATCGAATGGCTGATCGAACAGGGCGTGCCCTTCACGCGCGACGCCAGCGCCGAGCTCGGCTACCACCTGACCCGCGAAGGCGGCCACAGCCAGCGCCGCATCATCCACGCCGCCGACGCCACCGGCCATGCGGTGCAGGTGACGCTGGAACAACGCGTGCGCTCACATCCCAACATCACGCTGCTGGAGCATCACTGCGCCATCGACGTCATCACCACGAAGAAGCTCGATCCCTCGGCCAAAGGCACGCCACGCTGCGTCGGCGTCTACGTGCAGGACATTAAACAAGGCAAGGTCGTCACCATTGCCGCCGACCATACCGTGCTGGCCACCGGCGGCGCCGGCAAGGTCTACCTGTACACTTCGAACCCGGACTCCGCCACCGGCGACGGCATCGCGATGGCGTCACGCGCCGGCTGCCGCGTGGCCAACATGGAGTTCATCCAGTTCCATCCGACCTGCCTGTATCACCCTTACGCCAAGTCCTTCCTGATCAGCGAAGCCCTGCGCGGCGAAGGCGCCCTGCTCAAACTGCCGCCCGCCGCAGGCGCCGCAGCCGGCACGCGCTTCATGCCGGAACACGACGAGCGCGCCGAACTGGCTCCGCGCGATATCGTGGCGCGCAGCATCGATTTTGAAATGAAGAAGCGCGGCCTCGACCATGTCGACCTCGACATCAGCCACCAGCCGCCGGAGTTCATCAAGGAACATTTTCCGACCATCCAGGCGCGCTGCCTGGAGTTCGGCATCGACATCACCAAACAACCGATTCCGGTGGTGCCGGCGGCGCATTACACTTGCGGCGGCGTAGTCACGGACATGGCCGGCCGTACCGACCTTCCGGGGCTGTATGCCGTCGGCGAGACCGCCTACACCGGACTGCACGGCGCCAACCGCCTGGCCAGCAACTCACTGCTGGAATGCCTGGTGCTGGGCCGCGCCGCCGCGCAATTCATCGAGCAGCAGGCCGCAGCGCCGGAGATCGCCTTGCCGGCCTGGGATGAGAGCCGCGTCACCAACGCCGACGAAGAAGTCGTGATCTCGCACAATTGGGATGAGCTGCGCCGCTTCATGTGGAATTACGTCAGCATCGTGCGCACCAACAAACGACTCGAACGGGCGCAGCACCGTATCCGTTTGCTGCGTGAGGAGATCGACGAGTACTACGCCAATTTCCGCATCACGCGCGACCTGCTGGAGCTGCGCAACCTGGTCGAAGTTGCCTCGCTGATCGTCAACAGCGCGCTGGCGCGTAAAGAAAGCCGCGGCCTGCATTACAGCCTCGACTATCCGGACACCCTGGCGAAAGCCTTGCCGACGGTGCTGTCGCCGCAAAAATGAGAAGTTAAGCGATTCGGTTCATAATGGCCGCAGGAACAGCGACGACAAAATCACTGCGTCATTGAATGCAGACTGCCCCAGGAGGAGACGATGAGCATTACACGTATCAATACATTCCGGGCGCTCGACGACCAGGTCGATGCCCTGAAGAAATTCCTGACCGCCCTGCTGCCGACCATCCGCGCCTCGGCCGGTTGCCAGTCCTGCCAGTTGCTGCAAGACCAGACCATCCCGGCGCGCATGGTGATCATCGAAGTCTGGGACAGCATCGATGCCCATCATCAATCGCTGCAACACGTCTCCCAAGAGAGCATCGACGAGGTGAAGACCATGCTGGCCTCACCGCCGGTCGGTGGTTACTACCAGTAAGAACTCACTGAAGGTGTCGCTCCGTCACCATATACGCGGAGAATGAAGACAGCCTGAACGCGTTGCGTTGCTTGTCCGGTACGGCCCGATTTACACTAGAGCCTTCGCCAATTTTCGCCCCGACATCGTGACACGCCCTGCCGACCTTCTTTCCCTTCGCGTGCTCTGCCTGCTGGCGGGAGTTGCCTTCCTCACTACTACCGCATCTTCATCGGCGGCAGATGCCGCTCCCGCAATCACCGCCAAGCCGCGTCCGCGCATCGGCCTGGTCCTGTCCGGTGGCGGCGCGCGCGGCTATGCCCATCTGGGCGTGCTGCAATATCTGGAGAAGCTGCACGTGCCGGTCGATTACATCGCCGCCACCAGCATGGGCGCGCTGGTCGGCGGCCTGTACGCCACCGGGATTGCCGCAGAAGACTTGGAAAGCCGGCTGTCGCAGACCAACCTCAGCGACATCGCCTTTGACCGTAACGAGCGCGCCAAGCTCCCCCAATCGCAGCGTGAAGACGACTTCCAGTATCCGATATCGATTGCCGCCGGTTACGACAACGGCAAGCTGAAACTCGCCCCCGGCCTGGTGCAGGGAAACAACTTGCTGACCTTGCTGCAGAACTGGACAGCGCAGCTGCCGGCCAACATTTCCTTCGACCGCCTGCCTATTCCGTTTCGCGCCATCGCCACCGATCTCGGCAAGGGTACGGAAGTCATTCTTGAGCATGGTTCGTTGCCGCGCGCCATGCGCGCCAGCATGGCGGTACCGGGGCTGTTCGCGCCCTATCCGATCGACGGCCGCACGCTGGTCGACGGTGGCCTCGTCAGCAACCTGCCGGTGCAGGAAGCGCGCGACATGGGCGCTGACGTCATCATCGCGGTCAACATCGCCACACCCTTGCAGGACCCCGCCAATCTGCAATCACCAACCGCCGTCGCGCAGCAGATGGTGGGCATCCTGATCCAGCAAAACGTCAAGGCGCAGAAGGCCTTGCTCGGCAAGGGCGACGTGCTGATCGAACCGGAGCTGAGCGGCATGTCCTTCACCGACTTTGCGCGCGGCAAGGATGGCGTCAACGCCGGATGGAATGCAGCGCAGACGCAGAGCGCCCGCCTGACCGAACTGTCGCTGCCGCCGGCCGAGTGGCAAGCCTATCTGGCGGCGCGCCAAAGCGGCCCGACGCTGGCGCGGGATACCCGCGTGGATGCGATCGAGATCAAGACCACGGGACGAATTCCCGCCGCGTACGTGCGCAGCCGGCTCAGCGTGAAGGAAGGCGACGTCTATGACGCCGACAAGATCAATCAGCAGTTGTCGCAACTGGCGACCAACGGCGACTTTAACGCGCTAACGCAGGAGATCGTCGAGAAAGACGGCCGCAATGTGCTGCTGATCGATGCCGAAGAGAAATCCTGGGGACCGCAATACCTGCTGTTCGGACTTGGCCTGTCCAATAACTTCAATGGCCGCGGCGGCGTCAACCTGCAGATCGGCCACCGCTATCCGTGGATCAACCAAAGCGGCCTCGAATGGCGCAATGACCTGGTGCTTGGCAACAATCGCGCCAGCCTGCACAGTGAACTGCGCCAGCCGGTCTTCGGCACGAGCGGCATTTACCTCTCGCCGTACGTCGACCTGAACCGGCGCTACGTCGATATCTACCTAGACGGCAGCGACGCCAAAGCGTCGCCGGTGACGCAATACCGCATCGACACCTACACCGCCGGCGTCGACCTCGGCATGCCGCTGGCGCGGCTCGGCGAAGTGCGGCTGGGCGTCAATTACCAGCACAACAAATACACGCCTTCCTACAACCTGACGGATCCCGCGTTCGGTTCACTTTATAGCTCCGCGCAAAGCAACCAGCCGGTAGCGCGCGCACGATTGACCATCGATCAGCTCGACGATCCGCTGTTCCCGCGCAAGGGCTACTACTTGTTTGCCGAAGCGCATCGCGGCTTCGGCAAGGAAGACGACCGCTACAGCGATGCCCAGATCAAGAGCCTGTGGGCCTTCAGCCGCGATCGCAACACCGTCAACGTGGCGCTGGAAGCGGCCAGCAACCTGTCGTCCAACAGCGCGGGACCGGGCTTTTTCCTGGGTGGATTCCAGCGCCTGTCGGCGTATGCAGCGGATCAGTTCTATGGAAACTATCTGCTCTACAGTAGGGTGACCTACTTGCGCGATCTCAATGAATTCGCCGTACCGGGCTTGCGCAATCCGGTGCTCGGCACCAGCCTGGAAGCCGGCAACGTCTGGCAGTCGCGCAGCGCCATGGGCGACGGTCCGTACAAAAAGAGCGTCAGCCTGTTCCTGGGCGGCAGCAGTCCGGTCGGGCCGCTGTACTTTGGCGCCGCGCTGGGAGACCAGGGCGTGTGGAACGTCTACCTGCAGCTCGGACGCGTGTTCTGACGCCATTCAGGCGTCAGCTTTACCCACCGTCGCCATCGGCACCACGGCGCCTGCGCACGCGCTCCGCCATCGGCGGGAAACCGAAGAATTCCAGTACGCTGTTGGCCACCTGGTCGCGGTCATTGTCGACGCAGATCATGTGGTAGCTGTTCTCCAGCACCACCGTGCGGGCGTCGGAAATAGTCGCCTGCAGGTATTCCGCCGAACGCAAACTGGTGAGCTCATCCTCGCGCGCATGGACGATCAGCGTCGGCGCCTTGATGTTCTTCGCGCCGGCGCTTGCCCAGCTGCGCAGACGATCAACCTGGCGAATACACGCCATCGGCACCCAGCGATAGTGGAAATTGTCGCCGCGCTCGAACTTGGCTTTGACCACAGCGCGCACCAGCGTGTTCTTGATGCCGTAGGGTTCGCCCTCTTCCACTTTCATGCGTGAGGCCACGCCGGGGATCAGATAGAACAGTCGGCGCAAATTGGCATACCAGGGCGTCGACCAACCATCGATATAAATCGGCGGCGCCAGCGTGACCAGCTTGCCTTGCTTTGCCGTATGCCCGACCCGCTCGCACAACACCAGGGCCAGCAAGGATCCCATGCACATGCCCATGACATGCAATTGCTCGTACTGCGGCTGCAATTCACGATACTGCGCGACGAGCAGGTCTACCCATTGCTCGGCCCGGATCGGAATGAGATCCTCCGGCCTGGTCCCATGTCCGGGCAAGGTCGCGGCATGGGTGTCGGCGCCGGCTTTTTGCAGGATTTTGTGCATCGAGCCCAAATCGTATTGCGTGCCGCCCAAGCCGTGAATCATGATGACGCCAACGCGGGCTGTCATTTTTCGCTCCGGCCCTGCGCGAGATCTGCGCCGTTGAAATGCCAGGTGCCGGCGACCATCACGAGGCTGCCGTCGGGATCGCGCAAACTGCGGCTCATGTCGATCGCACCGATGATTTTCCCGTCAGCCAGCAGCAAGCGGAACGGCATGTCCTCGCGCGCTTCGTCACTGTCGCCGCCCTCATCTTCCAGCCAACGCTGACGCAAGCGATGCTGGTCCAGCGGATGCACCAGTTTCAATACCTCGTCCAGGGTCGCGAGCTTGCTCGGTGAAAGACCAAGCAAACCAGGAATGTCGCCACTCCAGGCAATGGTCCTGTTTTCGGGATTGATGCTGTACACCAGTTGCCGACTCACCGTCAGCGCCAGCTCGACGTTGCTCTTCCAGCGCGCGACATCTTCGTGCAGCTGCTCGCGCGTGGTCTTCAACGCGCTGATCAGCAGCGACAGCAAGGACGCCACCGCCAGATAGATCTGCAACTCCAGCAAGGCGTTGCTTGAGTTCAGCCGGACCAGCTCGACGAACGGCCCGCGCCCCAGCGAGTTGTAGACGAACGCCATCAGGGACAAGACCGCGACCGACAAGGCGCCGCCGCGACCGCCCCACAGCAGGGCGACCAGCGCGATGAAAAACAGCGGCAGGTACGTGGTTGAAAAATCGATGTCGAAAATGATGCGGTCAAGCTCGCTGTCGAATGCAAGATAAGCGGTCGCAATGACGGCGATGAAGGAAGCCAGGCCCAGCAGGAATTCGGTGCGTGCAATTCCGCCCGAACGTGTCGCCCGGAACTGCGACCAGCTCGCCAGCACCGGCGTCATGATCAGGATGCCGACCAGGTCGGAGAGTGCCCAGACACGCAGGGTCGGCCAGAATGGCGTGCCTTGCGCCACCGAGAACCAGGCGGCGCCAAACAGACCGCTGACGATGCTGGCGCCGACGCCGACCATCAGCAGGCCGCGGACAAAAAACAATCCTTCCATCGGAAAAGGCGCGCGCCTGACCAGCCACACGGCCACCGCCGCGACGCCGATTTCATCCAGGCAAAACAAGGCCATGCGCCAGAGTTCGCGATGCTCCAGCCAACCCAGGAGAATCTGTGCGGCGAACAACAGCACCAGCAATGGAAACCAGCGCGCAGTCGGCGTCAGCAACAAGGCGCTGACCGTGATCCCGGCCGGCAGCCAGATGTAGCCGGTGGCGACGAAGGAGCCGTTCAACGCATGCGAGACGAAACCGAACACGAAATACAGTGCGGCCCATAGCAGCGGTGCGACGAGATTGTTTGATTTCACGTTGGATTCCCTGAAGATGGCCTGACGGTGCGGGCGTATGTGAACTAGGTGCGGCCGCTCAACAATTGCCTCAGCCGGCACCCGGTGCAATGGAGCATTCTATCAGCGCCCGCAGCAAACGCCGCCTTGAAACGATACAACCCGCATGCCGGGAAAGCCATGCGGGTTGTATTGAAAAAACGGGGAAAGCCGGCTCAGCCGACGATGCGCAGTGAATAGTCGATCGCCTGCAGGTCCTTGGTCAGGCTGCCCACTGAAATGCGGTCCACGCCTGTTTCGGCGATGGCGCGCACGGTTTCCATGTTGATGCCGCCGGACGCTTCCAGCACGGCGCGACGTGCATTGATCATGACGCCTTCACGCATCATGTCCAGCGTGAAATTGTCGAGCAGGATCGAGGTGGCGCCTGCCGCCAGCGCCTCGCCCAGTTCATCGATATTTTCGACTTCGACCTGGATCGTGACGCCGGCGTTGAGCTTGATCGCCGCCGTCACGGCCGCAGTGATGCCGCCGGCTGCGGCGATGTGGTTTTCCTTGATCAGGATGCCGTCGTACAGCGCCAGGCGCTGGTTCATGCCGCCGCCGACGCGCACCGCGTATTTTTGCGCCAGGCGCAGGCCCGGCAGTGTCTTGCGCGTATCGAGGATGCGTGCACGCGTATCGCGGATCAGGTCGACGTAGCGACGCGTGGCGGTCGCCACGCCGGACAGCAATTGCAGGAAGTTCAATGCGCCGCGTTCCGCGGTTAGCAAGGCGCGCGCCGGACCTTCAATACGGCAGACTTCGGCGTCGGCCTGCATCAGGTCGCCTTCGCCGAACTTCCAGTCGACGCGCAGGCGCGGATCGAGCCGCGCCATGACGGCCTCAAACCACGGCGCGCCGCACAGCACGGCTTGTTCGCGCACGATGACGCGCGCCTTGACGTGTTCGTTTTCCGGCACCAGCTTGCCGGTGTGGTCGCCATTGCCGACGTCTTCGGCAATGGCCAGGTTGACGTTGGCGTCGAAGGCCGCTGACAAGGCCGGATCGAAAGGGGCGAACGGATTGCGCAGATTGCTGGTGCTGTTGACGGTGAGACTCATGCTGGGCCGATTCCTGCAAACAGTTTTTGTTCGTTTTCCAATGTGCCGGTCGGGCGCACGTTGGCTTTTTTCTGCGCCGCGAAGTCCAGCATGCGGTCGATGCAGACCACGGCTTTCTTGCCGACGGCAGGATCGACGTGGATTTCGTTGCTGCCGGTTTCCAGCACGTGCAGCAAGTTCTGCAAGCCGTTCATGGCCATCCACGGGCAATGCGCGCAGCTCTTGCAAGTGGCGCTGTTGCCGGCGGTCGGCGCGTCGATGAAGAGCTTGCCAGGTGCGGCGGCGCGCATCTTGTGCAGGATGCCGTTGTCGGTGGCGACGATGAATTCCTTCGCATCCGACGACTGCACCGCGGCGATCAGCTGCGAGGTCGAGCCGATCACGTCGGCTTGCGCGACCACGCCTTCGGGCGACTCCGGATGCACCAGGATCAGGGCCTTGGGATGTTCCTTGCGCAGCAGTTCCAGTTCGACGCCCTTGAACTCGTCGTGGACCAGGCAGGAACCCTGCCACAGCAGCATGTCGGCGCCGGTCTGTTTTTGAATATAGCCGCCCAGATGCTTGTCGGGCGCCCACAGGATTTTTTTGCCTTGCGCATGCAGGTGCTTGACGATGTCGAGGCCGATCGACGAGGTCACCATCCAGTCGGCGCGCGCCTTGACGGAGGCGCTGGTATTGGCGTACACGACCACGGTGCGGTCCGGATGGGCATCGCAGAAGGCGTTGAATTCGTCGGTCGGGCAACCGAGGTCGAGCGAACAGGTGGCGTCCAGGTCCGGCATCAGGATGCGTTTCCCGGGACTCAGTATCTTGGCGGTCTCGCCCATGAAGCGCACGCCGGCGACGACCAGCGTCTGCGCGGCGTGGTCACGGCCGAAACGCGCCATTTCGAGCGAGTCGGAGACACAACCGCCGGTTTCTTCGGCGAGGTCCTGCAGGTCGCCGTCGACGTAATAGTGCGCGACGAGCACTGCCTGTTTTTCCTTCAGCAGCTGTTTGATGCGCGCCTTCAATGCCTGGCGTTCATCGGCCGTCGGCGTGGCCGGGACCTTGGCCCACGCGTTGGCTGTGCAGCTGCTGCCGGTCTCCATTTGTGGTCGTTCAAATTCGACGACCTTCATTGCGGTTGCTTGCATGGCTTGGACGATAAAAAGGCGATCGAAAAATCGATCGCCTGAAAAAAGTTATTCGATGCCCTGGCTGGACAGATAGTCTTCGTAGCTGCCACGGAAGTCGACGATTTCGCTCTCCTTCACTTCCAGAATGCGCGTCGCCAGGGACGAAACGAATTCACGGTCGTGTGACACGAAGATCAGTGTGCCGGCATACTTTTCAAGTGCGATATTGAGCGATTCGATCGACTCCATATCCATGTGATTGGTCGGTTCATCCATCAGCAGGACATTGTGGCGGCCGAGCATCAGCTTGCCGTACATCATGCGGCCCTTCTCGCCACCGGACAGCACCTGCACCGACTTCTTGACGTCGTCGCCGGAGAACAGCAGGCGGCCGAGGATCGAACGCACTGCCTGGTCGTCGTCGCCTTCCTGGGTCCATTGACCCATCCAGTCGGTGAGGATTTCACCCTTGGCGAATTCTTCGGTCGGATCCTGCGGCATGTAGCCGACGTTGGCATTTTCCGCCCACTTGACCAGGCCGCTGTCGGGTTGCAGGCCGGCGACGTCGCCGCCGATGCAGCGCAACAGCGTGGTCTTGCCGACGCCGTTGGCGCCGATGATGGCGATCTTTTCGCCGGCTTCAACCATGATGTTGAAATTCTTGAAAATCGGCCGGTCATAGGTCTTGCTGATGCTTTGCGTTTCCACCGCCAGGCGATGCAGCTTCTTCTCGCCGTCGAAACGCACGAAAGGATTGGCGCGGCTGGACGGCTTGATGTCTTCGACCTTGATCTTGTCGATCTGCTTGGCGCGCGATGTGGCCTGGCGTGCCTTGGATTTGTTGGCCGAGAAGCGGCGCACGAAGTCTTGCAGCTCGGCGACTTTTTCTTTGGCCTTTGCGTTGACCGACAACTGCTGCGCGCGCGCTTGCGACGACGCCAGCATGTATTCGTCATAGTTGCCCGGATAGACCTTGAGCGTGCCGTAGTCCATGTCGGCCATGTGCGTACAGACCTGGTTCAGGAAGTGGCGATCATGGGAAATGATGATCATGGTGGAGTTACGCTCGTTGAGCATGTCTTCCAGCCAGCGAATGGTGTTGATGTCGAGGTTGTTGGTCGGTTCGTCGAGGAGCAGGATGTCCGGATTCGAGAACAGCGCCTGCGCCAGCAACACGCGCAGCTTCCAGCCCGGCGCGACGTTGCTCATCGGGCCCTGGTGCTGTTCGATCGCTACGCCCACGCCCAGCAGCAGCTCGCCGGCGCGTGCTTCGGCGGTATAGCCGTCATACTCGGCGAACTTGGCTTCGAGGTCGGCAGCCTTCATGTAGTCGTCGTCGGTGGCGTCCGGATTGGCGTAGATCGCATCGCGCTCGGCCATCGCCGCCCACATTTCGGTATGGCCCATCATGACCACGTCCAGGACGCGCATTTCTTCGTAGGCGAACTGGTCCTGGCGCAATTTACCGAGGCGCTCGTTGGTATCCAGGCTGACATTACCGGCCGATGCTTCGAGGTCGCCGCCGAGGATTTTCATGAAGGTCGACTTGCCGCAGCCGTTGGCGCCGATCAGACCGTAGCGGTTGCCGTCGCCGAATTTGACCGAAATGTTTTCAAACAGCGGCTTGGGGCCGAACTGCATCGTGATGTTTGCCGTGGATAACACTGAAAAAAGCCCTTACGTATTTAGATAATGCTGAGGAGTTGCCCGACAAGTTGCCGAAAAACAGGCTAACCCGGAAAGTCGGATGAGGTCAGGCGTAAACCTGTGATTTTACCATTGCAGGCCAAGTCCGGCGTGATTGCCCACGGATGCAGAGTGCAATCGCTTTGAATTATTTGTCCGGCAACGGTTCCAACTGCTTTGCCCGATGACAGGAAAGACAGATGATCAAAACGACAACACTCCGATTCAACAAGCGCTGGCGCAGCCTCGCGGGCGCAGCGCTGCTGGCCTGCGGCGCTCTGGCCGCGGCCGGCGCCAGCCAGGCGGCGTACAACATCTGGACCAATGAATACACGTTTCCGAAGAAAGACCTGCAGTCGGCCGTCGCCACCCAGTTCCCGCGCAAGCTGCGCTACATGGAGATGTTCGACGTCAACCTGAGCAATCCGCGCCTGGCGCTCAATCCCGACAGCAATCGCGTGACCACGGTGGTCGATGCACAGATAGACAACAAACTGCTCATGAACAAACCCGTCAACGGCACGCTGACCATGAGCAGCGCGCTCAAGTACGACGCCGCCTCGCGTTCGGTGCGGCTGGATTCGCCCTCGGTGGAAAAAGTCGACATCGCCGGCGTGCCGGCGCAATACGCACCGCAGCTCAACGCCATCGGCAACGCCGCGGCGGAGCAGGTGCTCAAGGACTACCCGCTTTATACCTTCAAGCCGGAACAGCTGGAAATGAACGGCAAGCGTTTCGAGCCCGGCGCCATCACGGTGCTCAGCGATGGCGTCAAGGTTGAGATCAAGCCTTTGTAGGCTTTCTTCCAAGGAAGGAAGTCAGGACAGGACCGGATAGTCGCTGAGGCGCAGCGAGAAGCCGCGCGCGTCGGACTCCAGCTCGGCGTGGGCGCCAACCGGCAGGCTGACGCGGTCGGCAATATGGCCGAACGGCAAGCCGGTCAGCAGCGGCGCGGACAAATGCTGGCGTGCATAGCTCAGCATCTGCTCGAAGTTATAGCCGTTGTCGTAGTCGGACAGGCGGTAATTTGAGAAATCCCCCAGCAGCACCGCCTTCTGGCGCGCCAGCACACCGGCGTGTTCCAGTTGCAGCAGCATGCGCTCGACGCGATACGGATGTTCGTTGACGTCTTCCACAAACAAGATGCCACCCTCGACCTGCGGGAAATACGGCGTGCCCAGCAAATGCACGACCATCGCCAGATTGCCGCCCCACAGCTTGCCCGAGACCTTCAGCGCGGGATTGCCCGCCTCTTCCACCGCAATGGTCTGTGTCGGCTGCGTGAGGGTGCGCCAGAAACTGTTCATCGTCACCGCACTCGGCGCCTCGGCGCCGAAATCGCCGCACAACATCGGCCCGGCAATACCGCCGGCGCCGGTCTGCGCCAGCAAGGCCAGATGCAAGGCGGTGATGTCGCTGTAGCCGACGAACAATTTGCCGCTGGCGGCCAGCGCCTCATAGTTCAGGACCGGCAGGATGCGCGACATGCCGTAGGAGCCGCGCAGTGCAATGACCACCTGCACCTCGGGATCGGCCGCCGCCTGCTGGATGTGGGCCGCCCGGCCGGCATCGGTGGCGCCGAAACGCTGGTGCCGCGCCGCGTGATCATAGTAGCTTTTGACCTTGCAGCCTTGCGCTTCCAGCAAGGCGATGCCGCGCCCTACCGCAGCCTCGTCGGGGGCATAGCCGCCGGGAGCGACGATGGCGACGCAGGCGCCGGCCGGCACGTGAATATCGGGAGCGAGCAAGGTCTCAGTCATTGGCTTCTTCGTCGATTGAATGGGCATTGGCATGCGCGTGGGCGATTGCCTGGCGCTGCAGTCTTTCCTGTTTCAGCTGTTCGCGCCGTTCCGAAAAAAAACTCTTCAACATCTGTCCGCAGGCTTCCGCCATCACGCCGCCGACCAACTCGGTGTGGTGGTTCAGTTGCTCCTGCGAAAAAAGGTTGACCACCGAACCGCAGGCGCCGGTCTTGGGATCGGTCGCGCCGTAGACCACGCGCGCCAGGCGCGCATGCATCATGGCGCCGGCGCACATCACGCAAGGCTCCAGCGTGACATACAGTTCGCAGCCGGGCAAACGGTAGTTGCCCAGGATTTCGGCCGCCGCGCGCAAGGCCATGATCTCCGCATGGGCGGTCGGGTCGTGCTTGCCGATGGGCTGGTTGTAGCCGGTGGCGATGACCTCGCCATCCTTGACCACCACCGCGCCGACCGGCACTTCGCCGAGGTCCCAGGCGTGCTGCGCCTGCACCAGTGCAAGCTGCATGTGCTCAGGCGAGGCCGTGAACGTGTCGGTCATGATCGCTGGCGCCTCAGTCGGCTGTGATCTCAGCCCAGCAATTGGGCGTTTCGTGCAGCACCAGTTTCTGCAGATGCAGGCCGGTGCCGTAGGCGTCCTTGTAGGCCGCGTTGAGGATGTCGAAGGCGGTGCGCGCCAGGTTTTCCACGGTCGGGATGCGGTCGATCACGACCGTCTTGTGGTCCGGCAGGCTGGCCAGGAAATCGCGCACGGGCGTATCCTTTTCATAGACCAGAAAAGCGTGGTCCCAGACGTCGACCAGATGCTGCTTGGCCAGCGTCTTGATGTCGGAGAAATCCATGATCATGCCGTTATCGGAGCTACCCTCGACTTCGATGACCTTGCCGACCAATGTGATCTCCAGCGTATAGCGATGGCCGTGCAGGTTGCGGCACTGGCTCTTGTGGTCGGGGATGCGATGGCCGGCATCGAATTCAAGTTTACGGGTGATGGTCAGCATGAACGCCTTACGGATTGAAAATAGAAATGGATTGTAAACAAACGCGCGCCCGGCAACAGGGGCGCGCGCCGATAACTGATATATCCGCAGCCGCTTACGGTATCTGCAACAGTTTATGCGTCTGGATGCTCAGCTTCCACTTGGGGTTATTCTTGACCAGCTCGATCGCCATTTTGGTATTGCGCGCGGCGTCGGGGCCGTCCATCGGCTGCAGCAGGAAATGGGCAAAATCCAGTCTTTCATAATCGGCCAGCACCTGCGCCTGCTGCGGGATCACGACCTTCAGCTCGCTGCCTTTGAATACCTTCAATTCGGAGCCCATCTTGGGGCTCACGCAAATCCAGTCGATGCCCGGCGGCACCGGAATCGTGCCATTGGTCTCGATGGCGATCTCGAAGCCGACCGCGTGCATGCTGGCGATCAGCACCTCGTCAAGTTGCAGCAGTGGTTCGCCGCCGGTGAACACGACGTACTTGCTGGCAGTGTAAGTCTCCGGCCAGAGATTGTTGATGGTCTGCGCCAGCGCGTCGCTGGTCTTGAACTTGCCGCCGCCCTCACCGTCGGTGCCGACAAAATCAGTATCGCAAAACTGGCAAATCGCCTTGCTGCGGTCTTCTTCGCGGCCGGTCCACAGGTTGCAGCCGCTGAAACGGCAAAACACCGCCGGACGACCGGCGTGCGTGCCCTCGCCTTGCAAGGTATAGAAAATTTCTTTGATGCTGTAAGTCACGATGATAGGAAGCTGGCGGCGGCGTGTGCGCCGCGGGTTTCGGAGCCGTGCGTGCAGGCTTGCGCCTGGCGTTGTCCGTAAGTCGGCATTATAGCTTGTCTGGCGTTGCTACCTGTCGCGAGGAGGCGGAGCCCAGCAACAGGCTCACCAGCATTTCCGCCGTCTCCAGCAAGCGCGCCTTGTCGCGATACACGCGTTCCATGATCACCAGTCCCCGCGTAAAGGTGGCGATCAGACGCGCGGCTTCTTCCGGCGACGTCATGAGCCTGGCCGCGTCGCCCGGGCGTTGGAAGCGCTCTAGCAATACCTGCTCCAGTTTGTCGATCAGTTTTTTCAATACCAGGCGTATCGGTTCCTCGATCATTTCGCCGCTCAATGCCGTCTTGCTGCTCAAGCAGCCGCGCGTCGGCGCTCCGGCCGTCATGGAATCGATGACGAACTCAAAAAATCCGCTCAGCGCCTCTGCCATGTCTTGCCGATCCAGGGTCTTGACCACTCCCTCGATTAACCTGTCCATGTAGAGATCAAACACTTTCAGGAACAAGGCGTCCTTGCCCTGGTAGGCGTTGTACAACGAGCCGCGCTGCACGCCGGTGACCGCAGCCAGCTCCTGCATGGTGGTTTCGGCGTAGCCCTTTTGCCAGAACAGGCCCAGGGCCTTGTCGAGGACTGCTTCTTCGTCGAACTGCCGGACTCCGGCCATGGCGTGCTCCAAAAAATCGATAGATGATGCGCGAGGGTAGATCATCATTGACATAACTGTCAATGATGATCTACGATGCACATTATTGACATCAATGTCAAACATAAATTCCGTACAACATCCCGCTTGCCGAGAAGGAACACCGCGCATGTCCACCGACGTCACCGCCCCACCCATCGCAGCCGCCGGCCGTTCTGCGGTCTGGCGCCATATCCTCGCCGGCCTGTGCGCCAGCCTCGTCAGCATCGGGCTGGCACGCTTTTCGTACACGCCGCTGATTCCACCGCTGATCCAGGCGCATTGGTTTTCCGCCGCGGACATCGTGTACCTGGGCGCTGCCAATCTGGCGGGTTACCTGCTCGGCGCCCTGCTGGGCCGGCCTATCGCGCGCAAGCTGTCGAACGTCGCCACGCTACGGCTGATGATGGTGCTGGTGACACTGTCGTTCCTGGCGTGCGCCATGCCGCTGTCGGTGGCATGGTTTTTCGGCTGGCGACTGGTGTCGGGGATTGCCGGCGGCGCCATCATGGTCCTGGTGGCAGCGACCATCCTGCCGCATGTGCCGCCGGAGCGGCGCGGCTCGGCCAGCGGCGCGATCTTCTTGGGCCTGGGGCTGGGCATCGCCGGTTCAGGCACGCTGGTGCCGCTGCTGCTCAATCTGGGACTCTGGCAAACCTGGTTTGGACTTGGCGTCGTCTCGGCCTTGCTGACGGCGGCCAGTTGGTTTGCATGGCCGCCGGCAAACGCGCCGATGACGGCTCCCGTCGCCGCCCATGCGCAGACGGCGGCATCGGCTGCTGCGCAGTCTTCATCCGGCGTCGGTCTGCTGTATGCGCAATATGCGCTGATGGCCGTCGGGCTGGTGCCGGCCATGGTGTTCTTCGTCGATTTCATTGCACGCGGACTCGGCGCCGGCGCGCATCAGGGGTCGCTATTCTGGATTCTGTACGGCGTAGGAGCGATCTTCGGGCCGCCAGTCTACGGCTTGCTGGCGGACCGCATCGGTGCGCGGCTGACCATGCGCTACGTGCTGCTGGTGCAGTTGCTGGCGGTGGCGGGCTTGTGCGTCACCGACAATCATCTCTATCTCGCCCTGCTGACGCTGCTGGTGGGCGCCTTCCCGCCCGGCATCGTGCCGCTGATGCTGGCGCGCGTGCGCGAAACCGTCACGGGCCATGCGCACGCAGAGCGGCAAAACGTCGTGTGGGGTCGCGCGACGACCATCTTCGCGGCGTTCCAGGCGATTGCCGGTTACAGCTATTCGGCCATCTTCAACGCCAGCGGTGGCAGCCATCGCCTGCTTTTCATGATCGGCGGCATGGCGATCGCCATTGCGCTCGCGGCCGATCTCGCCCTGCCGTTGTTGCAGCGTCGGCGTGCCTGACTACACAGCCAGGAGTCGCGCAGTACGGGCACGCAAACGCGGCGTCACGAAATCCAGGAAGGCGCGCAGCTTCAACGGCAACGGCGCCTGTCCCGTGTGCACCAGGCTGACCGGCAACGGCGCCGATTCGAACTCCTCCAGCACCACGCGCAACGCCTGCTCGCGCACCGCATCCGCAACCTGATAGGACAGCACGCGTATCAATCCGACGCCCAGCGTTGCAGCCGCGATGGCCGCCTCCGCCGTATTGACCGTCAGACGCGATTGCACCGGCACCGACAGCTCCCCCTTGCCGCTCCCGAACACCCAGGCGCGCATCGATGCAAGAACCTCAAACGTAATGCAGGCGTGCCCGGCAAGGTCCTGCGGCCTGGCCGGCACGCCATGCGCCGCAAGATATCCCGGGCTGGCGCAGATCAAGCGCCGCACCGTCCCGACGCGCGTGGCCATCAGCATGCTGTCGGGCAGCTCGCCGATCCGTATCGCCGCGTCGGCATGCTCGTCCATCAGATGCACGACGCGATCCGTGAGCAGCAGATTGACGCTGATATCCGGATACTGCGTCAGGAATTCCGCCACCACCGGCACCACATGCAAGCGTCCGAACGCCACCGGCGCGGTGACCAGCAGCTCGCCTTTGGGCGAAGCATATTCCCCCGTCGCCGCGCGCTCGGCCTCGCCAATTTCTTCCAGGATGCGCCGACACGCGGCCACATAGGAGATCCCTGCCTCCGTCAGCGACAACTGCCGCGTCGAGCGATGAAGCAAGCGCGTATTCAGATGCGCCTCCAGTTCCGCCACCTTGCGGCTGACCGTCGCCAGCGGCATGTCGAGGAGTCGCGCAGCGGCCGACAAGCTGCCGGCATCGACAACGGCGATCAGGATGGACATGGAATCGAGACGGTTCATGCGTAACTACCAAATTTTGGAAGGATGATTCCCAATACTAGGCAATTATCTTTATAAATGCAAACAAGTAAGCTACGGCATCAGCCTGCAGAACGTGGCATTCCGTCGCGCTCCGCGGGCGCCTATCGAAGGAGAACATCGTGAACGGCCAGCCCACCACATCCATCAATCCCCCCGTGCCCGCCATCGCCTCGCGCGGCAAGATCCTCATGATGGCGATCATCGCCGGTGCAGTGATTACCAACATTTATTGCACCCAGCCCATCCTGCCCCTGATCGCCTCCGACATGAATGTCGACTTGGCGACCGTCGACCTTGTCGCCGGCTCGGCATTGCTCGGCTTCGCCGCAGGACTGGCCTTGCTGCTACCGCTGGGCGATCGCTTTGATCGCCGCAAGCTGGTGCTGAGCCAGATCATCGGCGCTTTCGTTTTTGCCAGTGCCGCGGCATTGGCGCCCGGAATCTGGGCGCTGATCGCCGCCTCGTTCGGACTGGGCATCGTCAGTTGCGTGCCCCAACAACTTGTACCTTTCGCTGCCGTCATGTCGTTGCCGAAGGATCGAGGACGTGCAGTCGGGACGGTGG
>Ga0105240_10000727_pt1 | contig 60191 bp, 68 predicted proteins | sample KBSC54metaG_FD_80426 | JGI IMG/M metagenome (GOLD analysis project Ga0105240, IMG submission 80426) | Corn rhizosphere microbial communities from Kellogg Biological Station, Michigan, USA - KBS C5-4 metaG | ecosystem: Host-associated > Plants > Roots > Rhizosphere > Soil | place: Michigan, USA... | reverse complement strand
ATTTTAAAGGGCAATGCGCGAAAGGTGCGCCGCCTGGCAGGCGATAAGGTCCTGGCTGGTTTCGCAGGCGCAACGGCCGACGCTTTTACTTTGCTGGACCGGCTGGAGAAAAAATTGGAGCAATATCCGACCCAGCTCACACGCGCCTGCGTGGAGCTAGCAAAAGATTGGCGCACGGATAAATACCTGCGGCGCCTGGAAGCGATGTTGTTGGTCGGCGACAAAGATACGTTACTGATTGTAACCGGCACGGGTGATGTTCTGGAACCTGAAGACGGCGTGGCCGCGATTGGCTCTGGCGGGAATTATGCTCTGGCCGCTGCGCGCGCGCTGCTCGACCAGGAAAATTTATCTGCTTCTGATATTGCGAAAAAATCCTTAAAAGTCGCCGCCGAAATTTGCATTTACACCAACGACCATTTAACCCTGGAAGAATTAACCCCGTGATCTCCGTTTCCTTGACTCCCCGCGAAATTGTTTCCGAACTGGACCGCTATATTATTGGTCAAGATAAAGCGAAAAAATCCGTTGCGATTGCCTTGCGTAACCGTTACCGCCGCCAACAATTGCCCGAGGATATGCGCAATGAAATCGTACCGAAAAATATTTTGATGATCGGCCCGACGGGCTGCGGCAAAACCGAGATTGCGCGGCGCCTGGCCAAACTGGCGAATGCGCCCTTTATTAAAGTTGAAGCGACTAAGTTTACGGAGGTTGGTTACGTCGGACGAGATGTGGATGCGATCATCCGCGATCTGATGGACCTGGCGATCGACATGGTGCGCGAAACTGCGCGTAAAGACGTTCAGGCCAAGGCCGAACAACAAGCCGAAGAGCGTGTTTTATCCGTTCTGGTCGGCGCCAGCGCGGGTGAAAATACGCGTGAATCTTTCCGTAAAAAAATCCGTTCCGGCGAATTGAATGACACGGAAATCGAACTGGATGTGAATGATAATTCCAATCCCATGCCGTCCTTTGATATTCCTGGCATGCCCGGCGCGCAGATGGGCATGATCAATGTTGGAGATATGTTTTCCAAGGCTTTTGGCGGGCGCACAAAACGTCGCCGCCTGACGGTTTCAAAGGCGCTTGAAATCTTAACGACTGAAGAAGCCGATAAATTACTCGACGAGGAAAAAATCATCGCCGAAGCCAAGAATTCCGTTGAACAAAACGGCATCGTGTTTATTGATGAAATTGATAAAATCGCGGCCCGCAGCGATGGTGTGCGTTCGGGCGGCGACATTTCACGCGAAGGTGTGCAGCGTGATTTATTGCCGCTGATCGAAGGTACGACGGTTTCCACCAAACACGGTAGTATCAAAACTGATCACATTTTATTTATCACATCGGGCGCATTCCACATTGCGAAGCCATCAGATTTATTACCGGAATTGCAAGGACGTTTGCCGATCCGTGTGGAGCTTACGGGTCTGACGGCCGAAGATTTTGCCCGCATTTTGGTGGAACCTGAACATAGTTTGATCAAACAATACCAGGCTTTACTTTCCACCGAAGGCGTCACGCTGGATTTCGCGGACGAAGGCATTCAGGCCCTGGCCGCGCTTGCGCACCAGATCAATTCCAGCGTGGAAAACATCGGTGCGCGGCGTTTGCACACGGTGATGGAAAAACTGCTCGAGGATATTTCCTTCACAGCCTCTGACCGCCGCGATGAAAAAATCCTGGTAGATGCCGCGCTGGTGAGAACCAACGTCGGCAACCTGGCGCAGGATACGGATTTATCTCGCTACATCCTCTAAACTGTCATTCCCGCGAAAGCGGGAATCTAGAAAATATAATTTCAACCAGATATCCTTTACAAAATCTGCACCATGGATTCCCACTTTCGGGAGAATGACAGAATTATACAGGCTTTTTAAAAACCAATTTCACTTCCAACCCGTTCTCCCCACCCAATACCAACTCCGCGCCATGCAGGCGCGCAATGGCGGCGACGAGCGATAACCCTAAACCATTGCCGCGCGTCGTGCGTGCGGGGTCCAAGCGGACGAATTGTTCCAAAACGCGCGTGCGGTTTTCCGCCGCGATGCCCGGGCCGGTATCCGTCACGCTTAAAACCGCCTGCGCATGTTCATTCGCAACGGTAATAATCACGCGCCCCACATCCGTATATTTCACGGCATTATCGACCAGGTTTAATAACGCTTGTAATAGCAACTGCCGGTGCGCGGTGACAATAATCCCGCCTTCGCCATGTAATTGTAAATCCAGTCCTTTGTCTTCCGCCATTGGACGGTATAGATCCGCGACGTCCTCAGCGATTTCGAATAAATCCAGCGGTTTCATATTGGCGCGTGCGCCGCCGCCTTCGGCCTCGGCAATCGACAGCAATGCATTAAACGTCGCAAGCAACTGGTCGCTTTCGCGAATGGCATAATCAATTTCGTGGCGCAGTTTTTCCACGTCCGCGCGACCGGTTAACACCAATTCCAGCCGCGATTTAATGCGCGTGAGCGGACTGCGCAAATCATGCGCGAGATTCGTCGTTACGCCGCGGATGGAGGCGATCAAGCGTTCAATTTCCTGCAGCATGGAATTTAACGTCTCTGCCAGTCGGTCGAATTCATCGCCGCTGCCCACCACCGGCATGCGGTGCGACAAATTGCCGCGCATGATGCGTTCCGCACTGCGGTTAAAAACATCCAGACGGCGCAGCATATTCCGGCTCATCAAATAGCCGCCGCAAATTCCCAGCGCCATCGTCAGCGCCGCACCCCACAAGGCCGCCTGAATCATTGTGGCGGTAAACTTCTCCGCCGGATGAATATCCATGCCGACCAATAATAACTGTCCGTTCGGCAGCGCCGTTGACAGCGCGCGCATCGTATATTGGTGCGCGCCACGCGGGATAGTAAACCGCAGCCAATGCCCAGCCTCGGTCGCCTCAACTGGCCAATCCGGAATATTGCCAAGGATGGGCCGGTAAGCATTATCGACGAGCAAATAAACCCAGCCGCCGACCTGATCATCCTTCAGGCGCGTTTGAATAACACTCTGCAGACGGTGCGCATTGCCGCGGCGGTATTCCGTTATCAGATCATCCATTTCGCGCTGGATGGTTTCATCCGTAATGCGGATCATATTATTGACGGTGGCAAAATAAACGAAGCCCAGCACGGCGATAATCGAAATCCCGAACATCGCTACATAGAGCAGCGAGAGCCGGAAGGTGGACGTGCGAAACAGGCGGGGAGAGAGATGAAACATATTATTCCAAAGGCAACAGACGGTTGCTTATGGCATATAATTCCTTCTCGGAAAACGGTGGGTCGCGCGATTGCTGCCAGAAAAATTCGAATTGCTGCGCGAAACTTGCCGTTACGGATAGGCTTTCCATAATCACGGGGCGCATCGGCGGGCCCCATAATAAGACGGCCATTTTCGTGCCGTACAGAACGTAGGGCGCAATGCCGAATAAAGATTTCGACAGCCAGCGGTAATGCGTTGTATCGGGCGGGCACATTAAATGCTTGTCGCCTTCAGCAGCCAGGACGCGGTCACGCAGTCCATGCCGCCGCAGATCGCGCGCCAATTGGCGGAAAGTTTCTATATCAGCTCCAACAAAATCTTCATCACGTGAATTCATATAACAGGCACCGGGTAAACGCTGCATGACACATGTTGCGATAATGTCCGTTACCAGAGCGGCATAGGCATTCGATTGATCCAGCGTAGTGACGTTAAAAACTTCACCGCGCAAACGTACGCCGGGACCGCCTTGAAATTCCACGCCATGCGCCTCCAGCGCCGATTGAATTTGCATGAGCGTACGCAAACGCGGATTGCTGGCATCCCGTTCAAAAGTGTTCACGGCAGTAAGCGATAATTTCGCCGCTCGCGCCAGATCAGCCTGTGTCCAGCCCAATAATGCCCGCGCGGCACGGGTTTGGTTTAACGTTGCTAATTGCATAAATTTCCGCTTTTCTGCCTATATTAAAAGCGTAATATACACGTTATTCAGTGTAAATAAAACTTTTTATTGCATATCTTATTGATTTCGGCGCATTCTTAAACGGTGGGTTTCTCCACGTTGAGGATGAAAATGACGAATGTTATTTCAACGGGTCTGGGCGATTTCGGCAAAGACAAATTCAGCGCGCTGTTGAATATACGCCATACCGCACTGACGGCGATTTGCGATGTGCTGAGAAGTGAGGGTTATGCACAGGTCACGACATCGTCATTGGTGAATATCGCCGGGTCATGCGAAAATCCTTATGCCTCTTTCACGCTAAATTATTATGGCCGCGATGCCCATTTATCGCAAAGCGCGCAATTGCAATTGGAAGCGCTGGTCATCCGCCTGAAGCGTGCCGTTTTCACAGTCAATAACAGTTTTCGCGAAGAAAATTATGATGATCCGGAAGCGCAAGGGCGCCGCCTGTCGGAATTCACGCTAATTGAACCGGAAAAACCTTACGAAGGCTTAACGCCAGAGCAAGCATTGAATCAGATTATCACAACACAGGAATTTGTGATCAAATCCGCCATCCGGCAAAGCTTGGCGCAATGCCGTGATGATATCCAGCTTTTAGGCGGTGATACAGACTATTTGCAGCGCATATTGGAAGAATCTTTTGCACGCATCACTTATGATGATGCGATTGATATTTTAAAAACACAGGGCGGGAAGTATAAATTTGGCCCTGATTTTGGCGTGAAAGAAGAACGCAAGATCATGGCATATTTCAACAATCTGCCGGTTTTTGTTACGCATTATCCCGCTGCCATTAAATTTTTCAATATGAAACGCACGCCGGACGGTCAGCGGGTTTACAGTGTTGATTTGCTGATGCCCCGCTTGGGTGAAACCACAGGCGGCGCGGTGCGTGAGGAAGACGGAGAGAAGGTGAAAGAATATCTTTTATCCTCTCGCATCGCGCAATATATCAGCGAGCATGGCAACAATACGCTGGCGCAATTTCACGAATATATCCGTCTGTTTGATGAAGAAGCGCCGGTTTTGCGCGGCGGGTTTGGTATCGGTTTTGAACGCTTTGTCGGATTCTTGCTCGGCAGCAATGATATTTTGGAGACCATCCGCCACCGCGCGATGCAGCCGCTGGCTGCTTAGGATGTCTTAATCATATAGCCCGCCCCACGGACGGTTTGCAGCATGGCGTGGGGAAAGCCTTTGTCGATTTTTTGGCGAAGGCGTGAAATGTGCACGTCGATCACATTGGTTTGCGGATCGAAATGGAAATCCCATACACCTTCCAATAACATAGTGCGTGTTACAACTTGGTCGGCGTGGCGGATCAGGTACTCCAGCAGTGTAAATTCGCGCGGCTGCAAATCAATCGCCTTGCCCGCGCGCGTCACGCTGCGCATCAATAAATCCATTTCCAAATCGCCTGCGCGCAATTTGGTTTCAGCATCGCCGGAGGCCTTGCGCCGCAGCAAGGCTTCTAACCGCGCCAGTAATTCCGACAAAGCATAGGGTTTGGGCAGATAATCATCGCCGCCCGCGCGCAAACCGGTGACGCGATCGTCCACCTGATCCAGCGCGGATAGAATTAATACGGGCGTATGATTACCCTTGCCCCGCAAGGTCGAAATGACGGACAGGCCATCGGCCTTTGGCAGCATGCGGTCGACGATCATAGCGTCAAATTTTTCCTTGGAGCTGCCGGAGGCTGCAGCGTGCGCGATCTCTAACCCGGCCTCGCCATCCGCCGCATGCACCACCGTATAACCCCCATCCTTTAAACCTGCAGTTAGGTTCGCGGCCAATTCGGGATCGTCTTCGATAATCAAGATGCGCGGCATCATGAACCTTTTCCGGCTAGCATGGCCAGGCCGAAAAGCAGCAGCGCCACCGCCTGAAGCGCGACGCGCAACTGCATTAATCGATTGCCGTATTTAGCATTAAATTCCCCGCCGCGTGTCATGGCATAGAGGCCTGTGCCAAGCGCGCCCAAGACCGCCACCATGGCGATGACCATTAAAACGAAGAAAAATCCAGACATACTTTAGAATATAGGATGTTTTCCATGTTGGCGCAATTCAGGTACTGAATCCCGGCTCGCGGCACTGCGTGCCTTGGCCGGGACGGCGTTTTTTCTAAGCTCCCTGCGATTCGCTAAGAAAAACTGCCGCTTGGCCCGGTTCTTGCAACGCAACTCCAAAATAACAAATTCGGGGTTTGGGATGGATACAACGACAGCGATAGGGGCTTCTGCGACCGCGCCGAATACGGTGGTATCAGGCAAGCCGATAACGGCGGCCGATTATCATACCTTGGGCCGTCGTCAGGCGGAATTTTGGGCCAGTCAGGCCGAAGCCGCCCGCAAAAGCGGTACTGATAAAGTTTCCTTGGGATTCAAAGACTTAATAGATCTCATCAATCCGCTCCAACATATCCCGCTTATCCGTAATATTTATCAAGCGGCCACGGGCGATGACACTATGAAACCTGCCATCAAATTCATGGGTGACACTCTATTCGGCGGTCCGCTGGCCGCTGTATCCAGTGGCGTTGATGCTGTGATTAAACAGGCCTCTGGCAAGGATATGTTGGAAACTGTGGCAAGTTGGTTTAGCGGAGATGATAAAACCACGGCAGTTGCGGCCAATGATGCCGCTACGCCCAATGCGATACAAACAGTCAGCGCAACAGCGCCAGCCAATGGTAATCAGACAGTTTCTGTTGAGCCCACTGCGGCAGTTTTTTCCAAGTTTGGTTTAGCCAGTACAGGCCCATTACCTATTGCTAATAAGCAATCAACACCTGCGGCGGTTCAGACGCCGTCATCGAACTTTTTCGCCGGCCTACAGAAAAATAATGCTTCTGGGATGAAAATGCCAACCCCAGCAGCGCAGCCAGGTTATTTAAATACGAAGGGTGGCTTTAATCCAGGCGCGCAACAGTTTGCCAACGTGGCTTCATCTGCCCTGAAGATGCCGGACAAGGGTATGGGGATTGCTGATAGCACAATGCCATCAGGTGCCAGCATTATCCCTGCATCCACAACGGCGAATGTCAATTTGACCAGTAACGGGATGGTCGATATACCCAATAATCCGCAAAGCGATTTTGCACAAAAAATGATGGCGGCCATGGACCGTTACCAAACAGCCAAACGTATTGGGAGTGATGCCGTTCCGTCGGCACCAGCTGTTTCGACCGGCATGTAGGATAACGCAACCAAGGGTTGTTTCCAAATCGATTTAATTTATACTCCGGTGATGACGTCGGAGTGCCTGTGGTTACTTTAACCGATCCCATGAAAGCGGCAAATATCCTGCTAATCGAAGACAACGCGGGCGATGTCTTATTTGCCCAGAAGTCTTTTGCAAAAAGCAAACTTATTAACCCACTTATCGTTGCGGACAGTGGGGAATCGGCACTGGAACAATTGCAAAATATGCTACCGGATTTAATTTTACTGGATCTGCATCTGCCCGGCATAAACGGGCAAGAGGTATTGCAACAGATTAAAAATGATCCATATACATGCCGTATTCCCGTATTAATTTTGACAGGCTCACAGGCGGAAATGGAGATTGTCCAAGAGGGCAATCTAGCTGCCAGCGGTTATATGATAAAACCGATAACGTTAGAAAAATTATTTGTGGCAACGGGCGCGATGGACAATTTTTGTATAACCTTGAATGTTAGAGGGAACTAACAATGCAAGCTGCTGTTAAATTATCTGATGCTGAAATGATTGCGAAAGAATATAAAAATTATGTCTATACCATATCACATGATCTAAGCGCACCTATACGTTCTATTGTCGGCTTTTCGCGTCTGCTGGAAGATGAGCTGCCGGAAGGCTTGACGGAGGATGCCAAGCTTTATTTGAATATGATTCTGCAAAGCGGAGAAAAAATGCAGCGAATGATGTCAGGGCTTTTGGCGTTTTCGCGGTTAAACACTACGGCACAGAATTTTTCCGCAATAGATATGAACGCCCTTTTGGCGGAATGTCTGGTCGATTTTCAGCCTGTGATTGCTGCACGACAGGCACAGATAGAAGTTAGTCCATTGCCCAATATAACAGGGGATAGGAATCAGATATTGCAATTATTTACCCAACTAATTGACAATGCCATTAAATTTTTGCCGCCTGAACGAGTACCGCAGGTGCATATTTCTGCATTGCCGTCTGAAAAAGACAGTCCTCATTTTGTCATTGAAGACAACGGTATCGGTATCGAGGAAAAGTTTCATGACCGTATTTTTGAAATCTTCCGGCGGCTGCATGCGGATGAGGAATACCCGGGTGTAGGAATGGGTTTGGCGCTGGCGAAAAAGATTGTGGCGCGCCATGGCGGGGATATATGGGTGGAATCTTCTCCGCTCGGCGGCAGCGCGTTTTATTTTACGCTCACGCCATTGCAGTCTAGCGATTAACTAATTGAAATTGCCTTAAATTTTTTCCTTATTTATTATATTTTACATGCGTAAGCATGACAAAGAGAAAATAACTATGACAAATTTATAAAAAATGAATTAAAGTTAAAGTTGTGCCTAACTTACCTGATGCAGGGGTAACCATGCAGCCCAAATTCGCTTCAGAAAACAAGACTGCTTATCCTAAAAAGGTTCGTGGGCTCAGCCGGTTAGCCGCCAGCTATCAACATTTAAACACACTACTTTCGACATCACCTGACATTATTAATCAGCCGGCAACGAAAACAATTCACGTTTTACATCTGGAGGACGGGCTGCCAGAACGTTTTTTTGTGCGTGAATTATTGCGGCGGAAACCTGGCCGCAATACGGTGTTTGAAATTACACATGTCACGCGAATGTTTGGCGCATTAAATGCATTGGAACGCCATCATTTTGATTTAGTGCTGGCGGATTTGCAGTTACCGGACACAACAGGTCTTGAAACAGTAATGGCGCTGCGTGCTGCGGCACCTAACATTCCGATTGTTTTGCACAGCGGCGTTACCGACCCTGATTTTTTCAAGGGTGTAAATTTGTGGGGCATTCAAGGGCATATCGTTAAAGGTCAGGAAAATCCTGAGACCTTTCATACCCTATTGCACGAGACAGTCTGCTCATCTTACCGCCAATCCGCTTTTGGAGGTTATCATGCTTGTTAATCAGGTCACTGCCTTAGCTGATGTCAGGGCCAAAAAATTCGGCCCCCCCATGCCACCGGCCGTAAATTCTGGGCAGATAACGGAAAAGATTATTAATATTTTATTGGTGGAAGACAATTTTTCAGATTCAATATTGGTGCAAAAAGAATTATCCCACGCTTTTCGCGGCGGCGGTTATCATCTGCAGGGCGTGCGTACGCAAAGTCAGGCTTTGGCGCTCCTGAGCGATCACGATTTTGATGTCGTACTATTGGATTTAACCCTACCGGATTCATCGGGCCTTGAAACTTTGACACGTTTGCAAATGGATTTTCCGCATTTGCCTGTGATCGTTTTAACGGGTTATGAAGATGAAAACTTTGCCCTCGAGGCCGTTGGCAATGGGGCGCAAGATTATTTGATTAAAAGCAAGGTCACGGGCCAAATCATCAAGCGGGCACTGCAATATGCCCTGCAACGTAAACGGTTGGAACTGGATTTGCGCGAAGCGCGGCAACAGGCGGAAAAGGCTAACCACGCCAAATCCGAATTCTTGACGGTGATGAGTCATGAATTACGCACGCCCTTGAATGCCATTGCAGGATTTACGCAGGTCATGTTGATGAATATGGAAAAAAATCTTTCCGCACGCGACGAAGATTACTTGCAATCCATACTTGGCGCTTCGGATCATCTGTTAACGCTGGTGAATGACATTTTAGAACTGGCAAAGACGGACACCCATAAAATTGTGGTAAAAAATGAAATTGTAAACGGCGGTCACTTGCTATCTGAATTACAACATTATCTTTTTCCTCTGGCGCAACATAAGAATCTAGAAATCAAGTTTACAGGTGAACAAAACTTTCAAATTGCAGGCGATTATACGCGTCTGTTGCAGGTGTTATTAAATTTGGTCTCCAACGCCGTGAAGTATAACCGAGATCACGGGCAAGTAACAGTTCATGCAGAAAAATGCGGAGCCGTCGCACGCATCATAATTACAGATACCGGTTATGGGATTCCGACATCGCGCCATGCTGAATTATTTCAACCGTTTAATCGCTTAGGTGCGGAAAACGGCACGGTCCCCGGCACAGGTGTTGGACTCGCGATTTGCCATAATCTCATGGATGACATGAAGGGTGCCATTGGCTTCACCAGTGCCGAGGGCAAGGGCAGTAATTTCTGGATCGAAATGCCGTTGGCAGAAATATCAGCTTAACTCCTGTAGAGAGCGACCTAATAAACCCGTTTTTTTGGCGGCACGGCTTCCACATCATTGGTCAACGTATGCAGCGCGACGGGGCGGTAGGCAATTTGCGATTTGCCCGCGTCATCTACCCACGTCACCGTGTGTTTTAACCATTGCTGGTCGTCCCGTTCGGTGAAATCTTCACGTGCATGGGCGCCGCGAGATTCTTGGCGGTTGACCGCGCTATCAATCGTCGCAATGGCGTTATACATGAGGTTATCCAGCTCCAGCGCTTCCACCAAATCCGAATTCCAGATCAATGAACGGTCAGCAAGCTTGATATCTTTGCGCGCCGTGAAGATCGCGTGCATGCGGTCGGCACCTTGTTTCATCACATCACCGGTGCGGAAAACCGCGCAGTGATCCTGCATGTTTTTCTGCATCGCCAGGCGCGTTTCGGACACGCGCGATTTACCGTTCGCATTCCGCGTCGCGTCAAAACGCGCCAGGATTTTGTCGGCATAGGTCGGCGGCAAGGTTTTATGTTTCGCACCGGGCGTGACAGTTTTCGCTGCCTGGTTCGCGGCCGCACGGCCAAACACAACCAAATCCAATAATGAATTGGAACCCAAACGGTTCGCGCCGTGCACGGAAACGCAGGCGGCTTCGCCAATTGCCATCAGGCCGGGTACCACGCGGTTCGGATCGCTGGCGGTTGGATTAGTGACTTCGGTGTGAATATTCGTGGGGATGCCGCCCATGTTGTAATGCACGGTGGGCAGCACTGGAATAGGTTCTTTGGTCACATCCACGCCGGCGAAAATTTTCGCGCTCTCGGCAATGCCGGGGAGGCGTTCGTGGATGATCGCTGGATCCAAATGCTGCAGGTTCAAATGAATGTGGTCTTTTAGTGGGCCTACGCCGCGGCCCTCGCGGATTTCAATCGTCATGGAACGGGACACAACGTCACGCGACGCCAAATCCTTCGCCGACGGCGCATAACGTTCCATAAAACGTTCGCCTTCGCTATTGGTCAGGTAACCACCTTCGCCGCGCACGCCTTCGGTAATCAAACAGCCCGCGCCGTAAATGCCGGTGGGGTGAAATTGCACGAATTCCATGTCTTGGAGTGGCAAGCCAGCGCGCGCGACCATGCCGCCACCGTCACCGGTGCAGGTGTGTGCGGATGTACAGGAAAAATACGCACGGCCGTAACCACCGGTAGCCAATACGACTTGATGTGCGCGGAAAATGTGAATGGTGCCGTCGTCCAAATTCCATGCCACGACGCCGCGGCAGGCGCCCTCATCATCCATAATCAAATCCAACGCAAAATATTCCACAAAAAATTCCGCGCGATGTTTTAGTGATTGTTGATACAGCGCGTGGAGCATCGCATGACCCGTGCGGTCGGCAGCAGCACAAGTCCTATACGCGCGGCCTTCACCAAAATGGGTGGTCATACCGCCAAAGGCACGCTGGTAAATCTTACCCTCCGCCGTACGTGAAAACGGCACGCCGTAATGCTCGAGTTCAATCACTGCCGGAATAGCCTCGCGACACATATATTCAATGGCATCCTGATCGCCCAGCCAGTCCGACCCCTTGATGGTGTCGTACATGTGCCAGCGCCAGTCATCTTCGCCCATGTTGCCGAGTGCGGCGGAGATGCCGCCCTGCGCCGCAACGGTGTGCGAGCGCGTTGGAAAAACCTTGGTCAAGCAGGCGGTTTTCAAACCTTTTTCCGCCATGCCAAAGGTCGCGCGCAAACCCGCGCCGCCCGCGCCGACAACGACGACATCATATTCATGCAGAGTAATGGGATAAGCGGTCATGATTTATCCTAAGGCGATTTTGAGAATGGCAAAAAGGCACAGTGCGCCGAGCAAATACACCAGGCCCTGAATGGCAACGAGAATGGCAACACGCGACGATTTTTTGGAAATGTAGTCTTCGGTGATGACCTGCAGGCCCAGCCATGCATGGTAAAACATATTGCCGACAGACAGCAACAATAGCACCGCCGCAATGGGTGACGACATCCAGGGGCGCACCATATCGTACGGTTGTTGCGCGAGTAGGGCGACGGAAACCACCAGCCAGGTGAGCAGGGGGATGAGCGCCAGCGCTGTCATGCGCTGTACCCACCAATGATGTGAGCCATGGTGAGCAGAACCCAGGCCGCGCGCACGGCCCAAAGGCGAGCGAATGGATTTGATATCAGCCATGCATAGCTCCCGTAACTTGCGGCGTGGTGGTAAAGGCGAGCAGCCAGATCAGCGCGGTGAGGATAAAGGAACCCAACACGACCATAATTCCGCTTTGCGTCATGGTTGGGATTTCAAAACCCTTGCCCATATCCCAGAACAAATGCCGGATCCCGTTAAGCATGTGATACATGAGCGACCAGCTCCAGCCGATCAGGAAAACGCGGCCCACAATGGAGCGCGTGAAATCCAGAAATGTTTCGTATGCCACCGGGCCGCATAATACCGCGAACACCCACCAGGTTAGAAACACCAAGCCAAATGCCAGCGCCGTGCCCGTCAGGCGGTGCAAAATAGATAGGCTCATTGAAATCTGCCAGCGGTAAATCGACAGATGCGGCGAGGTTGGCCGTGGCTTTATGGTGGGCTCGGCCGGAGCCGCGGCGGTGTCAGACATGGGATGCTTTCCGTTACATGGAACGGATTATTTATAGGTGAGTTGGTGGAACTAGCCAAGTATGGTGGCAGTATATAATTCCAGCTTTCTATAGAAAGCTGGAATTTTTATCAGATGGTAAACGCTGTATCATCCACATGGCGCCCGCCCAGCGCAGCGGCGACTGCGGCAATGAAAGCGCCGATCAGGAAAGACAGGAAAACTAGCAGCGATAAAACCGAAGCGGTTTTGCGCGCCTCGTTGGCATCATACCGTGCCTCGTCCATCACGCTATCCACGCGGTTCATGGCTGCGCCCGGTGGAAGCGCCGTATATTCGGACACCAGTTGCGCAAGATAGCCGCGATCATTATCGGACAATGTATAGCTACGGCCCCTAGTGGTGCTTTTTACCAGAATGCGGCGGGTTTCATCACGTATTTCCTGATCCGCCCGAATGTGGCCGCCACGGAACAAACTGTCAATATAATAGGCCGTGGGATCCAGTGCGGTGCTGGCGGATGTCATGCGCATGGAACCGGCATGTTCAATAGCGGCGGTTTTCAACGTCAGGGAAGTTGAAAAAAGCGCAATCAAGATGGTCGCCAGCGCCCAGGTGAGAAAACCATAAACCGTATCCCGGAAAAACAGCATATGGTGCGGCATGGCGGGATGGGCCTCGCCGCGCAGGCGTCCTGTAAGATATCCGCCGAGCGCCGAAGCGATCCATTGCATGATGATCAGCCAGACAACGGCCAAAATGGAAAAGCTCCTGGCCGAAGGATTGTTGGATGACCAGGGATTAACCGCGGCAAAGCCCAGTCCGGATCCCAAAGCAATTAAAATCAGCGTCGCGGCGATCGCGGCGATCGCGCCTGCGATGACCGCAGACCAGCAAATCCCGTGCCGGGGTCTGGCCGAATAATCCGCACGTTCGATGATATTTACATCCATGGGCGCTGCTCCAGTCAGTGGTTCAAAAACAAGGCCAGGATCAGCACAATGGGCAAAGGAATGCCCAAAAGCCATAGCAGTAAGCCGCCACCAAATCCTAAACGAGCCATAAAAAACTCCTTCCGTTTTTAGAAATTTAAGGTTCTCTCATTCGGAATAAAAAAGCGATGAAGATGACGCCGCTAAATCATGCGGTTTACGGTTAAAATGATTATTCATTAAACCTGCTGCCAAATTTATTCCCAGGACCATTCGAAAGCTGGTCCGACATGGCGCTGGAGCCATTATTGAGCGTATTGTCCTCATCCAGACCGCCTTCATCCTGTCGCATTTTGTCGAATTCATGATCGTCGGCATCTTCGCGGTCGGTGCCTTGGCCCTCGTCGAAGACGGCGCGTTCAACGCCCCTAATTTTTATAGGGATTTTTTTATAGGGATTGGGTTTTAAAGATGAGTTGGCCATGCTGTCCTCCTTTAAAAAACATATCGGGAAAGAAATAAATTCATGATATGAATAAGACATGCAAAAACACGCTATTACCATTAAGGGGCACCGCACGTCGGTTTCATTGGAGCCCGAATTCTGGGCGGCACTGAAAAAACTGGCGCTCGCGCAAAACCATCCGCTCGCCGCATTGGTGGCTGAAATTGATGCCGCGCGTGGACAGGAGGAGCCGACCGGACTTTCCAGCGCCTTGCGTGTGTATGTGCTGCGCGCTTTGGAAATGGCTGTCAAAAAATAAAAAAATCCTTTTGGGTTTTAAAATATTATTTTTGATTCAGATTTTGATATAATTTATATCCGGAATATTTTACGTGAAACATTTGGGATTTACGGCGCCGAATTGGAAAACAGAAAACAAGAGGTTAGATAAATCAGTGTGTTTTGGGGACATTGTGCAGCGGGGATTTTTTCCGCGCGCATTTCGGCAATGATTTGCGCGCTGTCGCCTTGAAACTCGCCATGCAACGCAAAGGGCGCCGCGAAAAAACCCCCGCGCCAGTCAAACGTGGGATCAATATCGCTTTGCTTCATGCTGAAATTCAGCGGCCGCGACCCGCCCGGCATTTGCACACCCAATGACGTGACAAATTCCAATGATAAGTTATGCCAAGTTATATCGCCTTCCGCATGATAGGGACCGCGCCAGTCCGGCGCCAACAAATCCAGCGACACATCGGTAAAAACTTCGCTGCGGCCATGCAGGGTGATCGTGATTTTGCCATCATCCATGCTAACGTCTTCCAGTTTCACGTGTACACGGCTGTTATCATCCATCAATTTTTTATGGTGCGGTGGCAACCATAATTCCGGTGTCAAATGGATATCTGGCGCTTCGATATCCGCGCTGCTGATTATTATACGTCCACGCAACAGGGGCCAAAGCTTGGCATTCAATCGTACCGACGGCGCGTTGATTTCCACGCCGTGCGCGCGAATTTGAATCCCCTCGGTTGCCAGCGTGGGATAAGGGAAAAAGGATATAAATAATTTGCCGTTCAGTCTGACCTCAGCGCCTAAGACATTCGAAAATTGCGTTGCCAATTCCGGGCGGTAGGCCTGCCAATCGATATGTGTGACCTGCCATATGAAAAATAACAGTGCCGCGCCGAGTGCCGCGATGAAAATCCAGATGCGGTTCATGTGACGGCGATGTTATCAATCAAGCGTGCCTTGCCAAGGCGCGCGGCTATTAATAGGCGCGACCCTGCTTTGCCAAGGCTTCGCAGGGCAAGGGGCGTAAGTGTTTCCGCATCCACATAAGCAAAATAATCAATCGGCGCGAAACCGGCGGTAGCCAAATATTGCTTAGCATTTTCTAAAACAGCTCCCACGTTATCGCCCGCGCGAATTTTCTCAGCGGCGATTTGCAAAGCCTGATATAATTGAGGCGCAATGACATTATGCTCTTCCCCTGTCAAATAGGCGTTGCGCGATGACATGGCCAGGCCGGACGTCTCGCGCACGATTAGCGCACCGATGATTTCGATCGGCATAGAAAGATCACGTACTAACTGGCGTATGACCTGTAATTGTTGAAAATCTTTTTCGCCGAACAGGGCGATATCAGGTTGCACGATGTTGAATAGTTTGGTTATCACCAAGCTAACGCCGCTAAAGAAATGCGGCCGCGCCGGACTTTCCCAGCGTGTGTCAATTTCTCCCAAAAGAATTTTGGTGGCAGCAGGTGCCGGATAAATTTCCGATACATCAGGCATAAAAATGGTGACGTTATCCAATCCCAAATCTGCAATCAATCCCATGTCGCGCACAACATCGCGGGGATAAGTATCGAAATCTTCATGCGGTGCGAATTGCGCGGGATTGACGAAAATGGAAACGACCACATGATCCGCCGCACTGTTCGCCTGTTGGATTAAGGAAAGGTGTCCGGCATGGAGCGCGCCCATGGTGGGTACGAGCGCGATCTTGCCGCGGCGCAACGGCGCCAAATGTGTGCGTAAATCGGCGATAGTGGAAAAGCTTTGCATTGCTTGTCTTTTACGCTTCGTCCCGCTATGGGTCTAGAGATGAAAGCTGCTAATCTCACGCAAAAACACGCGCAAAGTTTCGGCCATGCGGCTGTCACGCCGCTCGAAAAAACACGGCGTGTGCGCGGCGTGTTTGAAAATGTCGCAGCAAAATATGATGTCATGAATGATGCCATGTCCCTGGGTTGGCACCGCGTGTGGAAACGGATTTTTGTCGGCATGATCGCCGTGCGCGACGGCATGGATGTGTTGGACCTGGCGGGCGGCACCGGCGATATCACGCGCGCAATGCATGCCCGCGCGCCGGGTGCGCATTATACCGTGTGCGATCTGACACCCGCGATGATGGATGTTGGGAAAAAACGCCTATGGAATGCGGGCATTGCGGGCGTGGCATGGATCACGGGCGATGCGGCGGCTTTGCCGTTTGCGGATAATAGTTTTGACCGCATCGTGATATCCTTTGGCCTGCGAAATGTAACCTATCTTGATCGTGCGCTGGCACAGGCACACCGCGTGCTGCGCCCGGGTGGGAAATTTTATTGTTTGGAATTCACGACGCTGCCCCATGCGGGCGCGCAGAAAATTTATGAACTTTATAACCGCGTGTTAATCCCGCAATTGGGACAAATGATCGCGGGCGACCGCGCCAGTTATGATTATCTGATTGAAAGTATCGCACGTTTCCCGACCGCGCCCGATCTGGCTGAGATGATGCGTGGGACTGGTTTCGCCGCGCCGCAATATCGATACCTGACCGGCGGGATTGTAGCGGTGCATTGGGGAAAGAAATAATACCGAGCAGGACTTAAAGAGTAAGATTTGACAGGTATTTATTTTTCTCTGCACTAATTTGAATGCATTTTTTGTGCTTGTTATAACTATATTTAGCTATACCTAAGCATACCAATGTAATGGCACCTGAAATAGGAGTTATAATTCTTTGATCGGACATCGTGATAGCTGCTATTGCGGTGACAATAGCCATTCCTGAGGAGCAAATCCCGGATATCCGAACCCTAGTTCGAGCAGTTTGCGCCATCGATTCATTAGTACCCACTTCCGCTGCAAGATTAGCTTTTATTTATAGTCATCTTTTCAGGGTTTTGCGCGATCCAGATATCCGCTGCCTTGCAAGTTCCCTCAGATGTTACCCGACCTAAATAAGATGTTTGGTCGAATTTCCTTTGGAGTATTGCCTTAATTGCCTTGAATGGCACTCCCTCGCCACTGCGTAAAGCATGCAAAAGAGCAGGATTTGGTATTCCTCCATGATTTTGAGCATCATCATCAATCATTTTCAGAGTCTGAAGGCTAATAAATTCTTGTAATACATCTCTCATCTCTTCTGACATACCTTAAATCTCCTTCTGTAATTAACTGGCGAAATATAACATTCCAACCTCAGCTCTTGCAAATTATTTTTTACTTTCACGCGAGACAAGACATAACTATATTAAGGTGAATGCCCACCATCCATCTCATCATCTCGGGCGGGATTGCCGCTTATAAGGTGCTGGAGCTGATCCGGCGGCTGCGCGAACGCGGCTGGCGCGTGGTGCCGATCCTCACGCGCGCGGGCGCGCAGTTTGTCACGCCTTTATCCGTCGCGGCGCTGGCGGGCGAGAAAGTTTACCAGGATTTATTTTCCCTGACGGATGAAGCCGAAATGGGCCATATCCGCCTGGCGCGCGATGCGGATTTGATCGTCGTCGCGCCCGCCACGGCCAATATTATGGCTAAAATGGTGCACGGCCAGGCGGATGATTTAGCGACGACGATCTTGCTCGCCACCGACCGGCCGGTGTTGCTCGCGCCCGCCATGAACCCGCATATGTGGGACAATATTGCGACGCGCGAGAATGTGAAAACCCTTCTGGCGCGCGGTGTACATATGGTGGGGCCACAGGCAGGCGACATGGCCTGCGGCGAAATCGGTACGGGCCGCATGGCGGAGGTGTCGGAGATTTTGGCTGCTATCGAAAAAATTTCCGGCGCGCGACCGTTGGCCGGACGCCATGCCATTGTAACAGCAGGCGCGACCCTGGAGCCCATCGACCCGGTGCGCTTTATCACCAATGGCTCATCCGGCCGCCAGGGTGTGGCGATCGCCAAAGCACTGGCGCGGGCGGGTGCGAAAGTCACCCTCATTCACGGCGCGATGGGAATTGCACCGCCTGATGGGATGAACACGGTTTATGCGCGCAGCGCGGATGATATGTGGGCCGCGGTGCAAAATGCTTTACCCGGTGATATCTTTATCGCCGCTGCCGCGGTGGCGGATTATACGCCGGTGGAAATGCAAAAGCAGAAAATCAAAAAATCCGGCGCGGAAAATATAACAATTGAATTCAAACCAACCGTGGATATTTTGAAATCCGTTTCGGATCATCCCACGCGCCCCAAACTGGTGATCGGCTTTGCACTAGAGACGGAAAACCACCTGGCGAACGCGCGCGCGAAACTGGTGGCGAAACAATGCGACTGGATTTTATTAAATGACGCCGCCGCAATGCATACTGACGAAAACAGAATTACCTTGCTTTCCGGCGCAAAAAGCATAGAGTGGCCGACAATATCAAAAGATTTCGTAGCCCAAAGGTTAACGGAAGAAATTGTGAAACATTTTGCAAATGGAGAACCCCGATGCCACGCCTGACCGTGCAAGCCACCTTTGACGCCGATACCACCGACCTGCCCGTTCCCGATTACGCCACGCCGCAGGCCGCAGGCCTGGATTTGATCGCGGCGAATAAGGAACCCATTACCCTCCAACCGTCTGAACGTGCGCTGGTGCCGACCGGAATTTCCATGGCTCTGCCGCCGGGGTACGAGGCACAAATCCGCCCGCGTTCCGGCCTGGCATTAAAACACGGCATTACGATCTTGAACGCGCCCGGCACGATCGATAGCGATTACCGCGGCGAAGTGCAGGTTTTATTGGTCAATCTGTCCAATGAACCCTTTATTATCGAACGTGGCATGCGCGTGGCTCAAATGGTCGTGGCGCGTTTCGTACAAATTGCCCTACGTGAAGTGGATGCATTGCCTGGTTCAGACCGCGGTGCGGGTGGATTTGGCTCTACGGGCGGGATGACGGCCACGGCAACCGGCACGAATGGTTGAAACAAATTATTTGCTTTCGTCCCCTCAGTTAGGTTAAGATCAAAAAATGTACCAAGATATAGGGCCCAAAACGAAAATAGATTACGGTAGAATAACCGGAGCTTGCGGCAATTTTCATGATGAGCCTAAGGTTTCCTGGCTAAGACGTGTGGCTCAAAGATTCCCAAAACTGAAAATTTTAATTGACAAAGTGTCCGTAGGACCGCTAGAAGACCCCCTCCAAAGGATACAACATGTTCCAAAAAAGAACTTATCAGCCTAGCAAGATCGTGCGCAAACGCCGCCACGGGTTCCGTGCACGTATGGCGACCAAAAGCGGTGCCCAAGTAATTTCGCGCCGCCGCTCTGCTGGGCGCAAACGCCTGTCAGCTTAATTTGCATATTGAAACGCTGCGGAAGCGCGCGGAGTTTGTGGCAATTGCCAAAACTGGCGCGCGCGGCATCGCGCATAGCGTCACAATCCAGGCGCGCAAAGGCGCGCCGGAGCAGGCCGCCATTCGGTTGGGTTTTACTGCAACCAAAAAATTCGGGAATGCGGTGGAACGTAACCGCGCCAAACGTCGTTTGCGTCACGCCATCCGCGCCGTACTGGCGGAAAAACAATCCACTCCACACGACTTAGTTTTAATCGCTCGTGAAGCTTTGCCCGCGCGCGATTATGCAACGTTGTTGCAGGACTTGCGTTACTGCCTGAAAAAGGCGGGCGTTTATCATGATTAAAAAAATACTTTTGTCATGTCTGCGGGCTTATCAGTTTTTTATTTCTCCGCTCAAACCCCATACCTGCCGCTATGCGCCGACATGTTCCGCCTATGCACGCGCTGTGTTGCAAAGTCATCCACCCGGCGCCGCGATAAAACTGATTTTCCGACGTGTCATCTCTTGCCATCCATGGGGCGGCTATGGTTATGATCCGCCCCCACAGCCCACGCACAAAAGTTTTTCCCAATCATGAATCCCAGACCGAGTGAACAAAAAAACCTGATCCTGGCCGTTGGTATCTCGCTGGTCATTTTACTGGGCTATAATTTATTCATTGAACGTCCGCGCATGGAAAAAATGCGCGATGAAGCAGTGCATCAACAAGCCGTGCAAGCACCGGTAACAAAGACTGCCGCTATTCCCACCGGGGTGGAAATTAAATCGCGTGATGAAATCATCACTGATAGTGCGCGCGTGACCATTAATACGCCCAGTCTGCGCGGTACGATTAATTTAAAAGGCGCGCGATTTGACGATTTACAATTGGTAAAATATTTTACCACGCTGGCGCATCATGAAAATGTTACGCTGCTCAGTCCGCTTGGGACGGAAGCACCTTATTATATAGAACAGGGCTGGCTCGCCGATAGCGCTCGCACGCCCAATTCCGATAGCATTTGGAAAACGGATGTCAAGGAACTGACGCCGACATCACCCGTTACGTTGCATTGGGATAATGGCGAAGGCCTGACCTTTACTAAAACCATTTCCCTGGATGAAAATTATTTATTCAATGTGCAGCAGCGCGTGGACAATAAAACCGGCCATGCGGTGACATTATATCCCTATGCCCGCATCATGCGCATTCATCCCGATGATAAACTTATGCCGCGCAAGGCCGACCGTCCGACACCGATGGTGATGACCGGTTTAATGGGTGTGGTGGATAACAATTACCACGGCGTGCGGTTTGACGATTTAACCAAACAGCAAGACCGTAATGAAGAAGTGCAAGATTATCAGGGTATTGGTGGTTGGCTGGGCGTGACAGATAAATACTGGTTTACTGCTGTTATACCGGACCAGCAAAAGCAAATGGATGCGCGTTTTGTGCGCACCGGTTTTGCGCCGTTGGTCGGCAACTGGCCATTCCGTCATGTCGATCATGACGAACGCGATTTTCAGGTGGATTACCGCGCCGCGCCGGTTACGGTGGCAGCGGGCGCAAGTGCCGAAGATCATTCCCATTTTTTTGCGGGCGCCAAGGAAATGCATTGGTTGGATGCTTATGAAAAAAATCCGGGCATTCCCAAATTTGATCTGGCAGTGGATTTTGGCTGGTTTTATTTCATGACCAAACCGTTTTTCTATCTGCTGTCCTGGCTGGGGCACCTGACGGGCAACTTCGGCGTTGCGATTATTCTCTTCACGCTGATGGTGCGCGGCGCGATGTTTCCGGTGGCGGCGCAGTCCTATCGCTCCATGCAAAAAATGAAGGTTGCCGGACCGAAAATGAAAGAGCTGCAGGAAAAATACAAAAGCGATCCGGCAAAATTACAAGGCGAAATGATGGCATTTTACCGGAAGGAAAAGGTTAATCCTGTCGCGGGCTGTCTGCCGATGTTGATTCAAATTCCGGTGTTCCTATCACTGTATAAGGTTTTGTATGTGACGCTGGAAATGCGTCAAGCCCCATTTTTTGGCTTTCTGACGGATTTGTCTGTGACAGATCCAACCAATATTTTTAACCTTTTTGGCCTGTTAAATTTCACGCCTCCGTCTGCGTTGCATCTTGGGATTTTGCCGATCCTGATGGGCATTACCTCTTGGCTGCAAATGCGTATGACGCCGATGCCATCCGCTGATCCCACGCAAAAACAAATGATGACGATGATGCCGTGGATGATGATGATTATGTTATCGGGTTTGCCCGCAGGTTTGTTGCTTTACTGGATTTCATCGAACGCCTTGGGGATATTACAACAGTGGATCATTCGTCGCGAACCCCAGAAGACCTAGCCAAGTTTTTCCATTCCGGCGCAGCGCAATTTATTTTGGGCGTGGCGCAGTTGGAACAGTTGCCTATGGCGGACCGTCCAGAATGTGCCTTGATTGGCCGTTCGAATGTGGGGAAGTCTTCGTTATTCAATGCGCTTTTCGGTAATTCCAGTTTGGCGCGGGTTTCCAATACGCCAGGCCGGACGCAGCAGTTGAACTTTTTTAATTTCCGCCCGGCTGTGCTAGACCATTCGTCCGGCAGAAGCCGGGATGGCGCCGCTTATATTGTCGATGTCCCCGGCTATGGTTATGCTGAGGCGCCAACAGCCGAAGTCAAAAAATGGCAAGGCGTTTTGAAAAGTTATCTCCGCGGACGCGTGAATTTGCGGCGCGCCTTTTTATTGATCGATGCGCGCCACGGCGTCAAGGAAAACGATATCGAAATGATGAAAATGTTGGATACGGCTGCAGTGGCGTATCAGATTGTTTTGACCAAAATTGATAAAATTTCTGCAACTGCGGTGGCAACCGTACTGGCGGAGACGCAAAACAAAATTAAAAAGCACGCGGCCTGCACGCCGGAAATCCTGGTAACCAGTTCGGAAAAATCCATCGGACTGGAGCATTTGCGCGCCGCCATTTTGCAGCTTATAGAAGCTTAATGGATGTCCGGAATCTAATTATCAATTCAGCCGACCGCGAAATACACCGCGGCAAAGTTATTGTCGTAAAATATGGCGGCAATGCGCTGGCGGATGGCGGTAACGGCGCGGCGAGTTTTGCTGCGGATATTGCCGCGCTCGTTCAGGCTGATATCAAGCCTGTCATCGTGCACGGCGGCGGGCCGCAAATTGATGCTGCTTTGAAAGCAGAAAAGATTGAAAGCGAATTTGTGCGCGGCCTGCGCGTTACCACCGCAGCCGCCATGGCGGTGATTGAAAAGGTTTTATGCGGCGATGTGAATGGTGAAATCGCAACGGCGCTACGCTTAGCAGGCGTGAAAGCTGAAGAAATTTCGGGTAAAACTGAAAATCTAATCCAGGTTAAAAAATTGCAGTCACGGAATGCGGATTATGGGTATGTTGGAGAAATCCAGCATGTGAACGCCGATGTGTTGCGCCGCATAATTGAAGTAGGGCAAGTGCCCGTCATCGCGCCGGTCGGGATTGGCCCCGGCGGTGCGAGTTTCAATATCAACGCCGATACAGCGGCAGGTGCGATCGCGGGCGCATTGAATGCGCACCGTTTTTTTCTTCTTACCAACGTCGCGGGTGTTTTGGGCGCAGATAAAAAATTGATTTCAGAATTATCGGCGGCGGTGGCGCGTGCCATGATGGCGGATGGAACCATCGCAGGTGGCATGATCCCAAAGGTTGAAACTTGTTTGCACGCGCTAGCCGCTGGAGCAGGCGCTGCTGTCATCCTGGATGGCCGCACGGCGCATAATATTCTGCTAGATTTATTTACGCCAAATGGCTCTGGCACCTTGGTAAGAGGTTGAATCAAATTTAATTTGCAAAAATATAAAGCATTTCAGGATAGCCTGTTCCCCAGCTTCCATGTTGTATGATAAAGCAGGTATTAAGGGCATTGGGACTGTTATAATAATCCAAATAAAAGGGAGCCCCCCATGTGACCCCACCAGGTGCTTCAGGCAGGCCGCTAGCGGAATAGGTTAGTCCGGACGGCAAGGTTGTCATAGCGTTAAGAGCAGCGCACATTTGTACCAGTGGATGACTGGCCATACTGGCGGGCGAAAAATCTTGTGCACCGACGACACTGCAAGCGGTACTCGATGGTGCGCCAAATGCATATAAAATTACATTTACCCCAAAAATATTGCCATTTGCCCGGCTGCCTTGGAATTGATAACCATTCAGAGAATCAGAAAATTGCCCGGATGCACCATTACAAGTAATATGGTGGAGGGTTCCAGCGGAATTTAATGCAGGATAAGCTGCGCCACCTGACCCCTGACCTTCAACGTCCAGCGATAAAATAGGCATGCGGCCCTGTAGATAATTGCCGACAACTGGTGCATCCAGACCAAAGTCATTAAAAGTGCTGAAACCATGGTCCAGCATATATTGTGTATTTATGGCCATCAATTGGCGTGATTGCGCGATAAGCGTGCTGGCGTAGATTTTACCTTGGCTTTGTGTAAGTGCGGTGCCACCATAGAAGATTGCCACAAGGGCCATGATTGCCACAAGCGCGATAGAGATAATCGTGACAATTAGGTTATTCATAGAAGTATAATACTCTAAAGGATTCTATCCTCATGGAAAGGGTGTAGATATTCATATTTAGTCTAGGGGTTTACCTAGGCCGCATTCAACACACGCGGCAATTTGAATGTTACATCTTCATCCGTCAGGCGAACCTCTTCCACTGTGACGGCATAGCGCGCGGATAAGGCGGTGATGACTTCCTGCACCAATTCTTCCGGCGCGGAGGCTCCGGCGGTAAGCCCTAGCGTTTGCACGCCGTTCATAAATTCCCAGTCCAAATCTGCCGCATTCTGCACCAGGCTCGCGCGCGGTGAACCATAGGCAAGCGCGACCTCGACCAGACGGTTGGAATTGGATGAATTCGGCGCGCCCAAAACAATCATCGCATCCGATCGTGCGGCAATCATTTTTACCGCGCCTTGGCGGTTGGTCGTGGCATAGCAAATATCTTCTTTATACGGCCCTTCGATATCGGGGAAACGCCGCTGTAGGACTGCAACCACCGCTGCCGTATCATCCACCGACAAGGTCGTTTGGGTGGCAAAGGCCAGCATATCAGTTTGAATATTCAATGCCTCCGCATCCTGGACCGTTTCAATCAGCGTCACCGTATCCGGTGGCAGTTGCCCCATGGTGCCGATAACTTCGGGGTGTCCGGCATGGCCGACCAAAACTACATGACGGCCATTGGTGTTATGGCGCTCGGCTTCGCGGTGAACCTTGGACACCAACGGACAGGTCGCATCCAACACAAATAAATTCAAATTCGCCGCATCGGCGGGCACGGATTTCGCTACGCCGTGCGCGGAAAAAATCACCGGCTGCTGCGTGCCTGCGGGAATTTCATCCAGCTGTTTCACAAACACCGCGCCTTTGGCCGCCAGACCATCCACGACGCGGCGGTTATGGACGATTTCATGGCGCACATAAACGGGCGCGCCGTATTTTTCCAAGGCGCGCTCGACCATCTGTACGGCCCGGTCTACGCCCGCGCAAAAGCCGCGTGGTGCGGCCAATAGGATTTTTAAGTCTGGTAAATTCGTCATGCCTGCGCTAGCCATAGCAGGATGAAGCGTTCATTTGCAATTCTTATCGTTGTGGCTTTGGCAATGTCGGCCTGCTCATGGCTGCGCGGCAAGTATGAAGATAAATTCGTGAAATGCCCGCGGGCGGAAATGTTGGCGGAGGGACAGGGGTGGATCACGCCGCCTGATGATAATTGGAAGGCGCGTGCACAGATTTCCGAATACAGTACGTCGTGCAAAATTGCCAAAGATAAGGCGCTGTTTACCGTGACACCGAAAATCCGTGCGCAGCGTAGCGGGGATACGAAAGATGACATGAAGCAGGATTTACCGTTGTATCTGGTCGTAGTACGTGGGGACGAAGTTTTGCAAAAGAAAACCTTTACGGAAACGATTAAATTTAAGTCTGGTGAAGAAATTGCCGAAGATAGTTTTGATCTGCCAATTGAATTGCCGTTAGGTGATGCGGGAACGACGGTGGACCGGACGGTAGTTTTGGCCTTTCAGCTGGATGAAGATCAGTTAAAATATTTCCGCCTGCTGCGGGATGCGCAAGCTAGGGCTGCGGTGCAGCCTGCTGCCGCGACGGTTAAATCCGCGCCCGCGGCGCCTGTCCCCGCCACCAAGTAAATTGGCGTTTTGCGTAATTGCGCGTGACCTGTTGGGTCGCGGCGATGGCATCATCCAATGAAATATCACCCCGCAAATGACTTTTGAATTCGCGGTATCCGTGAGTTTTATAGGCGGTGGAAAATTCCGGAATGTCTACGCCGCACACTTCATCCAACACGCCCGCGGTGATCATCTGGTGCGTCCGCACATTGATATTTTCATATAACTGTTCACGCGGCGGCAAAATGATTTCCCATTTAAAATCATATTCAGTCGGTTGATGATGTTCGTCAAACTGCCAGTCCGACAATTTTTTTCCGGTGCCGATGAAAACTTCCAGACCGCGCAAAATGCGTTGCGTGTCGGTGGGTTTCAGACGCGCGGCTAATTCCGCATCCACATGCGATAATTCCGAATATAATTCCGCCAAACCTTCTGCCGTTAAACGCAGCTGCAAATTCTGGCGCACTGCTGGATCAATATCGGGGACTCTCGCCATACCTGACGTTAAAGCCTTTAAATACAAACCCGAACCGCCGCATAAAATCGGCAGCAGTCCCGCCCTGTGCGCCGCAGCAATTTCTGCGTCCGCCAATTCCGCCCAACGCGCGGCATTCAAGTTTTCTTCAGGTTGTAAAAAACCATAGAGTCGGTGTGGAATATTCACGCGTTCCGCCACGCTCGGTTGGGCAGACAAAATGGGCAGGGGCGCGTAACATTGCATGGCATCCGCGTTGATCACCACGCCATTCGCCGCGCGCGCGACCGCCAACGCTCTCGCGGATTTGCCGCTTGCGGTCGGTCCTGTGATGATGACAACGCTTTTCATGCTGGCAATTTGCGCTATTTTCAGCACAATAGGCAAAAGGATTCTGACATGGCTACACCTATTTCTGAACTTCAGCCCATCATCATGCAGGCGTGGGAACACCGCGCGGAATGCAATGCCTTCACAGCTGGGGATGCGCGCAGCGCGGTGAACGTGACGCTGGACAAATTGGATAAGGGCGAAATCCGCGTTGCCGAAAAAATCAGCGGCGCATGGCAGGTCCATCAATGGGTGAAACAGGCGATTTTACTGTCTTTTCGCATGCAAGAATCGCGGCCGATTTCAGGCGGCCCGGGTGACGCGCACTGGTATGATAAAATCCCCAGCAAATTCCGCGATTGGGACGATACACAATTTGACCGCGCCGGTTTCCGCGCCGTGCCGGGTGCCATCGTGCGCCATTCTGCCTTCATCGGACGGCAAGTGGTTTTGATGCCGTCCTTCGTCAACGTTGGCGCATATGTCGATGAAGGCACGATGGTAGATACTTGGACCACGATTGGATCCTGTGCGCAGATCGGCAAGCATTGCCATATTTCGGGCGGTGTTGGCATTGGTGGCGTGCTGGAGCCCATTCAAGCCGCGCCCGTGATTATCGAAGACAACGTCTTCATCGGCGCCCGCAGTGAAGTTGCGGAAGGTGTGATTGTGGAGGAGGGCGCGGTGCTGTCGATGGGCGTATACCTCGGTGCCTCCACGAAAATTATCGACCGCGCGAGTGGCGAAGTTTTCATCGGTCGCATACCAGCCTATTCTGTTGTCGTGCCGGGTACGCTGCCGGGTAAGACATTGCCGGATGGTTCTCCAGGGCCCAATCTATATTGTGCGGTCATCGTTAAACGCGTCGATGCGCAAACACGTGCCAAAACCGCGATTAACGAATTGCTACGGGATTAAAAATGGACGAGAAAAAACATCTGAGTTTTGACGAGCTGGTGGGGTTGTTGCCTTCGTCAGGTTGGCAGGCGGGCAAGGATGATGCAGCGAAAGACCGTTCACTTGAAGAATTGGTCAAGGGCGCGCATGAACAGCATCAAAAAGGCGAAACACCGGACGCCATCATTCGCGCGGAAAATGAAATCTTATTAGATCTGCCGGAGTTGCAAAAACTCTGGGTTCATCTGGGCTTGCCGTTCTAGGCTGCTCGCATTGCAGTCAAAGCAGTAAACTCACCTTTTAAATTCAACTGCATAAAATAGTTTGCTGCGGCGTGATTCACGGCAGCAATGTCGCCCGTCGTGGTGAAAATATGCTGGCCGGAATGATCCATCTGGTATTCCGGATGGCGCGATAAGTAGCTTTCCAGTTTTTCCGCCAGTGTGTGCGGCTGATCTAAAATGGGAATGCCAGACATTGCATCGATAAATATATTTTTAATCAAGGCATAATGCGTGCAGCCTAAAATCACATAATCGGGTGCGGGGCAGTTTTGGCGTGCAATAGCAATGTATTGATTAAACAGGGTGCGAAGTTCATCCGGGCCCGCGCCGCGTTCAATCGCCGGGACCAGTTCAGGGCAAGCGGTTTGCATGACGCGCAAACCCGGCGCGCGTTTGTAAATCTCGGTAATAAAAACCTGGCTACGGACTGTATGATCAGTTGCAAAAATTTGCACTGTCGGTGCGGCCGGAAGCACGGCGCGGTCCGGCAGCGTGTCATTGAGTGCTTCAACTACCGGAACGACAACGCCCAATACATTCCGCCCTGGCCAGTTTTTTTGCAGCCAGTTTTGTTGAATATCGCGCAGCGCCGCGACGGATGCAGTATTGCAGGCAAAAATCACCAGGTTGCAGCCCTGGCGAAACATGATGTCCAATTCATGTGTGGCGAGTGCCAGAATATCTCCGCGGTTGCGCGCACCATAGGGTGCATGCGCATGATCCGCGCGGTATAGAAATGACAACTGCGGCATACGCGCGGCAATCGCACCCGCCACCGTCAGGCCGCCCAGGCCAGAATCCCATAAACCTAACATATAAAGAATATACTATATTTAGGGACGTGGTGCCACGCGGTCTTTTAGCAATTTATATTGATAGCTTTCAACCAGCGCCTGATAAGACGCGTTAATGATGTCTTCGGAAATGCCCAGGGTGATCCACACCGCATTGATTTCATCGCGGCTTTCAATCATCACGCGCGTGACGGCGTCAATACCTTCATGCGGTGTTAAAATCCGTACGCGGTAATCTGTCAGGTTCACATTTTTCAGCGTGGGATAGATTGGATCCAGGATTTGATGCATCGCGGTCGCCAGAGCGCTGACCGGTCCCCGCAGAGATTCCGCTGCGGCCAGATGCGCTGTGCCGCCTGCCTGCATGCGCACAACCGCTTCAGATAAAGTTTCGTGATTTTCCGCCGCCTGGCGGCGGTCTTCCAGGACGCGAAAACTATTGAGCGTAAAAAATTTGGGCATTTGATGGAAATGCTTGCGCGCTAAAATTTCCAAACTCGCCAAGGCCTCGCCATAGGCGTAACCATCCAATTCGCGCCGTTTTATTTCTCGAAAGAATTTTTCAAATGCCGCGTCACCTGCCTTCGTTTTCACTCCAAATGAATTGATTTGCTGCAACAAAGCTGATTTATTGGATTTATATGCCACTGTCGCATCCTGGCGGATACTGGTGGCCAATTTATCCATCGGATAATTCGCGCCGCATAAAACGATAACAACATTTTTACCGCGAATTTTTGGGATCAGTCCCTTTTCCAACGCAGCAATACAGCAAGAAGCCGCGGGTTCCGTCAGCAATTTTTCCTGTTGCAGCAAATCGGTTTGGGCGTGCAAGGCTTCGGCATCGTCGACCACGGCAACATCTTCCACCAGCGCGCGCACGTAATTAAACGCACTATCCGCAGGACGGCGCACACAAATACTTTCGGCTACAGATGTTGCTTCCGTCAGTGTTTGCAATTTTCCCGCCGCTAGGCTGCGCGCCATGGAATCCGCACCACTAGTTTCAACGCCGAACAATCGCGCGCTAGGCCGCACAGATTTCGTATAACGCGCGAGGCCGGAAATCAGACCGCCACCACCCACTGAACATAAAATTACATCAGTCTGGGGCAAGGCAGAAAAAAATTCATGCGCAATGGTCGCCTGGCCTTGCATCACTGCTTCATCATCAAAGGGATGAAAATAGGTGGCTTTGGATTTTTGCGCTTCTTTTAATGCGGCTTCGTTACTGGCGTCCCAATCGGCACCGATGACAACCGGTTCGCCGCCCAGCTCAACAATTTTACGGATTTTAAAATCCGGCGTCGTTTGCGGCAAAAAGATTTTCGCATGTGTGCTAAAGGTGCGTGCCGCGAAACAAACACCCAGCCCGTGATTGCCTGCGCTGGCGGCGATGAATCCGCGCGATAAATCTTTTTTCGGCAATGACAACGCCTTGGCTAATGCACCGCGCAATTTAAACGAGCCCGTGTGTTGCAGTGTTTCCAGTTTCAAAAATACATTCGCGCCGAATTTTTGCGAGTAATATTCCGAACGAATTAATGGTGTTACACGTGCATAGGCCACCAGTGCGGGATAGAGCGCATCCACCGCCGCACGGAATTCCGACAAACTTTTTTTATCCGCCATTTACCCTTAACGTCGCGCAGATTTTTTCGCAGGCGATTTGGTTTTATTTTTCACCAATGCCATCGGCGCTGATTTTTGATGTGTGATTTGCGGCGTGCGGCGTTGGTCGTTATCCAACAGTTTATTGCTCGCAATCCACGGCATGGCGGCGCGCAATTCTTCACCCACGGTTTCAATCGCATGTTCGCCTTCCAGGCGACGAGTGGCTTTGAAATGCGCCTGGCTGGCTTTGTTTTCTAACACCCAGTCGCGCACGAATTCACCGGTTTGAATCTCGCGCAGAATTTTTTTCATTTCTTTTTTTGTCTCGTCGGTTACAATACGCGGGCCGCGTGTGTAATCGCCATATTCTGCTGTGTTGGAAATGGAATGGCGCATGCCCTTCAGGCCGGATTGGTAGATCAAATCCACAATCAATTTGGTTTCATGTAGGCATTCAAAATAGGCCATTTCCGGTGAATAACCGGCTTCAACCAGCGTTTCAAATCCGGCCTTGATCAGCGCGGAAATGCCGCCGCATAAAACGGCCTGTTCACCGAATAAATCCGTTTCGCATTCTTCGCGGAAGGTGGTTTCCAAAATGCCGGAACGGCCGCCGCCGATGGCTGCTGCGTATGACAGGGCGATATCACGCGCCTTGCCGCTGGCATCTTGTGCGACAGCGATCAAACACGGTACGCCGCCGCCTTTTTGATATTCTGCGCGCACCGTATGGCCGGGACCCTTTGGCGCAATCATCATCACATCCACATTCGCGGGCGCTTTAATCAATTCGAAATGAATGTTCAAACCGTGAGCGAAAGCCAAAACCATGCCGCGGCGCAGGTTGGGCGCGATATCAGACGCGTAAATTTCCGCCTGCTGTTCATCAGGCGTTAAGATCATCACCATATCTGCGGCGCGGATGGCGGTAGGAACATCCATTACTTCCAGGCCCATAGATTTTGCCTTATTCGCGCTGGCGGAACCGGGCCGCAGCGCGACAATTACGCGCTTCACACCGCTGTCTTTTAAATTATTCGCGTGGGCCGCACCCTGGCTGCCGTAACCCACAATCACAATCGTCATTTTCTTGATCAGATCGGATTTGACGTTTTTATCGTAAAGCAATTTCATAGTGCTCTCGGCAGGATATGGGTTGACGGGGCGCCTATGATGCATTTTTCTATCGCCATGACAACCGACAAACTTATTATTTTCGATACAACATTACGCGACGGCGAGCAATCCGCCGGCGCTTCGATGCATATGAATGAGAAACTGCGCATTGCAGAGATGCTGGAAGAGTTAGGCGTCGATGTCATTGAGGCTGGATTTCCCGCCGCATCCGAGGGGGATTTCGCTGCGGTCACTTTAATTGCCCGGCGTTGTCAGCGCGCTGTGATTGCGGGTTTAGCGCGCGCGAAAAAACATGATATTGAATGCTGTTGGGATGCCCTGCGTCATGCCTCGCGCGGACGCATTCATACGTTTTTATCCACCTCGCCATTACACCGGAAATACAAACTGCAAATGGATGAAGCGCAAGTGCTGGATGCTATTCGCGAGTCCGTCACCACGGCGCGCAACCTTTGCGACGATGTGGAATGGAGCGCCGAAGACGCCACCCGCACCGAAGTCGATTTTCTGCTGCAATGCATTGATACGGCGATCAAGGCAGGCGCAACGACGATTAATGTTCCAGACACCGTCGGTTACGCCCTGCCGGATGAATATGCGGCGCTGTTCCGCACCATTAAAAACAAAGTGCCTGACATCGACCGCATTATTTTATCCACCCATTGCCAGAATGATTTGGGTCTGGCGACGGCGAATTCACTTGCAGGCGTCACAGCGGGTGCGCGCCAGATTGAATGCACCATTAACGGCATCGGTGAACGTGCGGGCAATGCCGCGCTGGAAGAAATTGTGATGGCCGTCAAAACGCGGTCGGATTTATTGCCGCTGCAGATAGATATTAAAACCGAACTGCTCACGCGTATTTCCAAAATGGTCGCGACAACAGCCGGTATGGTGGTGCAGCCGAACAAGGCCATTGTCGGCGCTAATGCCTTTGCACATGAAAGCGGCATTCATCAGGATGGTTATTTGAAACATGCAGGTACTTATGAAATCATGACGCCGGAAAGTGTCGGCTTATTACGCGCGCAATTACCGCTCGGTAAGCTGTCTGGCCGGAATGCGTTTAAAACCAAACTGGATTCCCTGGGTTACAAACTGGGCGATAACGCGCTGAATGATGCCTTTATCCGTTTCAAAGCACTGGCCGACCGCAAGCGTGAAATTTTTGATGACGATCTGGTCGCGCTGGTGGATGATACAGTGGATAATGCGCTGGATCAGATCAAATTTGTGGATCTGCGGGTCACCACCGGCAGCCGTGTTGCGCAGCAAGCGGAATTGACCCTAAATGTGCGCGGCGAGGATAAAAATATTACGGCTCATGGGAACGGTCCCGTAGATGCTATTTTCAACGGCATTCAGGCCCTGGTGCCGCATGCGATGGCTTCCCTGCAATTATACCAAGTTCATGCGGTGACGATCGGCACCGACGCGCAGGGCGTGGTGACGGTCCGGCTGATGCAGGAAGGTATCAATTTCAACGGTCACGGTGCGGATATTGACGTTCTGGTGGCCAGCGCAAAGGCTTATTTACACGCCCTTAATCGTCTGCTCGCCTGGCGCGAACGTATGCAAACCATATGAAATACTTATTGAAATAAGCCTTGCGCCGTGCCCTTGTTTTGCCTAGGGTGCGGCACTCTAGATCCAACAAATAAAGGTTAAAATGTTCGCCAAATTACTCGGCATGATGTCCAATGATATCGCAATTGACCTCGGCACGGCCAATACACTGGTCTATGTGCGCGGGCAGGGTATTATTTTGAATGAACCGTCCGTGGTGGCGATCGCTCAGGTGAACGGGCGTAATAAAGTGTTGGCGGTGGGGAATGAAGCCAAATTGATGCTGGGCCGCACGCCTGGAAATATCCAGGCCATCCGGCCGCTGCGCGACGGCGTGATCGCCGATTTTGACGTGGCGGAGGAAATGATCAAATATTTCATCCGCAAGGTGCATAATCGCCGCGGTTTCGCTTCCCCGCAAATTATCGTCTGCGTGCCATCGGGTTCTACGGCGGTGGAACGCCGCGCGATTCAGGAATCCGCGCAATCCGCCGGTGCGCGTGCAGTTTATTTGATCGAAGAACCCATGGCGGCTGCGATCGGCGCAGGTTTGCCGGTGACGGAACCTACGGGTTCCATGGTCGTCGATATTGGTGGTGGCACGACGGAAGTCGCGGTGATATCACTCGGCGGCATCGTTTACGCGAAATCCGTGCGCGTCGGCGGCGATAAAATGGATGAAGCGATTATCAACTACATCCGCCGCAATCACAATTTATTGGTGGGCGAAAGTTCAGCGGAACGCATTAAAAAAATGATCGGCTCTGCGTGCCCGCCAGATACCGGTGATGGCCGCTTGATGGAAATCAAAGGGCGTGATTTATCGGACGGGGTGCCGAAAGAAATCACAATTTCCGAACGCCAGGTGGCGGAAGCATTGTATGAACCCGTCGCGCAAATTGTAGAAGCGGTGAAACTGGCGCTGGAACATACCGCGCCCGAACTGGCGGCGGATATTGTGGATAAAGGCATCGTCATGACTGGCGGCGGTTCCTTGTTATCCAATTTGGATTTTGTGCTACGCCATGCAACTGGCTTGCCGGTTTCTATCGCGGATGACGCGCTGTTGTGTGTGGCCTACGGCACCGGTCGCGCGCTGGAAGAAATGAAAACGCTAAAGAGTGTTCTCAGCACCATGTATTAACGCGACCAGATTTCGCTTGGTCATTCAACATTCGCCTGCTATAACCGCCGCCACACAGAACCCCTGAAACACCAAGATCGAGGATCAAATGCCCAATATCGAGCGTACCTTTTCCATTATCAAACCCGATGCCACCCGCCGTAATCTGACGGGCGCGATTAACAAACTGATTGAAGAATCCGACCTGCGCATCATCGCGCAGAAACGTGTGAAGCTAACGCGCGCCCAGGCCGAGGAGTTTTACGCCATCCACCGCGAGCGCCCGTTTTTCAATGATTTGGTGGGCTTTATGGTCTCCGGCCCGGTCGTGGTACAGGTGCTGGAAGGCCAGAACGCCGTGGGCAAATACCGCGATGTGATGGGCGCAACCAATCCGGAAAATGCGGACGCAGGCACAATCCGTAAGGAATACGCGGAATCCATTGAAGCCAATTCGGTGCATGGTTCCGATAGCCCGGAAAATGCCGCGATCGAAATCCCATTTTTCTTTAAACCAGAAGAAATTGTGGGTTAATTACCCAATTGTAAAACGCATTACGATAACAATCACGATGCAAATGAGAATGCCGTATTTCGCCCAGTGCATAAAACGTTTGTAATCGCGTTCGGGGTTGTATTCTTCGGCGGGTTGGCTGTGCGGATCGTGTGACATGGTTTTCATTTTATGAGATTCATGGGGGATGGCAATAATATAAAATGATTTCCTCTCCCTGGAGGCGGAGGAGTGAAAAGGCGTATAAGAAAACAGTTTAAGGCGGAAACTACAGCCAGCTCCTCAGTCACACTGCGCGTGACAATTTTCCCCTCAAGGGGGAGCAAGATTTTAATTAGAAGCTATAAAAACCTTCTCCTCAATCACATTCACGCGGCCTTCGGCATACAAACGCACGGCGCGAGGATAAATGATGTGTTCCGCTTCCAGCACCCGCGCCGCCAGGATTTCGGGCGTATCATTTGCCAGGATGGGCACGCTCGCCTGTAAAATGATGGGGCCATCGTCCAATTCGGGCCGGACGAAATGCACGGTCGCGCCGTGGATCTTTTCGCCTGCCGCAATGGCAGCCTCGTGTGTATGCAGACCCTTAAATTTCGGTAACAGCGAAGGGTGAATATTAATTAATCGGTCGCGCCATTCCTCCGCAAACCAGGGCGAGAGCAAACGCATAAAACCGGCTAGGCAGACGAGTTGCACGCCAGCTTTATTCAGTTCATCGGTCACGGCGCGGTCAAAGGTTTCGCGGTTAGAAAAATCTTTGTGATTAATGATGGTTGTTTGAATGCCGGCAGCACGTGCGCGTTCCAGGCCGTAAGCATCGGCTTTGTTGGAAATCACCAGTGCAATTTCGGCTGGAAAATCAGGCCCTGCGCAGGCATAAATCAAAGTCTGCAAGTTACTGCCACGGCCGGAGATAAGGACGCCAATACGCAATTTTTTTTGCTCCCCCTTGAGAGGGGAGCTGTCATGCGCAGCATAACTAAGGGGGTGCATGTAGACTCCGTCTTTGAATTTGTCTTCGTTTTTAACCATCACCCCTCAGTCAGCCTTCGGCCGCCACCTCTCCCTCAAGGGAAAGGAAATTTTAGGGTATGTCACCACGCCGTTTCCATATCTAAAATCTCAACACCGTTACCAAATACGACCTCGCCAATTTCGGTGGCAGTTTCGCCGGCGGCATTCAAATCTTTTATTAACTCAGATTTATTTTTCTGGTCGCAGACCACAACCATGCCGATGCCGCAATTAAACGTGCGCGCCATTTCATGATTATTAATCCCTGCTGTATGCGACAGCCATTTGAAAACGGGCAGAAATTCCCACTGCCGTGCATCCAACCGCACACCTAAACCGTCCGGCAAGACGCGTGGAATATTTTCAGATAATCCGCCGCCGGTGATATGCGCCATGCCTTTAATTTTTCCGGCGCGCACCGGTGGTAATAAAGACTTAATATAAATCTTGGTGGGTGTGAGCAGGGCATTACCCAAATTTTGCGCGGCGTCATATGGCGCAGGCGCATCGTACCGCGCGCCCGACATTTCCACGACTTTGCGCACCAAGGAAAAACCATTGGAATGCACGCCCGAACTCGCCAGGCCGATCACCGCATCGCCCGCCGAAATATGCGAACCAGTAATCACCGCATCGCGCTCCACCGCACCGACGGTAAAGCCCGCCAGGTCATAATCTTTGGCGGCATATAGTCCAGGCAGTTCCGCCGTTTCGCCGCCCACCAGCGCGCATCCTGCCTGGCGGCAGCCCTCGGCAATGCCAGCGACCACATCGCGCGCGGCGGCGATGTCCAATTTACCGCTCGCATAATAATCGAGGAAGAATAATGGTTCCGCGCCCTGGACGATCAAATCATTCACGCACATGGCGACGAGGTCGATGCCGACCGTGTCATGCCGCCCGCAATCAATCGCGATTTTTAATTTCGTTCCCACCCCGTCTGTGGCGGCGACGAGCAGGGGGTCTTTAAACCCGGCCGCCTTCACGTCAAAAAAACCGCCAAAGCCGCCCAGCGAAACATTGCCGCCCGCGCGCGAGGTTGATTTCGCTAACGGCTTGATGGCTTCGACCAGCGCATTACCCGCGTCGATATCCACGCCCGCGTCGCGGTAAGTGATGGTATTTTTGGGGGTGGGATTTGTCATGTTTGTCGCCTGACAGATAGCCGCAGTCCCTATGCTTTGGCAAGAAATGATTTATAATGGAATCGTGATGCGGCGCGCGTTTTTCCTTCTTTGTTTACTGATTTGTGCGGCGCTGCCTGTGCGAGCGGCGGAGCCTTATGTGATCAGCGGCGTGAGCGTGGATGTGACGGCGGACAATGCCGCCACCGCGCGCGATCAGGCCATGGTAGAGGCACAGCGCAAAGCCTTTATGAACCTGGCCACGCAATTGGTGCCGGGCAAGCCGATCCCCAATGTATCGGATAAGGCCATCGGCGACATGGTCAGCGATTTTCACATTGAGCAGGAAAAGTTCGGCGGCAACCGTTATGTGGGGACTTTTACTTTTCGTTTTCGGCAAAATCCGGTGCGCGCGGCCTTTGGCGCGGCGGCCATTCCAAGCCCGCATGAGTTAGCCGAACGCAATGCGCAAGCTGCCACGCCGCAAACCGCCCAGGCGGATAGTCCGGACGGCATCGGCGATATTAGCAGTGTGGTGAGCAGTGCTGCGACACAACCTTTGCCTGTTGCTGAACCTGCGCCAATTGTGACGCCTGCTGCCGTTACCGCTTCGGCGAAAATGGGAACGTTAACGGAACCGCCCAGTGTGAATGTGCAAAATATTTTGGTGGAAATTCCAGCGCACAGCGCGCGCGAATTAGACATGGCGCAGGATCATATCGCGGGCGTGCCCGGCGTGATGAAAACCGAATTGCGTTCCATCAGCTCCGCCAATGCGGTGATGTTGTTATCCTATCAAGGCGAACTGCCGCAGGTCTTGCAAAGCCTCTCCGCGCGCGGCGTGAATTTGCAAAGCAAGGCAGCGACCGTGCCGCCGCTTTACACCTTGTTGCCTTAAAGCGCGCCGCCATGGCGCAAATGACCTTTCAATTCGATCCCGCGCCGAATTATTCGGGGAGGAATTTTATCATTGCGGACAGCAACCGCACAGCCTATGACGCCGTTTATACCTGGCCCAATTGGCCTGTGCCGGCGGTGATTTTGATGGGGCCAAAGGGCGTCGGCAAAACCCATTTGCTGAATTTATGGCGCGCGCATAGCAAGGCATCTGTATGCCGTGTGTCTGACCTGCGCGATGATTTCAATCCCACGCGTTATGCGCTGCAACCGGTGGCGCTAGATGATGCGGATCAGGTTACGGGACAAATCGGGCGCGAACGTGCGCTGCTGCATCTTTATAACCTGGCGATGCAAAACAAGCAGACGATGTTGATGACGGCGACATCCTATCCGCAGCAATGGGGATTGTTGCTACCCGACCTGGCATCGCGTCTGCGTTCGGCGATGGTGATCGAAGTGGTCGAGCCCGATGAAAATCTGATGCGGCAGTTATACGCGAAATTATTTACCGACCGGCAGTTACAGGTTCCGGCATCGGTGATTGACTGGCTCCTGGCGCATACCGAGCGTTCCGCCCTGGCGGCACAGCAAGCCGCCGCCGCGATCGACCAATACGCGCTGGAATTGCAAAAGCCCATCACCACCTGGCTGGCCCGAAGAGCATTAGGTGTGGAGGAGGAGTGAGCTTAGACTTTGCTGGAAGAGGGTTCTGTAAGCAAGACCCCTCACCCGGTTGCTAAAATTCGCTGCACTTCGCTTGCTCATTAAGCAAACCGGCCTCTCCCTATAGGGAGAGGCGTAACCTTCTTATTTGTTCGAACGGTATAAGAATTATTTAGGCTCTATTCCCAATGCAATCCGAATTTTTTGAACACCTTCTTCTACTTGATGGATCGCAGGCAAGAATATTTCTTTGTCTTTCTCGCCTAAAATAATTCCTTCAGCGGAAACTTCTCGAAGCATTGCTCCTAGGCAGTCCCTAATGTCTAACAGTGCATTAAGATGATCTCTAGCCCTATATTGGCTGCGTCTTGGGCTGCCAATGTTTAAAGGTGTACCATCATTAGCCTTATAAATCGTCGTTTTATTAATTTGAACTCTAAGATCATCCAAAGCAGGGCGCGGATAATCAGGATCAATTTCTGCCATTCTGGTTAATATGAAAATAGCCGGTTGCTCAGACACTACAGCGCGGACTTTGGGCTTTAATATTCTAAAAAGCGTAGATAGATATCGTTGGCCTGCGTCACCGGCAAATGCTCGCATGCTCATATTATTATGGGCAGTCAAAAAATCCCTTAATGTACCTTCCATATTATAACGCGGCTTAAGACCGTTAATTTCTGTATTGATATCGGGCATTTTCTATCCGTTGTAATCTAGGCGCGATTAGACCGAAAATGGTGATCGAAAGTCAAGAAAAATCTTTAAATTCTCCGTCTTGTCATCCCGGGCCCTCGGCGCGGAGCGCCGCAGGAATTGTCCCGGGATCCGCCGTGATGCTTGTCCAGTGCTTAAAAACTTAAAACACCGTGATTGTGAAACCGCAGACCCCGGCACAAGGCAGGGGTGACAGTTGGGGATTGCGAAAACGCACCATCGTATTAATGCGACACGATACATTGTTCCGCACTTTTTCCTCAAATCCGCCTGTGGATGGCGGCTCACGACCCGCGCAGGGCCAGCCGCCTGTTTTCCAACCCCATCCATAATTCCCCGCGCATCAGAGCTTCGGCATGGCGGCCAAAGGCTTCGTAATGCCAGCCCGCCGTCAGCATGGAGGGCTGGCCGATGGCAAAGTTATTCAGATCGGCGGGCGAGGCGATCAGTTTGAGATTAATGCGCTCCTGCTCCGATACATGGCGCAGCAAAACGCGCAGCAACTCTACCACGGCTTCCGGCGCGGGTGTGTAATCGGGCGCGGACGGCACGTGCAGCGGTTCCGCTTCGCGCATCAAAGTAATTAGATTTTCCGCCTGCCCGGGCGAGACTTTACCCAGGCCGCGCACATTCATAATAGCATTGGCATCGCGCGGCGCGGACAGGGCCAGTTCGACCAGCACTTCATCCTTCATCACCCAGGGGCGCGGCAAATCTTTACGTTGCGCCTCGCGTTCGCGCCAGGCGGCCAAGGCGCGCAGCCGTCCCAAAACCTTGGCATCATCGGTGCGGATTTTGACGCGTTGCCAGGCTGCCTCAGGATTTGCGGAATAATTTTCTGCATTCATCAGATCGGCGTATTCGTCGACCAGCCAACCCGTGCGTCCGCGCTGTTCCAATTCTGCCACCATCACATGGTATGCATCCAGCAAATGCGTGACGTCGCCCAGCGCATATTCCATTTGCGCTTCCGTGAGTGGCCGCCGCGCCCAATCGGTAAAACGATGCCCCTTGGACAATTTGCGCTTCAAAACCGCATTCATCAGGCGGTCGTATGCTATCTGGTCCTGGTAGCCGAGCGCCAGCGCCATAATCTGCGTATCCGCCACCGGCGCGGGCACACGGCCCATCAGGCGGTAAAAAATTTCCAGATCCTGCCGCGCTGCATGGAAAATTTTGGTGATGCGTTCATCCGACAGTAGCGCCAGAAACGGGGTCAAATCCAGCCCGGCCATCGGGTCAATCGCCACCGCCCCACCCCCCCGGCTTCTGCCGGACGAATGGTCCGACACAGCCGGCTCCCATGCCACCTGAATCAGGCACAATACCGGCCAGAACGTCTTTTCCCGGATGAATTCCGTATCCACCGCCAAATAGCTTTGTGCCGCCAAAATGCGGCATAAATCATCCAATTCGGCCTGGCCGGTGATTAAATTTTTCATCCCCATGTCATAACATAACTTCACAAAATCCCAAGCCTTATCTATGGTTCAGGCTGAAAAAGGAATGAAAATGCACGTTTATCGCACCCATACTTGCGGCGAATTGCGCGCGGCACACGCGGGCCAAACCGTTCGCCTGTCCGGCTGGGTTAACCGGCGGCGCGATCACGGCCAGCTCTTGTTCATCGACCTGCGCGATACCTACGGCATCACGCAATGCGTGGCGGAGGAAGGCAGCGCGGTTTTCGCGGCGGTGCAGGAATTGAAAAACGAATATGTGGTGACGGTAACGGGCCAGGTGGTGGCGCGCATGCCCGAGACAACAAATGATAAATTGCCGACTGGCGCGGTGGAATTGCAAATTCAATCCATCGAAATTCAATCGCGCGCGGAAGCCTTACCACTTCAGGTCAACAGCGATGAAGATTATGGCGAAGAAACACGTTTGAAATACCGTTTCCTGGATCTGCGGCGCGAAAAGATGCAGCGCAATATCCGCCTGCGTTCTGCCGTGATCGCGTTTTTGCGCGCGGCAATGATGAAACAGGGCTTTACTGAATTCCAAACACCGATTTTGACGGCGAGCAGTCCTGAAGGCGCACGGGATTTCCTCGTGCCGTCGCGCATGCATCCGGGCAAATTTTACGCCCTGCCGCAAGCGCCGCAGCAGTTTAAACAATTGCTGATGACGGCGGGCTATGACCGTTATTTCCAAATCGCACCGTGTTTCCGGGATGAAGACAGCCGCGCCGACCGCAGCCCCGGTGAATTTTACCAGCTCGATTTTGAGATGAGTTTCGTGACGCAAGAAGATGTTTTTGATGCCATCGAACCCGTGCTTCGCAGCTTGTTTGAAGAATTTTCAGATTTCACGGGAATCAAGAAAACCATTCAAGCGGGCCGCTTTCCGCGCATCGCCTATGATGATGCCATGCTGAAATACGGCAGCGATAAACCCGATTTGCGTAATCCTTTGACGATTGTGGATGTGACGGAAGTTTTCAAACGTGAAGATGTCACCTTTAACGCCTTCAAATCCGTGATCGTCAAGGGCGGCGTGGTGCGTGCCATCCGCGTGCCGGGCGTTGCCGCACAGCCACGTTCTTTCTTTGATAAACTAAACGATTGGGCTAAGGAACAAGGCGCAGTCGGCCTCGGTTACATCGTTTATGAAAAGGGTGAGGGCAAAGGGCCGATTGCAAAATTCATTCCGCCTGCAGCGCTGACGGAGTTAGCAACAACAGCAGGTCTGCAAAACGGCGATGCGATTTTCTTTTCGTGCGATAAGCAACTCAAGGCTGCGAAATTTGCGGGTGCGGCGCGCACCAAAATCGCACAGGAACTCAATTTAATTCCAAACGACCGTTTTGATTTCTGCTGGATCGTTGATTTCCCAATGTATGAGGAAGATGAGGAAACCGGTAAAATCGATTTCTCGCACAATCCATTCTCCATGCCGCAGGGCGGCTTGAAAGTGCTGAATGAACAGGATCCATTGACGATCAAGGCATTTCAATACGACATCGTGTGCAACGGTATTGAATTGTCATCCGGCGCTATTCGGAATCATTTGCCCGAAGTCATGTACCGCGCGTTCGAGATTGCCGGTTATGGGCCGGAGGTTTTGGAATCCCGTTTCGGCGGCATGCTGTCGGCCTTTAAACTTGGCGCACCGCCGCATGGCGGTTCTGCACCCGGCATTGACCGCATGGTGATGCTGCTGGCGGATGAACCCAATATCCGCGAAGTCATTTTATTTCCGCTCAATCAAAAAGCGGAAGACCTGATGATGCAGGCACCCAGCGAAGTCGGCGAAAAGCAGTTGCGCGAATTACACATCAAAACCGACCTGCCAAAACCAAAGGCCACGTGATGCTATTCGTGATCCATGCCATCGATGCCGATGATGCCGCCGCCAAACGCGAGGCGCATTATTCCGCGCATTTTGCCTTTCTGGACGAAGCGGAAAAACACGGTGCGAAAATTATTATGTCCGGCCCTTTGACGCAGGATGACGAAAAAACGCCCGTCGGCAGCATTCTGGTGATTGAGGCTGCAGATCATGCGACGGCGGAAAAATTCCATCACGCCGATCCATTTTATGAAGCAAACGTATGGAAACAAAGTTCCGTACATACGTTTGTCCGGCGGCGCTGATGTTCGGCATTGGCTGGGGTGAAATTATTTTAATTCTGGTCGTTGCGGTGCTGGTCATTCCGCCCAAAGACATGCCGCGTTTAATGCGTGAAGCGGGCCGTTTGGCGGGTAAAGCGCGCAAAATTGTGAACAGCGCGCGCCAAGAAATTGAAGACGCGATGCGTGTCGATGACATTAAGACAGATATACATAAAGACGATTTTAAAAAATGACCGAGCCAACGCCGCAGCAAATCGAAGAACATCAAAAAATGCCCATCCTGGCGCATGTGATGGAATTGAAAAACCGCGTTATGGTCAGCCTGTTTTTCTATCTCCTTACCGCGACTATTTGTTTTTTTTTCGCGGATCAGATTTTAGATTTCTTGCTCGGGCCGCTTCGCCGCGCTGGCCTGCCGCATGATTTCCATTTAATTTTCACTTCATTGCCTGAAGTTTTCCTGGCACATATCACCCTAGCGCTTGCCGCTGGCTTCATTATCGCTTTCCCCATTATCGCATCCCAAGTTTGGATTTTTATTGCGCCCGGCCTATACCGCCATGAACGTCATGCGCTGTTGCCCTATTTCATCGGTGCGCCGCTGTTATTTTTATGCGGTGCCTCGCTTTGTTATCTTGCCGCCATGCCGCTCGCCTGGAAATTTTTTCTATCTTATCAATCCAGCGCGGTCGGTGAAATTCCTATTGTTGCCCAAACGCGCGTGGCGGATTATGTCGGTCTTTCACTCCATTTTATTATCATTTTCGGCCTGATTTTCCAAATGCCGCTGGTCTTTATGTTACTTGGCCGCTTGGGCGTGGTGACGGCGGAATTTCTATCCAAAAATCGCCGTTATGCGGTGTTGCTCGCACTCATTATCGCCGCATTCGTTACGCCGACGCCGGATATTTTCGGCCAATTGCTGATTGCCGGTCCGCTCTATCTGCTTTATGAAATTTCTATTCTGCTCATCCGCTGGCAAGGTAAAAATGCACGACCTGAAATTCATCCGACAGAATCCTGAGGCCTTCGACGCCGGTCTCGCACGGCGCGGCCTGCCGCCGGAATCAGAAAATATCCTGAAGCTGGATGAGATATGGCTTCGTGCGACTAGAGAAATGCAAAAACTGCAGGAGCAACGTAATGAAAAATCACAACTCATTGGAGAGTTAAAAAGAGAAAGACAAGATACGACTTCTTTAATGGAAGAAGTCGGGAAGATTAAAGAATTCATGGCAGGATTAGAGTCGCAAGAAGCTAGATGGAAAAAGGACATTGATGCTGCGCTTGCCGTTATTCCCAACATTCCGGTTACAGATGTGCCAGACGGTCAAGACGAAAGCGATAATAAAGAAATCCGCAAATGGGGCGTGCCACATGACGTGGCGCATGCCAAAGACCATGTGGATTTGGGTGAGCGCCTGAGCCTCATGGATTTTGAAACAGCGGCGAAACTATCGGGCAGCCGGTTTGTCGTATTAAAAGGCGCGCTGGCGCGACTGGAACGCGCAATCGGACAATTTATGCTGGACACGCATACACGCGAGTTTGGCTATACAGAATGTTCGGTGCCGGTTTTGGTCAATCCAAATGCTATGTATGGCACCGGAAATTTGCCAAAATTCGCGGATGATGCATTTCAAGCAAACACGGGACATTATTTAATCCCCACCGCTGAAATTTCTTTAACGAATTTTGTGAATGATACGATCGTACCCGAAGAACAGCTGCCCATGCGCCTCACGGCGCTGACGCCGTGTTTCCGCAGTGAAGCGGGCGCGGCGGGCCGTGATACTAAGGGCATGCTGCGCCAGCACCAATTTTATAAAGTTGAAATGGTGAGCATCGTTGCGCCCGAGGCCAGCGGAGCCGAACATGAACGCATGACCGGCGCCGCCGAAACTATTTTGCAAAAGCTGGAAATTCCGTATCGCACCATGCTGCTCTGCACGGGTGATATGGGTTTTGCCTCGCGCAAAACCTATGACATTGAGGCCTGGTTGCCGGGACAGCAAAAATATCGCGAAATTTCGTCGTGCAGTAACTGCGGCGATTTTCAGGCCCGGCGCATGAATGCGCGTCTGCGCCGTATGAACGCGAAAGGAACTGAGTTTGTGCATACGCTGAACGGCTCCGGTCTTGCGGTTGGACGCACATTGATCGCCGTCATGGAAAATTATCAACAGGCGGACGGCAGCATCGTCGTGCCGAAAGTTTTACAGCCTTATATGGGCGGAATTGAAAAAATAGATGTTCCAACTGCCCGCTGATTTATCCAAAGCAAAAATTTTAGTTTCCAACGATGACGGCATTTATCACGATGGCATCGGCGTGCTAGAAAAAATTGCCCGCAACCTATCGAATAATGTTTGGGTTGTGGCGCCTGAAACGGAACAATCCTGCAAATCACATTCCCTGACTCTGGATCGGCCGCTCAATATCAAACAGGTGGATGAAAAAAGATTTCATGTAAACGGCACACCTTCTGATACGGTTTTGCTTGCGATTAATCATATTTTCAAAGACGACAAACCAGATCTGGTTTTATCCGGCATCAATTTCGGCCGAAACGCGGGCATTGACGTGAATTATTCCGGCACCGTCGCTGCGGCGGCAGAGGCGACGATGCTCGGCGTGCCCGCGATTGCACTGTCGCAGGTGCTGGAAGATAGCAGTACCAATTGGTCGGTCCCGCTGGCGCATGCGGAAAGTGTTATTCGCAAATTGATCGCGCTCGGCGGTTGGCCAAAAAATACGCTGATGAATGTGAATTTTCCATATGAAAATGCAGGTGCGGTTAAGGGCATGCAAATTGTCAGCCATCTTGGCGGAAAAACGCATGATGAGGTGATTGAGCGCACGGGTATTTGGGGGCAAGCCTATTTCTGGGTTGGTCATTCCGCTTATGAACACTGCGGTGACGGTACCGATATCATGGCGCTGGAGGCCGGATATATTTCCGTCACACCGATTAAATTAGATATGACGGATTATGAGTTTATGGAGCGAATGCGCGACGCGTTTTAGCCCGCCATATAATTCGGCAGCCAGTTTTCGTAAACTTTGCGCAATTCGGATAGCGCGATTTGTTCGCCGCCCAATTTGATCGCGGTTGACCCGATGGTTTGGCCGATTTGTTGAGCCGGTATGCCGGCAGTTTTTAATTCCGCCAAAATATCTACGGCGCTCGTAGCGGGACAGGTGAAAATATAGCGCGCCTGGTCTTCGCCGAAACAGGTTGCATCCGCGGTGATCGTCAATTCTGCGCCGATATTTTTCGACAACGCCATTTCAGCGATAGCGACGAGTAAGCCACCGTCCGAAATATCATGACATGCAGTGATTTTTAAATTCAAAATCAATTCGCGTATGGCGTCGCCATTTTTGCGTTCGGCGGCCAAATCAACCGGCGGCGGTGCACCTGTTTCCCGATCATAAATTTCGCGCAGGTAAATTGTTTGGCCGATGTGCGTGGGTAGTCCGCCTACCAAAATAATTGCTTCGCCCGCTGATTTGAACGCAAGCGTCATGCGCCGCGAAACGTCGGCCATAACACCGACGCCGCCGATGGCGGGCGTAGGCAAGATACCGTTGTTATTCGTTTCGTTATATAAACTGACGTTGCCGGAAATCACGGGAAAATTCAGCACAGTGCAGGCTTCGGCAATACCCATGACACAACCCGCAAACTGTCCCATAATGCGCGGTTTTTCGGGATTTCCGAAATTCATATTATCCGTGATCGCGCGGGGCAATGCGCCGGTGGCGGTGATGTTGCGCCAGGCTTCGGCGACGGCCTGGCGGCCGCCTTGCATCGGATCGGCGAAACAATAACGCGGCGTGCAATCAGTTGTGATGGCGAGCGCTTTTTTGGAATTGGGAATTTTGACAATGGCCGCGTCGCTGCCGCCATTGTGGTCAATACCGGGACCATTCGCAGTTTGCGAACGCACCAGACTATCATACTGTTCAAAAATCCAGCGGCGCGAGCATAAGTCCGGCGTGCCGAGCAGTTGTTTCAGCGTTTGCAGCGCGGAAGCTTTCAAGGGATAATCCGCCGCGTTCAACGTCGGCTGTTGCGGCGTTTCCTCTGTCGGGCGGTTATATTTCGGCGCATCATCCACCAATGGGCGTACCGGCATTTCAGCATAAGTTTCGCCATTCATTTTCACGACTAAATTTCCGCTGTCGGTAATCGCGCCGATGACAGAAAAATCCAGATTCCATTTTTTGAAGATTTTTTCCGCCTGTGCTTCCGCGCCCGGCTTTAAAATTACCAGCATGCGTTCCTGCGATTCCGACAGCATCATTTCGTAGGGCGTCATGTCAACTTCGCGCGTGGGGATTTTGTCCATGTGGATTTCAATCCCGACGCCGCCTTTGTCTGCCATCTCGACGGATGATGACGTCAGGCCAGCCGCGCCCATATCCTGAATGGCGGTGATGGTGTCCGTCGCCATCAATTCCAAACATGCTTCGATCAACAATTTTTCGGTGAAAGGATCACCAACCTGTACTTGCGGGCGCATATCCTGCACATTACCTGAAAAAGAATCCGACGACATAACTGCACCGCCAACACCGTCGCGGCCGGTTTTTGCGCCGACATAGATCACTTGATCACCCACGCACGCACCGCGTGAATAAAAAATTTTATCCGCGTCGGCGAGGCCGACGGTCATGGCATTAACGAGGATATTACCATTATAGGACGGATGGAAATTTGTTTCGCCGCCGACGGTGGGGACACCGACGCAATTGCCGTAATGGCCGATGCCTGCGACTACGCCCGCAATCAGTGCACGCGTTTTCGGATGTTTCGGATCGCCAAAACGCAATGCATTCATATTCGCAATCGGCCGTGCACCCATGGTAAAAACATCGCGCAGAATGCCGCCTACACCCGTGGCCGCGCCTTGATAAGGTTCAATAAACGACGGATGATTATGGGATTCCATTTTAAACACGGCGGCCTGGCCGTCGCCGATATCAATCACACCTGCGTTTTCGCCTGGTCCTTGGATCACCCATGGCGCTTTCGTCGGCAGTTTCGCCAGCCAAACGCGGGAGGATTTATAAGAACAGTGCTCGCTCCACATCGCGGAGAAAATGCCGAATTCGGTGAAGCTCGGCGTGCGGCCCATGATTTTCAGAATGCGCGCGTATTCTTCTGCATTGAGTTTATGCTCCTTGGCCAGCTCGGCACTAACAGTTAGCTCATTGGCTTGAGGAGTTTTTTTCATGGCGGTTGTTGTCATTTCTGCCCTGTCATTGCGAGCGCAGCGAAGCAATCCAGTCTGGATTGCCGCGTCGGCTTCGCCTCCTCGCAATGACGATAGGACATCACGCCACAGCCTCATACAAACTCTGAAACAATTTCAACCCTGCCGTCTCGCCATGCATGTCGCTAATCGCGTTTTCTGGATGTGGCATCATGCCCATGATTTTACCGTTGGCGGAGATAATGCCTGCGATATCATTCATCGCACCGTTGGGATTTTTGGCATAACGGAACACAATCCGCCCGCTGTTTTCCAGCATTTTAATCGTATCCGATTCGGCGGTGTAATTGCCGTCGCCGTGTGCGATGGGGCAGGGGAATTCTTCACTGGCACGGTAAGCGCGCGTGAAGTCCGTATTATTATTTTCCGCACGCAACGGCGTAAATTTGCAATTGAATTTCATATGCGCATTGCGCAACAAAACACCTGGCAGCATGCCTGCTTCGCACAAAGATTGAAAACCGTTGCAGATGCCCAAAATACGCACACCATGCGCCGCTGCTTCGCGCACAGGCGTCATCACAGCGGATAAAGTTGCAATCGCGCCTGTGCGCAGATAATCGCCGTAGCTAAAGCCGCCCGGCAAAACCACTAAATCCGTGCGCGGCAGGGCCGTTTCCGCATGCCAGATAAATTGCGTTTCAAATCCTGCTGTGCGCAGGGCCAGCGATACGTCATGCTCCCGGTTCGTGCCGGGAAAAACCAGAATGGAAGCATGCGGTTTTTTCTTCATTTTTTGTTCAAAGGTGCTTTTTTATTTGCGCTGCGATGATTATGTGTATAATGATTAAAGTCGCCCGTGCAAAGCAAAAATGCGTAAAAATTGCCTTGCACAGCGAAATTCGGGCGCTTTAAGTGCCCATTCTTTGACCTCGGGATGCCATGTCTTTGTTTTCGCCAAAGCGCAAGAAATTGTACGAAGGTAAGGCCAAAATCCTATACGAAGGGCCGGAGCCGGGCACGATTATCCAGTATTTTAAGGATGATGTGGCGGGCCATAGCGCAAATCATGATATGATCAGCGGCAAGGGCGTTTTGAATAACGCGATTTCATCTTTCCTGATGTCTAAATTGGGCGAGATCGGCGTGCCGACGCATTTGCTTAAAAAACTGAATATGCGGGAACAGTTGGTCGCACAGGTCGATATCATTCCGATTGAAGTGGTCGTGCGCAATTACGCCGCCGGGTCGCTCGTGAAGCGTTACGGTTTGGAAAAGGGCAAGGCGCTGCCGCGTGCGATCGTGGAATATTATTTGAAAAAAGATGAGCTGAATAATCCGATGGTGTCCGAAGAGCATATCACGGCCTTTGGCGTCGCCAGTCTGCCGGAAATTGATGAGATTTATTCCCTGGCTATGCGGATTAATGATTATTTGTCGGGCATGTTTCTGGGCGTTGGTTTGCGTTTGGCGGATTTCAAACTGGAATTTGGGCGTCAGTTTTTATCCGAACATGAACTACGTATTATTGTAGCAGATGAAATCTCGCCGGATCATTGCCGCCTGTGGGATATGAAAACTAACATGGATTTCGGCCATGATATTTATCACGAAGAATCTGTGGATGTGATCGCACGTTTCCGCGAAGTTGCGGCGCGTTTGGGTGTTTTCCCGGATCTTACTGGCAATACCGATAGCAATGGTGATGTGCTGTCGATGGCGGAGGCCGCCGAGCGCGCGAGCCAAAGCGCCAAAACCAAAGAAGCCGGAAGTGCGTAATTAATGCAGCGCGCCGATGCCATTCAGCAAATTCCCTATGCCCTGGCAGAAACCGATTTAAAAGGGTTTCCCCATCGCCATTCGGGCAAGGTGCGTGATAGTTATTATGGCGCCGGACCGCGCGTGATTGCAACGACAGACCGCATCAGTGCCTTTGATTTCCATGTGGGATTAATTCCTTTTAAAGGCCAGGTGTTAAACCAGATGGCGAAATTCTGGTTTGATCAAACACGCGATATTATTCCAAATCATGTGATCGATGTGCCGGATCCGAATGTAATGATCGCGCATGAGTGTAAGCCGCTGCCAATTGAAATGGTGGTGCGCGGTTATATCACGGGTGTTACCACTACCGCAATGTGGCATCAATACAATGCTGGCGTGCGCGAATTTTGTGGGCATTCCTTGCCGGAAGGGCTGCGTAAAAATGATAAATTGCCGACACCGCTGATTACACCATCCACCAAAGAATCTGAAAAAAATAAACATGATCGTTCAGTATCGCCGCAAGAATTGCTGACGTTTTCCGGGATTGATCCAGCGCTTTATCAAAGGATTGAAACTGTAGCCTTGGCGCTTTTTGCGCGCGGAACGGAAATAGCCGCTCGCGCTGGGTTTATTTTGGTGGACACCAAATACGAATTTGGGTTGGATGCAAGGGGCGAATTGATTTTGATTGATGAAATTCATACACCGGACTCTTCACGCTATTGGAAGCAGGAAAGGTACGTGGCTTGCCAAGCCGCAGGTGAGGAACAAGATTATTATGATAAGGAATTTGTACGCCTATGGCTGGTCGCTCGCGGCCTTAACAAATTCGGCATGGAAGAAAAATTGAAAGAATTGCCGAATGATTTATTCGCTGATGCTGCCCTGCGTTACATCGAAGTTTATGAAGCCGTTACCGGACAAAAATTTGAATATAAAATTGGCAATCCACTGCCGCGGATTGAGGCCGCGGTTAGTGAGTATTTAGGCAACGATTATCCATCAGCGAAAAGGAGTTTGGCATGACAATGGCGCGTATTTACATCACTTTGCGTAAAGGCATTTTGGATCCCCAAGGTCAGGTAGTGGCAGGAGCGCTGCGTGGATTAGGATTTGATGCGGTTGAAGATGCGCGACAGGGCAAAGTTATTGATCTAACCTTATCCGGTGATGTGAATCCCATTGAAGCCAAGGCGCAATTAGAAAAAATGTGCCAGCAATTATTGGCTAATCCCGTGATGGAAGATTTCCGTGTGGAGATTTTGGACGCGGCGTAAATTATGGCACATTGGATACGCAGCGAGTTACAAAATTTATCTGATCGCCATAGGCATATCGCCAAAGCAATTCAACAGGCGGGCTTGCCAATCTTTAAAATGATGAAGGCCGATTTTGGCACGCTGGCAAATCTGATTATACAGCAGCAGGTTTCTGTCGCGGCGGCGCGGTCGATTAAAAAACGCCTGGATGAATTATTGCCAGGTATTCATGCCGATGCGGTACTGGCCACGCGCGATGAAGATTTGCGCGCCGTTGGCCTATCCGCGCAAAAGATAAAATACATCCGCGATTTGTCGGAACATGTTTCGGATGGCCGACTGGATATTGCAGGCTTAAAAAAATTAGACGATTCAGAAATTTCCGAGAAGTTGACGCAGATCAAAGGCATCGGCCGCTGGACGGCGGAAAATTATATGATTTTTGCGCTGCAGCGCCGTAATATCTGGCCTGCACACGATTTGGCGCTGCAAGAAGGCATGCGGAAACTTCATAAATTGGCAACGCGGCCCACGCCGAAGGGAATGGATATTCTGGGCGCGCCTTATGCGCCGCACCGCACGGCGGCGGCGTTATTCGGCTGGCATTATCATGAAGGTACAAAGTTTAATTCATAAGCGCGGTTAAAATTCCATGCAGCGTCCGCAATTCCTGATCGGTCAGGCTGGCACGCCGGAATAGCGCCGCCATATTTTGCAACATCTGTGGCTTCTGTTCAGGGCTGGTGAAAAAACCAGTCGGATCCAATTGCGTAATTAAACGATTCAAAAAGAAATCTACTTCCTGCTGTACGGCAGGCATAGCATTGCCGAGCGGCAATTGCATAGGTGGGGTTGCATCACCTGTGCGCAAAAATTCCCAGGAAATCAGCAATACTGCCTGGGCCAGGTTAAGCGATGCATATTCGGGATTCAGTGGAATTTGGATTGTGGCATTGGCATGCATGAGGTCCGTATTTTCCAAACCCGTGCGTTCCGGCCCAAAAATAAATCCTACCTTTTGCGCCGCTGCAATTTTTTCGCGTGCGGATTCTGCCGCTGCTGTGGGCGTAAATATCTCTCGCACCTGCTCGCGCGGGCGTGATGTGGTGGCAAAGGAAAAATGCAGATCAACCGTTGCCTCTGCCAGCCTGTCATAAATTTTAACTTCATCCAACACACGTTCCGCACCGCTAGCAGTAGCATAGGCGCGATTATGCAGTTTTTCCGGCCATCCGCCCCGCGGTGCGACCAGGCGCAGCTCCATTAGGCAGCAATTCATCATCGCGCGCGCCGCCGCGCCAATATTTTCGCCCATCTGCGGCCGTACTAAAATAATAACGGGTTGCAAACTATGCACGGCGCCAAGTCGTACCGCTTGGTCCATCTTCCAAAATAATTCCCATGATGGTCAATTCATTGCGGATGGCGTCGGCGGTTTTGAAATCCTTGTTTTTTTTCGCCGCCGTACGGGCAGCTATTTTTTTCTCTATATCACTGGCATCCGCATCGCCTTGCAGCCACGTATCCGGATCTTTTTGCAGGATGCCCAAAATTTTTCCAAGCGCGCGGATTTTATTGATCGCATCATAATCATTTTTATTGAGTGCCGTCGTCCATTCGTGGATTTTGGTAATCGACTCATGCGTATTCAAATCTTCAAGCAGGCCGGATTCTACTAAAACGTCCGGTTCTGCTTCGGTTGGAAAACCACGTAGCGCAAGATAGGTTTTATCCAATGCCGCTTTGGACTGCGCCAGCAATTCAGGCGTGAAATCTAGCGGCTGGCGGTAATGCGCGGAAAGGAGGGCATAGCGGATCACTTCGCCATCCCAGTCTTTCAATAAATCATGCACGGTGAAAAAGTTTCCAAGCGATTTGGACATTTTCTCGCCATTTACGGTGATGAATCCATTATGTATCCAGATATTGGCCATACGATCCGTGCCATGCGCGCAACAACTCTGGGCAATTTCATTTTCATGATGCGGGAAGACCAGATCAATTCCGCCGCCATGAATGTCAAACACATCGCCCAACAGTGCGCCTGCCATGGCTGAGCATTCAATGTGCCAGCCCGGCCGTCCGCGGCCATAGCGGCTATCCCACCCGGGTTGATCTGGCGCGCTGGGTTTCCACAAAACAAAATCTGCCGGGTCACGTTTATAGGGGGCAACATCCACGCGCGCGCCGGCGATCATGTCATCCATCGAACGGCGTGACAGCATCCCGTAATTTTTCATCGAAGGGACGTTGAACATCACATGCCCTTCGGCTTCATAGGCATGGTCTTTGGCGATCAACGCCGAAACGATTTCCAGCATCTGCGACACATATTCTGTCGCGCGCGGTGTATGGGTGGGCAATAAACAATTTAAAGCGTTCATATCCGTATTGAATCGTTGCTCAGTGCGCCTGGTCAAATCAAAGATCGTCTCGCCGTTTGCAGCTGCCGCATTCATAATTTTATCATCAATATCGGTAATATTCCGGACATATGTCACCACGTGATCGCCGTATAGCGCGCGCAGCGTGCGAAATAGAACATCAAAAACCACCACCATGCGGGCGTTGCCAATATGGGCGAAATCATAAACTGTTGGGCCGCAGGCATACATGCGGACATTGCTTGCATCTATGGGCGTAAGGATTTCGCGCGCGCGCGATAGCGTATTGTATAGTGATAATTTCATGCTGCGATTTGCTGGTGCAACGTGGTGTGATTGGATTTTAATTTAATAATCAATTCCAGGAACTCACGCGGATAGATCGCCTGTTGGCTGATGCTCTGTTCGGCCAAGGCCTGGTGGTAAATGACGGTGGACGGCGTCAATCCTGGTAACGAGTTCGCCTCAATCACTAACATTTGGTTCGTGCGGATGTTATAAAAAATATCAATCCGCGCATAATTTTGGATACCCAGCGCCGCGGCAGTTTTTTCAATGCCATGCTTAATTTGCTCAACCTGTTGCGGCGAAAAAACTTCTGCAGGCGGCGGCGTTATATTAATCCCCGTGCCGCCTTGAAACTTTTCTTCCAGTGATAATACTGCACCTGCTGCCACCGTGATGCTGGGCGACAGTGCATGATAATGGCCATTTTGTTCCAATACGCCCACCGTTAATTCCAGCCAGCCTGTATGCGGAACATGCAACAGCTGATTGTTTTGAATTGTGATACGATCTGTTTCAATAAAAGCTTCCAGCATAAAATTTTCAATCGTGTGATCACCCAGTTCGATAATGCCGTGTTGTGCGGGCAGGGTGCTATCAGGAATATGCGTCGCACCGGACAAAATAAATTCCGCATAGTGCGCCAAATCTGTCGCCTGCATCAGTTGCACGACCCCGGCTGAGCAACCATCCGACTGCGGTTTCATAATCAGACTTTTAACCTGATAAGATTGCGTCAAGCTTTGCCACAAGGTCGTAATATCCTCCGACGTCATCGCCACCAATTCCGCACGCGTGATTGGATGGCGCGGCGCGGTTAAAATCGTGGCATCATTCATCGCGCGGATGGCATCACCCGTGCGTGCTTTATCCATACATAGCGCTGAACCCGCTGAGCCGCTGCCATTATATAAGATTTCAGCCTCATCCAGCATATGTTGGATCGTGCCGTCTTCCCCGGCGCCGCCATGGAGACCAAGAAAAACAAAAGCATTCTCATCGCGCGCGTACTGAATAAATTGATTTAAGGTCATAGCGACTGGCACGACTGCTGCAGCCGTCAGATTCTTTTCCGTTAATGGTAAACGCGCAGCGATATCGGATAAAAAACCCTGTGTACGTGCGATAATATCGGCGGCATGCTCACAATTCGCCAAAACTTCTTCCACCGTGTGCGACAAGGCATAGGCATAGGGGACTTGCCAAACCGTTTGACTATCAGTTGAAAGTAAAAATAATTCAGGCGCGTAATCATGCGATTGGCGCAGTTTTAACCAGACATTGGTGCCAGACATTAATGAAACTTGTCGCTCCGCTGTACCGCCGCCGCAAAGAACGAAAATAGGGTCTTTTGCATTATCCTGCGCCAGGCGCAATGGCAGCGTAAGGTGATGGCGGTGGCATGCACTAGCCAAAATGCGCGACAGGATTTCACGATGCGACAGGCCGATGCGCGCAGCCTGCTGGAATAAAAACGAATTTTGTTCCATGCCTGAAATCGGATTTAAATCCGTGAATAAAATGCGTTCATCGCGCAAAAACCAACCATCCAGGCGCACAAAATCGCGCGCGCTGAAGTGCGTGAAAATCTGTTCGGCTTGTGCGCGGATTTTTTGAATGATATCAGCCGGAAAACGCGGCGGACAATGATAGGTCGCCTGGTTCGTTGGCAAATACTTGCGCCGGAAATCAAAAATTGCGCCGCCCGAATAGGAAACTTCGATTTCGCTGGGCAAAAGCGCGACGGGCTCACCTTTATCATTTTGAATCACAACGATAGTAAATTCCTGGCCGTCGCAAAAAGGTTCCAGCATCACTTCGGTATCATGCGTGCGGGCGAATAGTTCTTGCGCTGCGGCAAGGGCCTGCTCCGGCGTGGCAACGGAACTCACGCCAATGGATGAACCACCTGCAACGGGTTTAACAATTGCCCGCGTTAATTTGTGTTCCATGAAGAATTTTGGAATAACAGTTGCTGCTTCAGGCGGCGTGAAGGATATATAACCCAACGTGTCCATGCCAAGTTTTGCCAGTTCCGTTTGCGCATTATTTTTGAAAAACATCCGGCGGCAAGCATCTGCGGTAGAGCCGATATAAGGTGCTCCCATGTCCTCCAGGATTTTCTGCAATTGGCCGTCCTCGCCAAAGGCTCCGTGAATAACTGGAAAAACCAGATCAACGGATTTCAAAATCTCCGCGAGTTTTTCAGGTGGCAGGGCAGTCGCCACGCGTGCGAGTTTAAAATCAAAATCATCCGGCGTATTGGAATATAACTGTGATGGCGCGATTTGATAAAACCGGCATTGCTGATCCACATAGAGCGGCAAAATATGCAATTCCATTTGCCCTAAATGATCTAGGACTGAGCGCGCGGAATTCATCGAAATGCCGCGTTCCGGCGACGGGCCGCCGCAGATAAGGGCGATATTGATCATTTAATCAAACTTTCCGCGCGGAAGAAATAATACGCCGACTTCGCAATAATAATATGGTCATGCAGCGTCATCCTTATCGTCTGTGCGGCTTCGGAAACGACATCTGTTAATTGAATATCCGCACGGTTCGGTGATGGATCGTTTGATGGATGGTTATGCACCATGATGATTGCACTAGCCCCCAAATTCAGCACGCGTTTGATGATCTCACGCGCATGTGCCATGGCGACGTGGCAATAGGCGATTAACTGTTCCCAATTGGATAAAACCGGCCGGTTCATCACCTGTGTTTTCCCCATGCGTGTGGCGGCGGTGTGAACGGCTTTTAACAACGTCGCGCTGGTTCCCGGCAAACCGGAAACGGCAGTCAAATCATCTGGGCGCGCGGACAGGACGCCTGCCAAACTCCCAAAAGACTGCAGTAACATTTTCGCTAGTGCTTTGGTATCCCGGCGCGGCAGGGCATAGAATAAAATCAATTTCAACAACTCATAATCGGCCAATGCATTTTCACCGCTGCTGAGAAAACGGTCGCGCAGACGTTCATGGTATTCTGCATTCGCATTAGCAGGCAGCGCATCTGGAATCTTTTTCGCGGCGGTTGCGGTCATGCGGTACCATAGGGCGGCCGCGTATAACCTGCAGGCGATAGCGTAAAAATTTCATAACCTGTTTCCGTCACGCCAATCATATGTTCAAATTGCGCGGACAAAGATTTGTCGCGTGTCACCGCGGTCCAGCCATCTTGCAGCACCATCGTCTCTTTGCGGCCCGCGTTAATCATGGGTTCGATGGTGAAAAACATGCCGGGCGCCAAAACGTCACCTGTGTCCGCTTTGCCGAAATGCATGACGCTGGGCGGCGAATGAAATTCACGGCCGATGCCGTGACCGCAAAAATCTTCCACAATCGAAAAACGGTTGGCATGCGCGATTTTTTCAATCGCCGCACCGATATCGCCCAATCGCGCGCCTGGTTTCACAACGGCGATGCCCGCCATCAGGCAATCATAGGTGACTTCGCATAACTTGCGCGCCTTCAGCGGCACGCGGTCGCTGGCGTAATACATGCGCGAGGTATCACCGTGCCAGCCGTCCAAAATTACTGTCACATCAATGTTCAGAATATCCATTTCCGTCAGCGCGCGGTTGCTCGGAATGCCATGGCACACGACGTGATTAAGCGAGATACAGGTCGCCTTGGGGTAACCGCGGTAGCTCAGTGGCGCGGGGACAGCGCCGTGGTCGCGGATAAAAGTTTCGCAGATTTTATTCAATTCATCCGTCGTCACGCCGGGCTGGACATGCGGCGTAATCATATCCAGTGTTTCCGCGGCTAGACGGCCCGCCGCGCGCATCGGTGCGAAATCCTCGGCCGGGTGGATTTTAATTACCTCTCTTGCGGAATTCGCCTGGCGCGTTAGATTCATGCGATGATAGATAGAGGAAAATCCTTGGAAATACAAGCAAATGCGGGTGGATAAGGCCCGTAAATAGGTTCAAAATAAAGGTTGCAAGTATTACTAAAACATTTTTGCTGACTATTCTTTGATATCTAGAGAATAGTAGTTGCTATACTAAATTAACAGTTAGGAGATGTGATGCTCTTTGAATTTGACCCTATATGCTATTTCGCTCATGTGGCGCAGGCCCAGCATAAAAACGGATATTCTTTAATTCCGGGTAATGTTCAGCAAACAGCGTGACTATCTTTCAAAGTTTGGGTCACAATTTGTTATCCTAGCTCCAGAGCGTCATGCTTTAAGTTTCTTCTAGCTCCATTATTACCAGCTGCATCAATCTTTTGAGATCTAGATAGTCACGATTGGCTTCTTGCCGCTCGATCACATTGAAACGAAAATTGCCTTTGCGCGAATTCCGGAGTTGGAAGAGTTTTGGAAATAACCCAATTATGACCATAGGCTAATTTCCTACAGCATCTTTATAAGAACAGGCGTATATTTTATACTGAACTTTGATAGGAGCAGTAACCATGAGTACTAAGCCACCTGAAAATAAGTTGCAAGATTATGATCGAAAACATCATCTGGGTCACATTTCAAAGAATCCTAGAGCAGCGAAAGATGTATCTTCTATTAACAAGGGCGAGCTAAAAAATTATCCCAAGGAAGATAAAAGGGAGGTGGCAAGAGAAGAGCACATGCACTTCACCAATCGATCCGATAGCCACAAATAATTATTGTCTAAATCGATTCTAAAGATTACGGCTTAATTTCCTGGAAAGCGATATTAGACTTTGCGTCTAGAGGGTTGTGAGCTCCGTCATTGACTGTATTCTCCTGCTCTTTGGACGGCAAGTCCGCTTAGAATTGAGTCCTGCTGAAGTGCCCAATTTGTGGGACTCAGCGACGAAATTCTCGGGTTGCCCTGAAATTGAAGACTTTATGGTCGGGACGATAGTCGCCATCGAACCCTTCTCAGCCAGATTCCCTGCTTATCAGGGAAAGTACAGGGAATTTTTTACTTTCTCTGGCGGACTTTGAGAAAAGTTGCCCCAGTAAATGCCGATATTTCAGTGAGATAGCCCATAGATCGCCGAAAAAGAACATAAAAATAATAGGGAATTTTTTGGGACAAAACAGGGGAATGAATCCAGCAAACAGGGAATGTGCGCGTCTGATCAGGGAACCTTATAATAGTTAACGAACGTGATCAAATTAGGAGATTGATGCTCCCCAGCTAATTCTCTTGTTATCCAAAGCACCTAGATAATCAGGAAGTGTGATCAGTCCCACACATGACTGTGCACCGCGCGCTGTGATTTCTCCGCGCGCTAACCGTTTTGCCAGCAAGATCGCCGGTGTGCTTGGAATATAGGGACCAATACCATCGCGAGCGGTGAGATCAAATGTGATAGATTTTTTCTGGCCGTTTGAAGCTATGCCCGACAGTTTCATATAAAAGCCGCTGCGGTCGCTGCCGAAGCAATCAAACAGGCGAGAGAGACCCAGCAGTATGGATGCCCCTTTATCGAGCGATGGCATAACCCCAAACCGCACCAGCCAGGTTAGCAGCCACAAACCGATATGCATGAATGGCAATTCAAGTCCTGCGTAGAAACGGATGGTTTTTAAGCTGGCGTAACGTTCTGGAAACAAGGCCAGATCCGGCACATTGCAATTCCCCAGCGCCCGCCAACCCAGGGTAGGAAATTTATAAAATGCAAATTTTGCCAACCATAAATCGTTTTCATTGTGCCATCAATTAATGTGGTGAACGGCTTGCCAGCGTAACTCAGCACTGCTTGCGTTGTGGCCAGCCCGCGATTGGTTTGTTGCGCGGTGGTGATGGCGTAATCAACACTATTCAGTGCTTGGAATTCATTTCGATATTCATCAATAATGGCGGATGTCAGGCAAGGTACGGAACTGGCACCGCTGATAATTAAAACATTCGCGGCTTTGGCCGCCGCGTCCAGCGTGCCAGCCTTGGCCACAAATTCACGTGCATCAGCCAGATCAATGTAATGACAGCCGTTGCGGATGCAGACTTCGGCCACATCATAGCCCTGTATCTGAAACGGACCGGAGGTGTGAATAACAATGTCCGGTTTAATTTGCGACAGAGATTGATCCAGATCTCTCTGAATATCTATGAATGCCCATTCAGTATTTAGTTCCTGCGCAAGCTTTTGCGCTTTCTCTGCCGAACGCCCGGCGATGATAACTTTAATGCTTGGCTCGGCCGCGAGGCTTTTGGCGATAAAATTGCCGAAATTGCCGTAGCCGCCAATGATCAGAACGCGCCGAGTCATCTATCTTTTACAACTCTAAATTTGCCTGCGTAACCTAACATAACGCTCCCGGGAGGATGGAATATCTCCATACTCATTTCAAATGTGTCATCGTCAACAGCGATTTCTTCAGCGTAACCTTTGCCAATCAGCCACGTCAGCGGCAGCGGGATAAACCAGCCAAGAAATTTAAATACATAGCCTTTATGCAATAAAGTCACCATGTCATCCCACCAGATATAGCGGCAATGCCAGCCGAAACCGGTGGCCGTGATTTCAACCATTTCATCACCGCCAATGGGAAATAGT
>Ga0105240_10000726_pt1 | contig 60233 bp, 51 predicted proteins | sample KBSC54metaG_FD_80426 | JGI IMG/M metagenome (GOLD analysis project Ga0105240, IMG submission 80426) | Corn rhizosphere microbial communities from Kellogg Biological Station, Michigan, USA - KBS C5-4 metaG | ecosystem: Host-associated > Plants > Roots > Rhizosphere > Soil | place: Michigan, USA... | reverse complement strand
TGCATAGGACAATAAAAACCCCAATACCTCACCAAGCAACGCGCCGAAAAAGCCGATAAATAATGATTGACTTAAAAATATGCGAACAATGTCCCGACCTGAAAATCCCTGCGCTTTGAGTATGGCGATATCCTTCATTTTATTTTTGATGGTCATATTCATGATATTATAAATGCCAAAACCGGCAACTATCAGCAGGGTGATGCTGACTACGTAGGTGAGTACATCCCGCACAATATTGGATGCCATTACGGATGAATTGGCAGTTTCCCAATCGTCCGATTTATAATTGTATTTTTTATATAACTCACTCGCTTTGGATGGTGCGAGTTTGTTGCTGGTAAGTTTTATGTTTATATCCGTTATATAGCTTCGGTCTTTGCCCATGAGTTGCTGTACGTTCGACAGATTTACATAGCTCCGGGTGTCATCAATGGTACCGATGCCGATAGCAAATACCCCCACTACTCTAAAGCTCATTGAGGTACCTGTCGGCGTAGTTAATGTTACCATGTCGCCAATACCAAGATTAAGTTTATTGGCAAGCCCTCTGCCCATAATGATTCCTTTGTCGGCGTTTAACAGGTCTTCCGGCTGGCCCTGTATCATTTTACTTCTCAGGTCGAAAATTTTAGATTCATCAACAATATTTACCCCATTGATATACCCGTTAATTTGTACCGGGCCATAGTTATAAAATACCTGTGTGCTCAGGAATGGTGATACGCGCGTTATAACCTGATCTTTTCGTAAATCATTGATGATGCCGCTTGCATTCTTGATATTTAAATTGACTTGCTTAGGCTTGGGATGATGAACGGCCACCAACAAATTCTTCTCCTTGAAATAGTCTCCTGCTATCGAAACGGAATAGTCGGTCTTTATATTATTGTAGATATGTATATCGGGTGTAGAAGATAGCATGGTATCCTCCATAAACTGGTTAACGCCGATCATAAAGCTGATCATCAGGATAAACATGGCTATACCAAAAGTAACGCCCAGCATAGCCACAAGCGTTTGCTTCTTATTGGCCATCAGATGGCGTTTTGCTATGAGCGTATCTACCATCATATTATTTATCCGATAAGGTTTCAACCACTTCCGAATTCTCGTCAAGGCCACTCAGTATTTCTGCTTCATCAAGTGTGTGGACGCCGATTTTTACAGGTACGGCCTTTATCTTGTTACCATCCTTTATTTTTACACTGTCACCATTCAGAATAAATTTTACCGGGATAACCAATGCTTGCTGTTGCTTTTTAATAACTATGTTAGCTTCAACCGAAGTGTGTATATAGGGTTGTGCACCATTTTCCATAAAAATTGCATCCACTCTGAATGTTTGATCTGCCTCATTCATGGTCGGATATACTCTTATAATTTTTGCATTATATATTTTATCACCAGTCGCATCAGTTTTAAGCAATACTTGCTGACCCAATTGTACCAGGTTAATGTCCTGCTGGTCAACAGATAGTTTTATCAGCCTGTCATTAGACTTGCCGATCAATACCATAGCTTCATTTGCTCTTACTGCTTCCCCTTTTTCCTTCATCATTTGATAAATAGTACCGCTGCTCTCTGACCGGATTATATAATTACTAAGATCGTTCCGGGCACTGGCTACACTGCTTTGGGCATTCTTTAATGAAATATTCAGGTCGTTGACAGTTGAATAGTACTTTTCCTGTGCTGATTTTTTTTCATTCAATGATATGCGATACTGTGTTTCAGCATTGTCCAGGGCACTTTTGGTGCCGACGTTCTGGTTCCACAAATTCTTAAGCCTAAAGTATTGCAGGGAGTCATTACTATATTTTATGTTGGCATTCTGCATCGATAATTTCAGATCGCTCAATATCCTCGAGCCGGATGACAAGTTTTCGCGCGCTTTTTCGTACGAAGTGTTTGCGGCGTCCAGTTTAGCAGCGGGTGCAGTATTGTTAATTATATATAATAGCTGACCTTTTTTCACAACATCCCCCTCCTTGACCAGCTTTTTTATAACCGTCCCCGGACTTAAGGCATAAACAGTGTATTCGCTATCGGCAAGAACTTTCCCGGAGGCATAAACCGTCTCTACAATGTCCTTTTTTTGCGGATGAATAGTCTTGTTACTTGTGCAGCCATAGGTATATACAACAATAAGAAGCGTGCTTGCGGTCTTAAAAATCTTTTTAGTGCCCATAAACATTAATTGCCGATACAATAAATATAATCATTAATATGCCTATGGTAATTGCTGCTATCACTACGATTGACTCATTGCCCGGAGACTGTAAGTTCTTTCTTCTGATCATAGCCTGATTTTTTCTTCAAAGGAATCGCGTTTGCTGCTATTGAGCCATGACTCGTATCAACAACAATAATGACTTAAGTCATTTATATAGGCCAGTCGGCTAAGCATCTTTGTTTTATTCTTTCAAGGTAACGGAGGATTAAAATGAACAAATCTGAGATCATATTTCTTGACGGCCCACACTCACGTTTGAAGGAGTTTAAGTTTGCTTTTGCAACTATGGTGGAATTTATCCGCGGTTTCAGGGCGTTACATTTTATTGGCCCATGTGTTACTGTATTTGGTTCGGCACGGTTCAAAGAAGGTCATCCTTTTTATGAGCTAACCCGCCAGGCTGCAGCGGCATTTGCCAGGTTGGGTTTTACCATAATGACAGGAGGTGGCCCGGGCTTGATGGAGGCGGCAAACCGGGGTGCAAAAGATGTCGGGGGGCGTTCGGTTGGTTGCAACATACAATTACCAGTTGAACAGAAACCCAATCCATACCTTGATAAGTGGGTTTACGTAAAGCATTTCTTCCTTCGCAAAGTACTACTGGTAAAATATTCTTACGCATTTGTAGTGGTGCCGGGAGGCTATGGCACGCTCGATGAATATTTTGAAGCGTTAACCCTGATCCAAACGCACAAGATTGAAGATTTCCCCATCATCATATTCGGGAAGGAATATCACCGGGAATTGATCGCACACATTGAGCAAATGAAAAAGAATGCGACAATCGGAGAAAGTGACGACCGTTTATTTCTTGTTACGGACAGCGTTGATGAAGCAACGGATATGATAAGGGAGCATTGTATCAAAAAGTTTGGCTTGAAACCAGAGAAACAGGTTAAACCATTGAAATGGTTATTTGAAAAAAACTAAAAATTATTCAGCACTAAACTTTGCTTTGAGAAAATCTGTTCCCATTAAAATCACTTACATTATATACGAAGTGCAAAAAGGAAATACTGATCTGATAATAGTCTTGAGGTGAGAGTTGTATAAAACAAATTAGCTAATGATTTCAAATTGATCCGAAATGACAACAGGGACAATGAGGGCTATGGTTCTCGAACATCAAAACCAGCCTTTGGTTTACAAAGAAGTCTCCATTCCAAAACCTGGCCAGGGAGAGGTTCAAATAAAAGTAATTGCCTGCGGCATTTGCCGTACTGATCTGCATGTGATCGACGGGGAGTTAACACAACCCAAATTGCCGCTTATACCGGGGCACGAGATCATTGGTAAAATCACCGGAATTGGTGCTGTGGTCGAAAGTCTTAAGATCGATGATCTTGTGGGCGTTCCCTGGCTGGGGTATACCTGTGGGAAATGCAAGTTTTGCAAACTGGATAAGGAAAACCTATGCGAAAATGCCCGCTTCACGGGCTATACCATTGATGGCGGCTATGCTGAATATACCGTTGTTGATGCCAGGTATTGTTTTTTACTTTCGGACAAATACGATAACCCTGCCTCGGCTCCATTGCTTTGTGCCGGCTTGATCGGCTTCAGATCTTATCACATGATAGGCGATAAGGCAAAGAATATAGGGATGTATGGCTTTGGTGCCGCAGCGCATATCCTGATACAAATTGCAAAGGCACAAAATAAAAAGGTGTTCGCATTTACCAGGGACAATGATAGCAAATCACAGTCCTTTGCACAGGATTTAGGGGCATTTTGGGTAGGCGGAAGCAGTGATAGTCCGCCTGAGAAGCTGGATGCAGCCATCATTTTTGCACCTGCAGGTGAATTGATCCCCAAAGCGCTGCAGGATATTGACAAAGGAGGGATGGTGATCTGTGGCGGAATTCATATGAGCGAAATACCCGCGTTTTCGTACGATCTGTTATGGGAGGAACGGGTATTAAAGTCAGTTGCAAACCTGACCAGGCAAGATGGGCTGGATTTTTTTGAACTGTTGAAATCAATCCCGGTCACTACACAAACGGAATTCTTCCCATTAATCCGGGCCAATGAAGCAATCGAAAAACTGAGAAAGGGCCAGATCAGGGGCGCGGCAGTTTTAGTAATGCATCAAGAGTAAGTCACCGTTAATGAAAGCCAACCCGTACCCATACAAAGGACTTGCTGAAAGCGAGGTTATTTTATATCGGCAAGCATATGGCTCAAACACTCTTAATACCTACGATGGTGGATGGTTAAAGATTTTGAAGGGCACTATAGCCGACCCAATGCTCCTGTTCCTTATTGCGGTAACTGTGATATACATTTTATCGTCGAAGCTAACAGAAGCATTCTTTATGATTGTGGCACTTGGTATTGTAGTGTCTATATCCATATACCAGGAGCGGCGCAGCAGCAAGGCATTAGCAGCTTTAAAGAGAATATCTGAACCAAAGACAAAAGTAATCAGGGATGATGTAGTGACCTTTATAAACAATGCGCAGGTCGTAATTGGCGATTACCTGGTTGCCGAAGAAGGGACCATAATAGCAGCAGACGGTAAGATAGTTTACCTGCACGACTTCGCAGTAAACGAAAGCTTGCTTACAGGCGAAGCGATGGCCGTAGCAAAGAGCCTGGATGAGAACAATGATATGGTTTACCAGGGTACCCTGGTCGTTTCGGGTATGGCGGTATATGTAAGTACTCAAATTGGCATCCGGACAAAAATGGGCGAGATAGGCCAGTCGCTAAAAGAAATTACTGAAGAAAAATCTCCGCTTGAGATCCAGATACATCGGTTCGTAGCAAGAATGACCGTGATCGGATTGATCGCATTTGTTGCCATCTGGATAGTGAGTTATATCCGGACGGCATCATTATTAGGCAGTTTACTTAAGGGCCTTACGCTTGCTATGTCAATTTTCCCAGAAGAAATACCGGTTGCATTTTCGGCATTTATGGCGTTGGGTGCGTGGAGGCTTATACAACGCGGCATTTTGGCAAAAGATGTTAGGACAGTTGAGGCATTGGGAGCTGCGTCGGTTATCTGTCTTGATAAGACAGGGACAATTACTCAAAATTCTATGGAATTAAAGGATCTGTACTGTTTTACAGATGACCAGGTGTCCGGCAAAGGGGAATACAATACACCTGCCACTCTAAAATTAATTGAATATGCCATGTGGTCGAGCGAACCGGTACCGTTTGACCCGATGGAAAAGGAACTTCATCACGAATATCAGAAATCATGTGCTTCAGACTTAAGGAAACAATACCACATGTATAAAGAATATCCGCTTGCAGGCAAACCGCCCATGATGACGCATGTGTTTGCAAATGATACCGGATCAAAAGTTATTGCGGCGAAAGGAGGTGCCGAGAATTTATTGAACAGGTGTGCATTGACGCCTGCTGAGATCGACAGAATAAATGAAGTTTTAGCTACTATGGCCAGGAAAGGGTACCGGGTTTTGGCTGTCGCCGAAGGGTTATTCCCACAAGGGGACTTACCTGAGCAACAAACCGATTTCAAGTTCAATTTTTTAGGATTGGTGGCTTTTTTTGATCCGCCAAAGCCAATGATCAGTAAAGTGTTTAACGAGTTTTACCGTGCAGGCATTAAAGTGAAGATTATCACCGGAGACAACCCTATCACCACAACAGCAATTGCAAAACAAGCTGGACTTATCGACGCGGATTCGGCCATAGACGGCGAGCAATTAATTGCTTTAAAAGATGATGATCTCGAGCGTACCATAGAGCGCACAAATATTTTTACGCGGATGTTCCCTCAATCCAAGCTAAAGATAATCGAGGCATTAAAAAAACTGGGAAACATTGTGGCGATGACGGGTGACGGCGTTAATGACGCGCTGGCTCTGAAAGCAGCTAATATAGGGATAGCTATGGGAAAGCGGGGCACAGAGATTGCAAGGGAAACCGCTTCCTTGGTTCTTTTAGACGATGACCTGTCCAAGATCACCGAGGCCATAGCTATGGGCCGTCAAATTTATATCAACTTAAAAAAAGCTATAAGTTATATTATTGCCATCCATATCCCCATTATTTTAATAGTTACCATACCGCTTTTACTTTCCTGGCAATACCCATACCTATTTTCGCCGGTTCATGTTATATTTTTTGAATTGGTGATGGGGCCAACATGTTCTATAGTATACGAAAATGAGCCAATTGAAAAAAGCATTATGAGTATCCCGCCACGCAGAACTTCTGCAAACCTTTTAACATTTCGCGAATTAGGCGGCGCTTTGATACAAGGAGCGGCAATAACCGTGGGTTTGATAGCGATCTATCAGATCGGACTGGGTCAGCATTATGCAGAAGATACTTTACGCACACTGCTGTTTATTACCCTGATCAGCTCAAACGAGCTATTAACACTCATCAACCGGTCTGTTACCGGATCATTTTCGGGTGTATTCAGGATAAAAAATAATTTACTCGTTTTCATACTGGCAGCTACTACCTTGTTGGTGGTGGTAGTTATCAGTATACCTTTTTTAAGGCGAATATTTCAATTCAGCATGCCGGGCTTTTCGCAGATTGTGCTGGCTATTGGTGTTGGTTTTACAAGTGTACTGCTTGCCTACCTTATTAAAAAAATTAAATAATATCCTGGAATTATATTAACGGGAAAATGAATAAAGGAGCCTTTTGATTGGAAACTGCTTCCTTTACAGTACTATCATGAAACAAACGTGTGCAGAATGATTGCTGTGTATGAACCATAGCCAGCATATCTTCATTATTATTTAATAGCCGGTTAATTCGTGAAACCACGTTTTTGCCATTAAGTACATTTTGTTTTAGATTACTGAATTTTGTACTCGCCAGGACTTCTTCAAAGCGTTTTATTTTTTTATTAACAGAAGCATTTCTCTCCTCATTATCATCAACGTGCACTACCTCTAATTCGCAATTTAATAGCTCAGCAAATCTTGAAAGGTAATTTAGGGCAACTATATCATCATCACCATAATCTGAAGCAAAGAATATCCTGGAAATATTTTTAATGGAAGAATTTCCAGGCAAAATAAGTACGGGGCATGCCGCATTTTCGATAACGGAGTTGATATCCCGGCCAAATAAGCCAGGTTTACCTTCCGGGTTTCTGGTGCCCATCACTATTAATTCGATATCATTTTCATGAATTAATTTAACCACTGCTGAACCCAGGTCGTTGTCCTCAGAAAATGTACGTATAATAGGTTTTCTGAGCCCCGAAGAAGAATGATCATCTGTTGAATCCAATCTTTCCCTAAGAAAACTTAGTTCTTCTTTGCTGTGACTTTTGCTTTCTAAACATTCATCGACTTTCCACGAACTTCCCGCGTAAGCAGCAATTGACGGATACTTTATAAATGAATTATATAATAGTAAATCTGAATGAGTACGTCTGGCTAGCCATAATGCCTCCTTTGAAGCATTCGCTGCATTTTCAGAAAAATCTGTAAGTACAAGTATATTTTTCATGATGACTTATTTTACGCTTTAGATTTACTCAATGGTTTTTTCAATTAGGCATTTTCAACCAAGTATAAAAGCTGGGCTTCATCTTGTTTCAACATGACAGCGTCCATATCCAATACGTTTTTTATCTTAACTCTTAAAGTGTCCATAGCACAGGGCTCGCCATGTACCAGGTAAAGTTGTTTTGGCCTTGTAGTAAACTCCTTTAACCAGGTGATCAGTTCACCCTGGTCAGCATGGGCCGAAAGCTCAGTTATTTCTTCTATTCTAGCATTAACGGCGTAATACTTCCCATGCATCTTAATTTCATGGGCGTGATTTAGCAATGCCCTGCCGCGCGTACCCTCAGCCTGAAAACCCATAACCAGGATAGTATTACGCGAGTCGGTGATGTAATGCTTAAGATATTCCAGCACACGACCCCCGGTTAACATTCCGCTGGCCGCCAGAACTATTTTGCCGCCTCTCTTCTGTATAATTTCTTCAGTACCATGATAATCCTCATTAATGGTGACACTGCTAAACATCTGAGCACATTCTTTTTTACTTACAGTGAGCCATTCTGAATACTTTGACAATATTTTACTGGCTGATGCGGCCATTGGACTGTCGAGGTAAACCGGTAGAAAAGGCGGAATTTTTTTGCCTTGTTTTATCCTGTATATCAAATGGATAATTTCCTGTGCCCTGCCAACCGCGAAGCATGGAATGAGGACATTTCCGCCTTTCAGAATGGTATCATTTATTATCATCGCCAATTCTTCGGCAATGTCCTTTTTATCATGAAGCCGGTCTCCGTAGGTTGATTCCATTACTACGATATCAGCGCTTGCCGGATGACTCGGCGCATATAACAATTCTGATTTGTACCGGCCTATGTCTCCTGAAAAGAAGATGTTTTTACCGTAGCAATTCACCTCTACCGAACAGGCTCCCTGGATGTGGCCGGCCGGGTAAAACTGAAACCAGACATGTTCTGTTAACTTGCATGATTCACAAGGTTCGATAGCCGCAAAATAAGGCAAAGACTTTTCTACGTCGTTGGTATCATATAAAGGTTTAGCCGGGTTGTGCTTCGTATAATTGTGTTTATTTGCCTTCCAGGCATCTTCCTCCTGTAGTTTGGCGCTATCTCTTAATATAAGCTCTGCCAGATCTCGGGTTGCATTGGTTGCATAAATCTTGCCGCGGAATCCATTTTTTACTAAAAGCGGGATATAACCGCAATGATCCAAATGGGCATGAGTTAAAATTAATGCATCGATAGATTGTGGATCAACAGAAAGCGGTGCCCAGTTCTTTTCTCTCAAATATTTGATGCCCTGGAACAGACCGCAATCGATCAGCAAATTAAATCCCGGGGTCTTTAACAAATGCTTGGAGCCTGTTACTGTTTGTGCAGCGCCGAGTGATTGAAGATATACAGCATTTGTCCGATCCATACCTGTTTATTTTATCACACAAGTTAGCTAGTAGAATCAGCCTCTGAAATGCGATAAAGCAATGATAAAAATGACCCACATCATTTTTAGGCATCATAAGCTGGTTTAGCTTTGATATAAACATAAAACGATTGATATGAAAGGAATAGTAGTCTATAAGGGGAAGTATGGAGCAACTGCTCAATATGCTTCATGGATAGGAGATGCACTTTATCTCCCATTGGTAGATACTGATCATGAAGACGCGGGTGACCTGTCAAAATATGATTATATCATCATAGGCAGCTCTGTCTATGTCGGCAAAATACTGATAAAAAACTGGCTTCGGAAAAATGAAGCACAGCTTAAGGATAAAAAGATATTCTTTTTCGTAGTATGCGCTACATCTAACCGCGAAAAAGAACAACAGGATGCCATCGTGAAAGAAAATGTCCCTGAGAGCCTGATTGGCTCAAGCGAATTCTTCTTTAACGCGGGCCGCGTGGTAATCAGCAAGCTGTCGTGGATTGATAAGCTCACTGTAAAAATGGGGGCATTGATGCAAAAAGACCCCGTAAAAAAGCAAGCGATGCTACGAGGGTTCGATGGCGTAAAAAGAGAAAACATCAATCCGTTGATCAAACGGGCATTACACTATTCAAATGCGGAAGTATTGCATTAAATGATCTTAATCACTTTTTACGAATACCGCCATCATTTGTCCTGATACCCGAGTGCTTTAGCTTTACATCAACAAAACATTACAAATCATGCTGGGTATATCAAACGAAAAACAAATTGAAGACCTGCTGAAACGAGAGGTTACAGGCAGGTTAGGATGTCACGCAAACGGCGAGACTTATATTGTCCCTATTAATTACAATTATAAAAATGGTATTATTTATGCGCATTCGGGACCAGGAAAAAAAATAGATATGATGCGCCAAAACCCTGATGTGTGTTTTGAAGTGGACGATATCCAAAGCATTTTTCATTGGCATAGTGTGGTTGCCTGGGGTACGTTTGAAGAAATCAAAGACACTGATGAAAAACAACAGGCAATGCAAGGTTTAATTCACCGGATTATGCCTCTTGTGGAGACACCTGAAGGGCACCCCTCACATGGGATTACCGAAAAGGAAGCAGATATAGATACCCTGATCGAAAACATTGTCTATAAAATCAAGATTACAAGAGCAACAGGGCGTTTTGAACGAAGCTAACAGTTGTAATAAAATACCACTTAATCAGCCGCGATCAGTTCTCTTGCGGCTTTATTTTTATTAAGCTGGTTTTGCTGGCATTGGATCGATGTTACGAGTATCGTATTAAAAATATCGTCTACCGTTCCGCCGCGGCTAAGGTCGTTAACCGGCTTTTTAAGATCCTGGAGGATCGGGCCGATTGCCATTGCGCCTGTTTCCTGTTGCACGGCCTTGTAAATGGCATTACCTGTATTCAGGTCAGGGAATATCAGCACGGTAGCATGTCCCGCAACTTCAGAATCGGGTAGTTTGGCCTTACCGGTTACCGGATTAACTGCAGCATCGTATTGGATAGGACCTTCGATCTTTAATCCAGGCCGTTTACTTTTCACAATTTCTGTAGCCAGGCGCACTTTTTCCACATCCTTCCCGGTACCTGATGTGCCGGATGAATAAGAAATCATCGCGATCCTTGGCTCGATACCAAAATGGCGGCTGGTTTCGGCAGACGATATTGCAATTTCAGCCAACTGTTCAGCAGTAGGATCAGGATTGACAGCGCAGTCTCCAAAGATCAGCACACGGTCCGGAAGACACATAAAAAATATAGATGATATCAAAGTTTTACCCTCTTTTACTTTTATAAATTGCAAAGCAGGTTTTATAGTTTGCCGTGTGGTATAAACTGCACCCGAAACCATGGCATCGGCACAACCTTTATAAACCATCATCGTACCAAAGTATGATGGGTCGCGCATTAATTCAACCGCTCCTGACATCGTCAAACCATCATCTTTGCGCAATTGATATAGCGAATCCACATGTTCTGCAAAAATTGGATCCGTGGCAGGGTCAACAATCTCCAACCGGTTTAAATCCATCCGCGTATCAGATCTTTTTAATATAGAACCGATCTTTTCAGGGTTTCCCAACAGGACAATATCTGCAAGACGCAATGAAATAATCCGGGCAGCCGCCTTTAATATTCTTTCGTCCTGGGCTTCAGGCAGTACTATTTTTGCTTTATATTTTTTTGCTTGCTGTATTAGCTGATATTGAAACATATGTGGGGTAATTCCAGAAGGAGTCATTTCCCGAATGGCTTTTTTCAGCTCAAGCTTATCGATAAACTTGTTAAATGTGCTGATTCCCGATTCTATCTTGACCGGGTTTGTTATCGTGATACGGGAATGGACATCGCTAATCATCCTGGCGACATCAAATGTAGTTGCCGTTGAACTGATAACGGGTAACCCCGACTCCTTAATGAGTTCTATAACCTGTTTTTCAGGTTTACACCCTTCAGTAAGCATTAAACCTGACACAGTTGGATAAAGCGGGGACAGATGCGCCAGTAATACAGCTGTTATGATATCGCTTCGGTCACCAGGTGCAACTATCAGGCTGTTCTCTTTTAATTGTTTCAGCAACTGCGGAACAAGTGCTGCTCCGATTACGGTATGAGCAACAGGGTTTAACAAGTTCTCTTTGCCTGATAGTATTTTACCTTTTACCTTTTTGCAAACTTCCTCCAGGGTTGGGTTCTTAAGCACCTTTATTTCGGGAATAACATCTATAAGGAGATCTTTGCCGAATTTCTCTCCCAAAACATCTTTTGTAACAGTTACCAGGCTATGTGCCATTTTATTAACAATAATGGCAAGCACCGGTATACCTTTGCTATTTAACTTATGTAAAACAGTTTCAGCATTATCAATAATATCGACGATCAATTTCCCCTCGCCATTCAGTACCAATATTACCGATGAACCCAGATTTTTTGCAATTTCCAGGTTTACACCTGGTTCAAATGTATTTATCGTATCTAAATAATCTGTTCCCTGAACGATGACAAAATCGTTACTGGCTTCAAGCGACTTATATTTCCTGATAATATCGTCCAGCATTTCCCCATTGCTTTCAGTTCCCATTTGGGCGCATCCGTTAGTGGTGTTTATTGCACTGCAATCTTCAGGGTTATAGGGCAGTTGAAAATGACCGAGAATAGTTTCGATGTCGCTATCAACACCTCCTGGTTTGGTGTGACTAACGATTGGTTTAAAGTATGCTGTTTTAAATTTCTGGTTTAACAGCATATCCATAAGCCCGAGTGAGATAATAAATTTCCCGCTATCAGCTTCAGTACTGAGAATATAAATTGATTTTGTCATCTGCCAGGATTATTACTCGTTGCTCATAATTACTTTGAGCGCTTTTTCATTAGCTGCGTTTTCAAATGTGTGATAGGCGTCCAAAACCTGATCCAGTTTAAAATGGTGGGTGATCAGTTGTGACGGTTCTAGTTTTTTCCCTTGCACGGTCTTTAATAGCATTGGGGTAGATACTGTATCCACAAGGCGGGTAGTTATGGTGATATTTTTTGCCCACAGCGCTTCGAGGTGCAGCTCTGCACTTTTTCCATGTACCCCGATATTTGCGATATGCCCTCCGGGCGCAATGATCGATTCGCAAAGTTCAAATGACTGTGGAACTCCGACTGCTTCAATGGCAACGTCCACACCAATATTTCCGGTTAAACTCATTACTCTTGCAATGGGTTCTTCCTTTTCAAAATTAATGGTCTGGGTTGCACCGAATTTTTTTGAAACTTCGAGACGGTTATCGTCACGGTCTATCATAATTATTTCGGCAGGAGAATAAAACTGGGCAGTTAATAATGCTGCAATTCCAATTGGCCCAGATCCTACGATAGCTATTACATCGCCTGGTTTTACCTGCCCGTTCAATACACCACACTCAAAGCCTGTCGGTAAAATATCACTTAGCATTACCAAAGCTTCCTCGTCGGCACCAGCAGGAATAGGATAGAGGCTGTTGTCTGCGTGCGGTATCCTGACATATTCCGCTTGTGTACCATCGATCAGGTGACCGAGAATCCAGCCGCCGTCTTCGCAATGCGAATACATACCTTTTTTGCAATAAGCGCATTTGCCACATGAAGTAATACAGGAGATCAAAACATGATCGCCCTTTTTGAAATTACTTACTGCGTTTCCGATTTCTTCGATAACGCCAACACCTTCGTGGCCAATGACCCTACCGTCTGTCACTTCTGGCACATCCCCTTTCATGATATGCAGGTCCGTTCCGCAAATAGTGGTCTTTAAGATTTTAACAATGGCATCAGTAGGTTTTATTATCGCTGGTTTCGGTTTTTCCTCCCAGGATTTTTTACCTGGTCCGTGGTAAACAAGTGCTTTCATTACTTTATGATTTGATAGGACAAAAATGAAGGAACTTCGGCATCTAATATGTGACGGCGATCACTATCTGAGGTGATCTTGAGTGTACAAACACTACTACTGCTTCTTCCAATATTCAACCCGCCAAATAACTGACAAAAATCACTCTGAGCACTGATACCCATCATGGTACAGGTAACAGGTAATAGAGACCTTTACTATACAAACTTTAAATATTTAATCATATGTCAACTTTAGTAAAATCAAAAACAAACGGATTTCCGTCATTAAAGTCGATGATGGAAGATTTCTGGAACACCGACAAGTTTTTCGACAAATCATTCTTCAGTGGCGAAACGCTGCCGGCAGTAAATATTAAGGATACTAAAAATCACTACGAGGTAGAGGTAGCCGCACCCGGTTTTAAAAAGGAAGATTTTAAGGTAACAACTGAAAATGGTTTGCTAACCATAAGCGCCGAAACAACCAGTGAAAAGAACGAGGAAAAGGAAAGCTATACGCGCAGGGAGTTTTCACGTTCGTCTTTCACACGGACATTCAGCTTACCGGACGATGTGCAGGAAGAAGATGTGAACGCGAAATACCGGGATGGATTGCTAACTATCGATCTTAAAAAGTCCGGTAAAAGTGCAACCAATAAAAAAGAAGTGAAAGTAGACTAATTATGTTAACGTACCCCGGTATAATGCAGGGGTACTAAATTGAAAATACAATGGAACATGGAATTGATTTATCGGCCCGTGCGGTACAATGTTATACACTGAGCCGGCAATGGAAATCTGACCTGGAATTCTTCCGGATCGAAACAGCTTTTTTTCATCGTTTACTTGATGATTATTTTGTTCGGTTACTCGCACCGCCTTATATCGAACAGCTGAAACAAACAGGCAAGGACCTTTATAAATTAGAAAAGGATGAAAACCGGCTCATAAAATTGGTTGATGACCAGCTTACACAATTGGACCTAATTTCTGAAGTGGTTATACCGGAAGACAGGGAAATATTGATTGAAAAACATTTGCAGTTAGAACAATTGATGGCAAGCCTTATTTCAGAATACAAAGAAGTAAAAAAGCAATTGTTTGAATTGGTAGAAAAGATCATGAATGAGAATAAATTAATTACGAAATAATTCAAGCAACTTACTGTAATGAAAATTAATAAGGAATGGCATTTAAAACACCCCATGCCTAAACACCCCACATTTGAACAAAGAGTGGCCTGGCACCTCGAACATCAGAAAAATTGCTCGTGCCGGCCAATAAGCGGAAAGCTTGCCGATGACATGAGGAAAAAAGGTATAGCATTTTAATGCTTTATTATGAAAAGTTTGCTGAGAATTGTGTCGATAAGCCTTTTATTTTTTAATGGGACCGGTGCTGTATACGGCGGTTTAAACCTTATTATGTTTCCCGATGGTAGCCAATTACATTTGTCGACAGCATTGCTGTTGCACACCCCTTTTCAAAATTATTTCATCCCCGGGCTCGTTTTGTTACTTATCAATGGGTTTTGCAGTTTTTGGGTGCTTACAGCTACCGTGTTGATCTTCAGAAAATATGAGGTTTTGATTATGTCGCAAGGCTTCTTGCTATCTGTATGGATAAGCGTTCAAGTCATACTCATTCATCATCTGAATTTTCTTCATATCATTTTAGGATCTGTTGGTTTGGTCCTGGTCTTTATTGGTTATAAGCTGTATAAAATTGAATTGAACAATGCCCGGCGAAAAGCAATTTAAAGAGATACTTTCCGGTGGCGATTTGCGGTCAATAGGCCAAACTAGCCTGATAGTATCACAAATTCATAATAGAAAAGACTTTGACGCCCTTTTTGATCTGCTGCTTGATGCTGACAGATTAGTAGTAATGCGTGCAGCAGACGCTATTGAAAAGATCACCCGTCAAAACACCGGTTACTTATCCGGGCATTCAGCGAAAGTAATAGAGCTCTGCGGTACTACAGTTCATAAAGAGTTAAAATGGCATTTGGCGCTATTACTTTCCCGACTGGATTTAAATGATGAGCAATCAGAATTAGCTTGTCAAATTTTAACGGCCTGGGTGCTCGATAAAGGAAATTCCCGCATTGTGCGGGTCAATGCCTTACAAGCAATTTATGAATTGGGTGAAAAACAGAAGACGGCGACTGATAGGCGGAAATTGATATTTGATGAACTCGAAAAAGAAAGCATACCATCGATTAATGCGAGGATACGAATTTTAAGAAAACAAATAGGTTTATAGAATCGTCCTTCAAAAACCGTCGGCCCAAATCTACTCGATATCTGCGGGGAATATCATAACAGGCAGTTTCTGCGCATCAAGAGCCCTCCTGGTGTTGCTGTGACTAAAAAGTCTCGAAAAAAATGAATCTTTATAATGAGTAAATGCTAAAAGATCAGTATTAGATTCTTCGCATAGTTTATTTAACCGTTCATTTATGTTCTTGCCCTTAATCTCCTCAACAACTATGTGCGGATACTTTTGTCTGTTCACATGTTTCATAAACTCAATTTCGCGAAGTCCCTTTGTAATATCATCATCGCCTAAAACATTTACGTGTACGATATCAAGCTCAAAGTTGAACACATGCCCAAGGCCCGTAAGGTAATGAATAGCCTTAATGTCGGCATCTTTAAAGTTAGTTGCGAAAACCACCCTTCTCAGGCGGTCTAATCCTGAATTCAACGGCACGACCAGTAGCGGCCGGGTCGAGCGGTCGATCACTGCGAATGTTTCACTGCCCAGCAGGATATGATCTATAGCATTCCCTGACCTTGATCCCATAACAATTAGCTCTATGTCTTTTTCATGAATGATCTCTTTAACCTGGGAGGCCAGGCTACCAATACCGGTTAGGGTATCTATGGATGGTTTCCAGTCTGATCCGGATTGCGCCAATAAGGGGGCGAGTGAGGCTGAAATCTTTTCAAGGCTTTCCTTGCTTTCTTTCTCCAGGAAATTGAATTCATCCATAACTGTTGGCCCACCAGCATATTGCGGCATAGCTGGTTGACTCACATTTGTATTAAACAGCAAAATATTGGCATGTAATTGTTTACTTAGCATCACTCCGGATAAAGCCGCGTGAACGGAATTTTCAGAAAAATCGGAAAGTATGAGAATAGTTTTCATGTCTTTAAATTATCTAGTAAATATCCCCTATATTAATTCTTGAAATAATGACAGCGGTCATCTAAATTGCTGATCTAAATAACCTTACCTTGCTTAATCGGGGGTTGGGCGGCTTACTAATTACTCTCCGATCGACAAAAATCAATTTGAAGGAATAAGAGATCATGCGCATTGGACAATTACTTATTTTCTGGCTAGCCTTAAGTTTCTTACCTCTTGCAGTATTAGGTCAAATTACCGAAACATCATCTCTGGATAAATATGCTTACTTAATCTACGGAAAAACCAGATCGGGTTGTGTAGTTCAGGCATCCGGTTTTTTAGTAAAGACAGATAGGAGCTTGTATTTGGTTACTGCCTGCCATGTAATAAATGGGTGGCGTTTTGAATCTTTTGAAAAGGAAGACTCCTATCCGGATACTTTATTTCTAAGAGTTAATTTAAAAAACACGGACAGCTGTACTTTTATTCCTATAGATATCAGCAAAATAAAAAATGTAAAAAGTGATCCGGATTGGCCGGATGTTTATTTTTATAAAATCAGCCTGGATCCTAAATTCAGAATTTGTGCTCTTGATGCTAATTCTCTCTATAATGAAGCTTTCTCAGATATTCCCAGTGAAGTAGCCATATATGGTTTTCATGTGGGTGATGTAGATTTTGAACGGTCTGAATTTCTGCAATTAAAACCGCAAAAAGCTACTACTCATTTTCCGGATAAAGATACTTACGCATGTTCACCAATTGTATATGAAATCGGTTATTCTGACAACTCGCTTGGCCCTGGAAACTCTGGCTCTCCGGTATTTTTCATTTGGCGAACCCGGGTAAATGGCAGAACGAGCACTAAAGTGCGGTTTGGAGGATTACTATTTGCAGGCAATCCTTTAAAGCATAGTGCAAGTGTTATCAGGCCGGAGGTAATAAAATATTTACTGCATTCTGTAGACAAAGCGCGTAATTGAACAGTCGGATTTGAGATTGTGCTTATCCACTTACAGCAGTGGATACAATCGTGACCGAAATTGACCATTACACACCTTTTGCTGCGATTGGGAGCAATAAAGACGCAAAGGTCGGCATAGCTGAAATATGCAATCATATTGTGGCCCCTCAACCGTTTACCGCGAAGATCCTGCAAATTCTTTCCCGCAACAATATCGTCAGTTCGCAAAAAGGCGTTAACGGAGGATTTTACCTTGATCACAATCAATATAATACAAAGCTTATTGATTTAGTTATCGCAGTTGACGGGGATAACCTGTTTACGGGATGCGGACTGGGGCTTAAAGCGTGTTCAGAAACGGAACCCTGCCCACTGCACAGCAAATTTAAATCCATCCGATCTGGGATAAAAAAGATGATGGAGGAGGCGACCATTGGGAGTATGGCAAAAAAATTAAAGGATGGCGGTGGCTTTTTGCGGAAGAGTTAAATTTTATTCATTTAAAAGATTTAAAGGTCTTTTTGTATCTAATTAAAATCAAATGTTAAAAGTAAGAAATAGTTGGATCACCATAAGTCTAATGTTCTTTACTATGAAAGACTAACTGTGACAATCCATATTAGAAAACAATTAATCCACGACATAATCTATCTTTTTAGTGATGCCAACCCATGTTTGGGTAAATCTTAATTGTCGTACCTAAAGACTCATAATCTTTTGGTCCCTGGTTCGAGCCCAGGTGGGCGCACCGCAACAAAAAGCTCCACAAAAGTGGGGCTTTTTCTGTTTATAACCTGAGTGAAGATTCGGCGCCCGATGGGTGCAACCCTTCAAGATAGTCCAGCCTTCAGTTAGGCTTTTGTATGTCTCATCACTCATTGTCCTTCCTGGTGCATTTTCCCGAGGGAGGTAGCTAAGACGCATAGTGCCAAACTTTTATTTACAAAATTTACAATTCTATTTACAATCCAAATTCGTCGCGCCGAAAAACATCAAAGTAGATTTGCTAAATCAATGCTAATAGATATGAAAAATAAAAGAAATGTTTTGTACAGTCTGGCTATCATGCTGGTTGGATTAATTTATGTTCCCGTACGGGCTCAGCAAAAAAATGGCGCTCAACGCGCTGACTTTTCTGGTGAATGGAAATCCAAGGAGTCGATTGCTATGGGCGGAAATATTGTTTGCTGCTATAACTCGGGGGATCGTATGTTAGCAAAAACAATGAAAATAGCAGCACAGGCAAATTTTTTAGACGTAGTGGTGTCAAGCTCGTTTCCTGGTGCAGCGCTTGTTACAAGCCAGGAGAAACTGACCTTCAATGGTAAACAAAGCAAAATTGATCATGGCGCAGGAAGAGGAAAAGAGTTTACGGTAAAGTTGTCGGCTGATGGACAAACCATGACGGTGAACTCAATTGTACACCTGATGGTTGCCACTCCTTATCATGTAAATGTTCAAAAACAACTGATTGTTAACGTAACAGAGGTTTGGAAATTGAGTAATGATGGCAAGTCTATTACTATCCAGGCTTATGCAAAATCAAATGAATTCGGCGATGAACGTTCCTGGAAGACCGTATTCGAAAAAGCCAGTTAACCCAATTGAGTGAGCCTTGTAACCGGGATTATTCGGTTCGGGAAGCGTCCGGTTGGGTTTCGTATCAAAACTTCATTTCAAGCGCATAGAGCCACTAATCGCTTCAAGTCTCCCATAAAGTGGTTCGAGAAACGCACAGGTGGGTGCACGGAAACCCCGATTCTATTAAGGATTGGTTTTTTGTATTTTTATATCACAGGGTTTCTTCGGAGAGCCTGCGAGGACGGAGAAATAAAAGTCCCTCTCACTCGCTGATCAGGACTTTAACCTAAACCTTATCACATTGTAACTTTTTGAAGTTACTTTGAATAACCAAGGTAAAGTATATTTTTCAATAATGACACAGTACTGTGGTAGGGTCTTTATCTGCAGAAGATTTTGACTTTGCATCTTTGTTTAAAGAGGTATGCCAACAAATTAACCTATTAGCCATTTGCTTTTCGGTAAAAGCGAAAGCAATTTTACCAGTATACAAGTGGTAATAAAAGTACATAAAGCGATCAGCGGAATTTTTATTGCCGCTGTACCGAAATATGGATTTAATAATTGATAGAAAAAATTAAGCACCATAATATGGGCCAGGTAAATTCCATAGCTAATCGAGGATATACCGGCAACAATGCGAGCAAAGGGGGAATTGGTATTTTTGAACTTAACATTTTTAAAGATAAGGATTGTCCCTGCCGCCATCATGGCAACATTAATGGTATCAAATCCCCACGAAAGCTCAAGCGTACTAACCATTTTTTCAGAGGCTAATCGCTGTTCAAAAACCAGTGCGGTAATAACATACCCGACAACTATCAGCGCTATCCCTAAGGGAATATTCCATGCCCGGGCCTGCATGTGAAAGTTTTTAATGTAGCAGGCTAAAATGACGTACCCAAGTAACCCTGAAAAGTAGTAAAGTAGTGGCGTACGGTTCCACGCGCACTCGCCCAAAACTTCCGGAAAGACAAGGTGGATGAATGGAAGACTTAATGAGATGGCCCACAATACTAAATAAAGTTCCATTCCTTTCCTGTCGGCCCTTTCTATCCATGGAGATAATACAGGTGCGAATAAATAAATTCCTATCAGCATATAAACAAACCAAAGGTGACCGATCTCCGTTCCGTAATTCACCGGGATGTGCAAAATATGTATGAACGTAGTTTGCAAATCCGCACCGGCAGTAAAATGATAGTAAAAGGCGTAAAGCATGCACCACAGTACAAAAGGCACGACGACACGGCTTAACCGTTTTTTAAAAAATGCCCTGGTATCGCCAACAGGAAAAAGAAAAAAGCCCGATATAACTACAAATAAAGGAACGCAGATACGAAAAAAGGAATTATACCAACCAACAATACCTGCATCATTCGTATTTAATACGTTTCCTGTAGGCCCGATATAATAGAACTCACCTGTGTGAATTTGCATGACCATGTAACATGCGATCACGCGCAATAGGTCTATCCCGTAATTACGAACTGGTTTAGTTGCAGGCATAATAATAGATTAGAGAAGAAAGATAAAGCTTTTTGTTTGACTACTACAGCCCAGACAGGTAAAAACTCTAATTGTGTAGCTACGGAAACATAGAACTTTGAGCTGTAGGGAATATCATCAAACGGGTTTCTTGTTTTTCAAATAGTTAGTTCTACTCTTTTATTGGTGGCGAATAAAAAAGATCAGGAAGGACTCCCCCTTCCTGATCTAAAAATACTCAACTCACCAAAAATTATTGTTTATCCCACCATATCCTGGTCAGGAAATCGTCCGGACCTTGATGGCTTATTGCATCATTGTAAGACGCCGAATTAAGATTTTGCTCACTTAAAGGGTATAGCATTCTTCTGAAAATTTTGCCACCGGTAGCATTGCCTACATAATTATTTGGCACCAGTGCTGGGTAGCCTGTTCGGCGGTAACTAGAAAAGACCTCTTCCGCATCAGGGAATACACCAACCCAGAACTGAGTATATATCTGTTCCATTTGCTGGTCGAGTGTGCCGCCTGCATTAAATGGATGATTCGCGATATATGTATTGATCTGGTTATCAGTTATCGTACCGGGTGCACCGCCAATTATAGCCCATTGACGCATGGCAGCAGCAATCCCGCTCGTATACGCTACTGAGGCAGTTGAGCCGCTATACCAACCACGTGCAGCAGCTTCGGCCAACAAGAAGTAGCTTTCGGCAGCGGTAAACACAAGGCGCGGAGAATTTAATAGCAATATAGTTTTGGGGTTAGGCTCTGATAGCGATCCAAAATTAGCAGGTTTTGCATTCAACCCGGCCGACATTCCTTGTTGCAGCGCAAATGAAGTATCGGCAACGCCGTTGTTGTATACAATAGATAGTACTCCCAGCCGGGGATCATTATTTGCTTTAAGATAGCTTATAAATACATCCTGGTATTTGCCCCCTTCTGTATTGGTAAAACCATCCTGTGCAACATAATCGCTTGACCAAAGATCATTTGCGAGCGGATTTTTATTGATATCCTGGCCAGAACCAATGTAAGGGACTTTAGCTATATCGGCATCGTCTAAAATAACGCCTCCGGCTATAGCCTTTGTAGCCCATGTTTGAGCTGACGCAAGGTCAACTTTTGTCATACGCATAGCGTACCTTAACATCAGAGAATATGCGAACTTTTTCCATTGGTCAGTTTTTCCACCATAGATCAGGTCCGCCGAACCAAAAGTAGCTTTGGATGCATCAAGACTGGCTGCCGCTTCGTCAAGTTCTTTAAGAATATCAGCATAAATATCCTTTTGGGCGTCATACTTAGGTTTATATATTCCGCTGTTATAACCCTGGCCGGCCTGTGAGTAAGGGATATCACCGTACAGGTCGGTAAGCCTGGCAAAGCAATATGCCCTCCAGATACGTGCCTCGGCAACAAGGTTACTTTGTGATGGATCGCCGGTTGTTGCTTTCAGAACTTCTCCTATCTCATTTATCTGGTTTGGATAAGCGCTGCTAAATTCGGCAGCCGATTGTTGGGCTTGTGCCAATATGTATTTTGATCCAAAACCCGCCACATCGTTAAAGCTGGTGGTATATTGCATGGTGCCAAGCAACAAATTTAGCATACTCGAAACGCCATCATATTCCGCTTTTGTGAATATATATCCCGGAACCGGCTTAGGCGAGCTATTGGGATCGGTATTATCCTTCACAAAGTCTTTAGTGCATGATTGTATTGTAATAATGCCGAGTATTATCAGCATACAATAAGTATATTTTTTCATCGTGCTCAATTTTAAATATTAGAATTTAACAGAAAGGTTTACACCGAGTGAACGTGTACGCGGCAGACCGATTGATTCAAATCCCTGGAAATTACTATTAGTAAAGCTTTGTTCAGGGTCAAAATTGTCCGTCTTTTTATATAGCGTCCACAGGTTACGTGATACCAATGAAATGCTTGCCGACTGAATGTGCAGCGCCTTTAAATTAAGTCCGGGCAGGTTGTAGGATAGAATAACCTGGCGTAGCTTAACGAAGCTTCCATCATGTAAAAACAAGTCTGAATAAATTTTATAATTATCATAGTATTGACGCAATCCGCTTACAGGTACAGTATGGGTGTATGGATTACCACTTTGATCAACACCGTTTAATACCAGCCCGTTCTCACGACCAGGCAGGGTCATTTTTGTCAAACCGAGGCGTGTGGCGTATACTTCCATTTCGGAAAATACTTTGTTGCCAAATTTTCCGTCCAGTAAGAAGCTAAGCGAAAACCGTTTGTACCTGAACTCGTTTGTTAAACCCATTGTAACCGGTGCAACGCTTTTTCCGACAGGAACATAAGGCGTTGCAACAGGCAAATTGGTAGTGGAGTTAAAGACTACTTGTCCATTGGCATTTTTTAGCATTCCTGTGGTATATATGGTACCAAATGACATGCCTTCGGTGTTATTTAGCAAGCCATAGTTATTTACCGTAGCCGCAAGCTGTATAGTAGATAAACCCGGTGCAAGCCTTACCACTTTGTTATCATTATAAGCTATATTATAATTAACATTCCAGCTGAATTTTGATGATTTTACCGGTGTTCCGTTAATTTGCACCTCAATACCTTTATTATCCATCTCACCAACATTCAGAATAACATTATTGTAGCCTGATGTTGATGATATAGCTGTATTCACAATGTCATTAGTAGTTTTACGATCATATACAGTAACATCGAATCCTAACCTGTTATTTAGCATTTGTAAATCAAAACCAGCTTCGGTTGTTGTAGAAGTGTAAGGTTTAAGACGGCTGTTGGTGATATCATTGCTGGATACATTTTGCAAAGGCTGTCCCGCGCTTGGGATGCTTGAATAAGCAAGGTTAATTTTGTATGCATCAGGTGCACCACCACCTACCTGTGCCCAGGAAGCCCGTATCTTGGCTAAGTTGAAAATTTGAGGCAGTTTAACAGCGTCAGACAGTATAAAGCTGCCGCCTATGCTCGGGTAAAATATGCTGTTATTTTGCGGGCTAAGTGTCGAGAACCAATCCTTGCGGCCGGAGAATGATAAAAATACCAAACTTTTATAATCAAAATCTGCAGACCCAAATACCGAATTGGTAACTACTTTGGCATAGTAAGGTGTGGTTGATAGCGTTGACATGTTTGTCGTGCTATAAAAATCGGGTATTACAAAATGCGAACCATTTGTAGTTTCCTGGTCGGTGATATGCTGACGTCCGTTAACCCCAGCCAAAACTCCGAAATTTATATTCCTTACAATGGTATTTTTATAACTGGCAGTAACCAATTCATTGGTTTCAGAAACATCCGCTTTTATAGCCTGGTATTGACCGTCCAATATATACAGCGTACCGGTTGGCAATATATTTGAATAGGTGTAGTTATAAAAGTCGCGGCTTAGGGTAGCCTTGAAAGTTAAATCTTTTATCGGGGTATATATAACCGAGCCTTGCCCGATAAAACGGTCTTTAACGTCGTCTTCTTTAAATTTATTGACAACGAAGTACCCATTTGAAGCGATGGAAGCATCGTTCCAAACTATTTCCTTACCGCTGGCATCATAACCAGGTTTTAACCAGCGTATATCTACCGTGTTAGCAACTTCAAGAGGCGTCCAGTTTGGATTACCCAATGCGTCGCCGGCACCTGTACGGTTGTGCCCTGTTTCAATATTATACTGGGCAAGAGCTTCTATAGATATTTTGCTGTTTAATTTGGCATTTAATGCAAGGTTAAATGTTTTACGGTCATAAGTAGTCCCCGGTAAAATGCCTCTACTGGAAAGATCGGCTAACGAAAAACGGTAATTAATACCCTCGCTGCCGCCTACAAATGCAAGGCTGTTGGTGTAAGTATTGCCTGTTTGATAGAAGTTCTTAATATTATCTTTCTGAGCTACGTAAGGGTGTGTTTTACCGTCAACAGCTACATAATCTGTAGAACCGTCTATTTTAGAACCCCACGACCGTCTGCCTGTACCTTGTGCCTGGGTTAGGGTAGTAGGTTTCACACCGCCATCGCCCTGGCCGTATTCATATTGGTAATCAGGAAAAACTGCTACGTTATCATAGGTGGCGGTCGAGTTAAATTCAACTCCTATACCTTTTTGGGCGCGGCCTTTTTTTGTAGTGATCAATATTACGCCGTTTGCAGCACGGGAACCGTATAAAGCAGCCGCAGTACCGCCTTTTAGTACACTGATAGATTCTATATCGTCAGGGTTTATAGCTGCGATACCATCACCACGGTCAACGTTATTGGTTGTCCCGTTTGTGGTTGGCGGGCCGCCTGGTACGCTATTATCAATAGGCATACCGTTCACCACGTATAATGGCTGGTTATCACCGGCCAAACCCCCGTTACCCCTGATAGTTACACGGCTTGATCCGCCTGGCCCGGTTGACAAACCTGCAGCATTTACACCGGCTATCTTACCTGTTAAGTCATTCGCTACGTTATTTTCACGCGCCTGGGTAAATTCACTGCCTTTCACTTCAGTTACAGAATAACCGAGTGATTTCTTTTGCTTGCTTATACCAAGAGCCGTTACTACTACCTCATTAAGCGAGCTGGAGGCCGATTTTAATCTCACGGTTATAGCTGCGTCAATATTGGTTACCAATACCTCCTCTTTGTTATAACCGATAAAGGCTACAACAATAGTAAAAGCCTTGCCTTTGTATTTGTCCGGAACAGCCAATTTGAATGAACCATTGGCGTCGGTAATAGTTCCTACGCCCGGATCATCCTTTAATGTCACAGATGCCCCAGGAACAGCGCTTGAGTTTTCATCAAAAACCTTACCGGTTAATTCTCCAACGATGTATCCTGAAGGTCTGTCCTGAACATTACTAACCTCAGCAGGTTTAGTCTTAATAGTGTTCTTTTCAAAAATGATGATCTTTTTTTCAAATTGTTTAAAATCCAGGTCCGTATTATCAAGGATCAACCTTAGTGTCTTCTCGACGGTCCTGGTGTCAGTTTCCAGTGTGATGTTTTTGTATTGGATTATTTTTTCGGAAGGATAAGCCATCTGGAACCCGGAGAGCTTTTCAATCTTTTTTAGGGTTTTCTTCAGCGTTTCATTTTTGGCGCCAATTGTAATTGTTTCATCCTTAATGCTTTGCGAACTGCTTGTTTTTGCCAGTAGTAACTGGGCAGTAATAAGAATGATTGTACAACAGCAAACACTTAATCTCATGAGAAATCGAAAACCGGTATGAGTGCATAATTGCGGGGCACAAAGCTGCCACTTTGCAAAAGCGGTAATTTTTTGCATTCTTTGTATTGTTTAAAAGTTTTCACTAAATTTTTTAACTACAAACTCCCATTGCTTCCCGGCGGGGAGTTTGTTTTTTACGCCTCCTGCATGGCAGGAGACGCACATTGCGATAAGCGCTATTTGATTGGGTTAAATTTCTTCATACTCTCTTAGTTTGGTTGTTTTAGGGTTGATTGTTTAGTTATTACAGCCATTGCCATCAATGGTAACTTTTTGTTGATTATCAAACTTATAAGTAGTACCGCGCGCAGTACATAGTATTTCCAGTATATCTTTTAATGATTCAGTGCCGTTGAACGATGCTGTGATCGGGCAGTTTTCAAGCGCTGGATTTTTAAACTGAATATCTACCTGGTAACGTTTGCCCAGTGAGGCAGCTATCGATTTAAATGGCACACCGTCGAAAACCATATCGCTGCTTGCCCATGTAAGTGTTTTGGCCGCTTCAACGGTATTTTTCTGACCGGCTGTGGTTTGGTTATCATAAACCACCTGCTCATTCGGAGTAAGTACTACAGAACTTTTATGATCATTGTCAACCCGTACCCGTCCGCGGGTAACAGTAACTACTACCTTTTTTTGCGAAGGGTATGCTGAAATATCAAAAGCGGTGCCTAATACAGTGGTTTTTATTGCGCCCGTATGGATAATGAAAGGCTTTTTATTATCATGATGAATATCAAAATATGCCTCACCAATTAATTCAACCTCGCGGGTATTTCCTGCAAATGAAGTTGGATAATTGAGTTTACTTCCATGGCGCAGCACAACTTTACTTCCGTCTGACAGGGTAATAAATTGGTTTTCATTAGGGATGACCGGTGCAGCAGATGCAATCTGATCAGGTGTAGATTTGTTCCGGTTTATTAAGTAATATCCCCCCGCCAATAAGCAGAATCCGGTTAAGACAGCTGCCGCACGCATCATCCATTTCCTGGAATTTAACAGACGAACTTTAGCTCCGGTTTGAGATTTAAATTCATCGAACATATCATCAGCCAATTGTTGGTGGCCAGCTGACTGTACCAGGTTTTGAAATTGCTGATCGTCGAATTCAATATTGTGATACCAATCATTAAGTTCCTGCTCTTCATTAGGAGTACATAGTCCTTTATGATATTGGTCAAGTAAATAGCGAAGGCGTTGAGGTTCCATTTTTAGTGTTTACATATTACATAACACTTAACCTGAATGTTACCGTTACTTTAACTTAACATTTTTTTATTTTTTATAAAGTTTCCGATCTTTTCGAAAAAATACGAAGGTTTCAGGCCGGTTTGTTAATTTTTTTAAAGCGAATTATACTGAGTATTAATTATTTTTACTAATATCGTCGTCACAACATGCTTGCTATCTGAAATATGTAAGGCATGAATCCCATTGTTTAACCACATTATTTTAAACGACTATTAACCCCTTTAGTCAACATAGCGACCCCGAATTGATCGAGCTCTGGCAGGACGGGAATGAGTATGCCTTTGAGGTGCTTTATAAAAGGTATGTAGTAAAGCTGCTATCAATTGCTTCTAAAAAAATTGATGACCATGAAACTGCACGAGAGTTTGTGCAGGATGTGTTCGTTAGTTTATTCAAACTCAGGGATTCTTTAAACCCCCAGATTTCAGTACTGGCTTATTTACATGTTGCATTAAAGAACCGCGTCTTAAATCATTACAGGCATCAAAGTGTTCATAAACGGTATGAGCAGTATGTTGCACAACAGGAAATACAGCTAACAGACAACACAGCATCACAGTTGCATACTAAAGAACTGGAAACGCATTTGAAAGAAGAAATCAGAAAGCTGCCTCAACAATGCCGCACCGTATTTTTGTTGAGCCGGGAGGAAGGTTTGCCTCATAAGGAAATAGCAAATCATCTCAATATATCGGTTAATACAGTTGAGCAGCATATGCGCAAGGCCTTGCGTATACTCAGGACATCAATGGCGAATTATCTGCATTTGCTGATTTTATTCTGTTTTATAAAGATGTGAGTGATATTATCATCTTCATTGTAAAAATGACCTTTTTTATATAAAAAAAGACCGTTTTTGATTCAAAAGTTGCGCCAGATCAATTGCTATTCCCCTGTTTTATGCCTTAATATTAAAATATCACACCATCTGGCGGTATGATACCTTTTAATCGCAAATAAATTACGGTTTGCCCCCGGTGATGCGCTTGATGTTCATAGGCCTTGCTAAAAGCAGCAGCTTTTGGTACTTCAAGATCTCCGAATTTAACTGTTTCTAATAGTTGATCACCGGTTATTTCGTTTAAGACATCGGTAAAGTAGTCATAGCTATCTAAAACGGCCTTTATCGTTGTTTCCTTTGTTGGATCGACTGTCTGCTCTAACCATACTGCGCCGATAGGGCTGGGTTTGCCCCTTGCGATTGAAATAAAGTAATAATTTGCATCTGCCAGATGGAGCATTTGTTGCGCAAATGATCGAAGTTCAGCGCTTGGTTTAAAATCGTAACTATCCTCGGGCATAGCATCCAGGTACCTTTTCGTGTAAGCTTTGGCATTAGCCATGATTTTATTAGTTAGCTCAAGTGTTGTCATTTTTTTGTTTTCTAAAATAAATTCATGTGCAAACTTATATTTTGATTAATGCAATGACCGGGTGTATATCTGACAATTTAAGGGGCTGTTTGTGCCAAAATGAAGATGTAATTAAATTGATGGTTATAGGTAATTGCCGGGCTGGCTTCGTTTGTCGGCATCAACATCAAATGGCTATTCTCTGAACCATAATGAAACGCTAATCAATAAAATAATGTATCTTCAAGGCTACAATGTGCCGCCCACGCCTTTTTCGCAATATGTTCATACTGGTTTTGGTAATAGCCGGTCACCTGACTTTTGGGCAAGGCAAACCCGGAAATAACAATACGGCGACTTATACCGTTTCCAAAAGGGTAATTTCAATTGAAGATGGACTGGCTTCGCACGAAGTATTTTGTGGATTACAAGATAAGGACGGCTTTATGTGGTTTGGTACACGCAACGGGCTGAACCGGTATGACGGCAAAAATTGTTTGCTTTTTACCCGTCAGCGAAATCATTTGCAAGAAAATAAAGTGGTTCAATTGGCAAAAGATGATGCCAACAACCTGTTCGTTGAGTATGGTAGCACCGGATTTCAGCTCACCGCAAATGGCAAAATAGATGTAATGAATGCCGCAACGCAGGAAGTTAAAACACTCACTGCTGCTTTCCCTGATCTGCCTTTTAAAGAGCAAGATGTTTATTGGATATCAAATGATGGTACTGATCAGGTTAGCTTTCTTACAGCGCATCCTTTCAGGCTTTGGAAATACTCAACCAAGCGAGGATTTAAATTGCGGTACCAGATCAATGACTGGGACGAAAAATTGGACGCCAATTCCGTTGATGACTATAAAAGAACCGGGGCACTCTGCCTATTTGCAAGAGGAAGGGCGTTGATCAGGTCAGTAAATCAATCTACTCAATATTTAATTTCTGATGATACCGTTATCGCATTTAAACCAGGGGATGCTTTACGGTGGTTTCCTATCGGATTCACCAGGCAGAACGACCTTTTAATTACTTATAATACTGCAACCAGACTTGATAAGTTTGACGTAGGAATAGTCAGAAATAAGGGAGCCAATTCCTTTCCAGTCAAGGCAACACAATATAATCTAGACAGTATCAAAGTGAAATACTGGTTCCAGGGAGCTTGTTCTACAGATGGCTTATCAAGTGTGTTGTATATCGGAACCGACGGACTTTATCTCTGGAATGAAAGTACATTCATTAAAATCGTCGAAAAATCAGAAATAAAGAATTTTGAAAACCTATTTCTTTACAAACTTTTTCCGGACAATTTCGGGAATATGTGGCTTTGCACTTCATGGGGCGTGTTGCAGTTGAAAATAGAAAAGAACCACTTTAAGCCTTATTTTACCACCAGGCAACAATCTGTCGAAACCAATAATCAAGCCCGGGGAATTTATGCAGATGAAACCGGCAGGGTTGTGGCAAATTTATGGTATCATGTCTTTCAACAGCAGGGGGACAAAATACAAAATGCCAGAGACGAACAGTATAAGTATGCGCTTACTGAGCACCATGGTAGGCTATATGGCGGTGGCTATAGCTTGTTCAGTTATGATCTGGATAAAAATACAATTACTAATTACCCGGGTAAACGAAGCGATGAAATATGGTCGATGTTTTCTGTTAATGACAGCCTGTTGTTATTAGGAAGAACCAACGGTTTTGCGATATTCAACTCCAATAATAAAAATTTTGACTCGCTTCGTTATGAATCCAAAAAACAGCAGGAAGCGAAGTTTGCGTACCGGTTTTTTAAAGACAGGGCTGGGGTTTTATGGGCAGTAGCGGAGAACGGCTTATACAAGATCATGAATGACGCTACCGGTCGATGGTCGGTCACAAAAGATGAGTCGCCCTCCATTGCACAATTAAGTCTACAGGATGCTTATGTTGATAGTGATGGCGTTTTTTGGCTGGCAACAAATGGTGAAGGTTTGTACCGATGGGATAGAAGAGCAAATACTTTTCAGCAATTTAATATCTCCAGCGGTTTCCCTTCGGATGTGTTATACAGGATTGAGCCGGATGAATACAATAACCTTTGGATCAGCTCTGATTACGGGCTCGTCCGTTTCAATAAGAAAACATTTACTGTTAATACCTATACCACTTCGGATGGCGTCACCAATAACGAGTTTAACCGGACGTCCTCATTTAAAGCGAAGGACGGGCGGCTGTTTTTCGGCGGATTGGATGGTATTATTGAATTTAACCCCAAAGACTTTGTTGCTGACACGCGTTCATTTAAGGTGCCTTTGCGCATTATTGCCTTTAATCAATTTATTGGCTCTCAAAACAAACTGATTAACAATATCAATGATTTGCTGACCAACTCCCAGATCACGTTAGCACCCAACGACCGCTTTTTTACGCTCGAATTTCAGCTGCTTGATTTTGCCAAAGACGAAGTACATCATTATGCTTACAAAATTGATGGCGTAGATAGAGACTGGAACTATATCAATGAAAACTCCATCCGGATCAGCGGTTTGCCATATGGGAAATTTACCCTGCATGTCAAAGCCCAAAACCGGGAGGGCGCATGGAGCAGGAGCGAGCTGACTATTCCATTGCTGGTTTTAAAGCCGTTTTATCTTAAATGGTGGTTTATTACCTTACTCGCCCTTGTATTAGTAGCCGCAGTTTATTGGATAATAAAATGGAGAACGAAACAATTAGCAACCGACAAAAATAAATTGGAGCAGACGGTGAGTGAACGAACAACGCAACTGAAGCAATCTTTGTCGGAACAGGCCGAATTACTTTCGGAGAAGGATGTGTTGATGAAAGAGATCCATCATCGGGTGAAAAACAATTTGCAGGTGATTTCAGGGTTGCTGGAATTACAAAGTAAAACCGTAAACGATGATGCCGCGAAAGATGCATTGATGGAGGGTCGTAACCGCGTAAGAAGTATCGCCCTGATACACCAAAACCTTTACCAGGTTGAAAACCTAAGCAGCATTGAGTTGAAACGCTTTGTGAATGATCTGTGCAGGCAAATAGAGAGCGTTTATAAAAAGCAGAATAAGATTGTAATGAACATCAGCGTGCCAGAATTATACCTTGATATTGACTCGGCTGTGCCACTTGGCTTGATTATGAACGAACTATTATCAAACTCATTTAAGTATGCATTTAACGATGCTGTTGATGGAGAAATAGGCCTCGAAATCAGAGTTATTGAAGAAGGTAAATATGAATTGGTTTACTCAGATAACGGTCCGGGTTTGCCTCAGGATTTTGATTTAGGCCGCACAAGTACTCTTGGCATGCAATTGATCCACGATCTTAGCAGGCAGATTGGTGGCAAAGTGAAGTATGAGTATAAAAATGGCGCCTCATTTATCATTAATTTTACCAACCGAACCCTGCGCAAACAAGAAGATTAAACTCCATGAGCGTTTTAAAAATAGGCATTGTAGAAGATGAGCTGGTAATAGCCAGAACCATTTTAAACACGCTCAATGAGTTGGGGTATTCTCATTGCGGTCCTGCAATAAATTATACCGAGGCATTAGAAATGCTGGCGCAGGAGAAGCCTGATCTGTTATTGTTAGATATACAGCTTTCAGGAAAGAAAGACGGAATAGATGTAGCTGAAAAGCTGAACGAATTACACCCGATTCCTTTTATATTTTTAACGGCTAACAGCGATGGTGAAACAATTGATAGGGCGAAGAAGGTAAGGCCACATGCTTATATCGTAAAGCCTTTTACCAAAGAGGAATTGTTTGCCGCTATTGAAATAGCATTCAGCAATTTTACCGGCAGCCGCAGTAATGCGAAGCCTGAGCCTGCCAAAGAATATATGTTTGTGAGGGATGGATATGTTTTCAGGAAAATATTTTTTAACGACCTGCTATACCTGGAGAGTGATGCTAATTATATTACCCTTCATCTTAAATCGCAAAAGAAAGTGATGGTGCGATCAACGCTCAATGATTTTATTGAGCAGTTGGATACTAGAAAGTTTATTCGAATTCACCGCAGCTACTCGGTAAATATCAACCTGATCGACGATGTTTTCCCTACAGAAGTTTCTATTAACGGCACTAAGATCCCCATCGGCAAATCATACAGAGAAGAGCTCTTCAAAGCTTTGGGAATAAACGAAGCTTAAAGCTTAGCATTTTACTTTTTCACAAACCTCTGTTCATTCATCCCTACCCGTGCACATTCATCCCTTTAATTTCGGATTTTTTTAAATCGGCCACAATTTTATTCCTGTTATGGCATTGCTCGATTTAGATAAGATCATTATTAAAAGAACTGTTATCGGGATACGCTGCACAGCTTGCGGGGGTAACCTGGTCGATTATAAAAAAAAACATTTGCCGGCAGCCTGATACGGGTTGTCACATTGGGAACAATGAAACCAAAAGTTTATGAATGTGAGCATTGCAAAAAGAAACACATCTTATTATAACCAAATATTCTACTTCATCATTATCATCAACAATTAAAAACTAAACGTCATGAGCATTCGATTAGGCGACATCGCACCAGATTTTCAAGCCGAAACAACAAAAGGCACCATCAATTTTCACGATTGGATCGGTAACGGCTGGGCTATCCTGTTTTCGCACCCCAAAGATTTTACCCCTGTATGCACTACCGAGTTGGGTTACATGGCGAAAATGGCCCCAGAGTTTGCAAAAAAGAACTGCAAGGTTATCGGACTTAGCGTAGACCCTGTAGAGAGCCACTTAAGATGGGAGAAAGATATTGAAGAAACCCAGGGTACTGCAGTAACTTACCCGATGATTGGCGACCCAACCCTTGCCATAGCAAAACTGTACGACATGCTTCCGGCAGAAGAACCCGGCACATCAGAGGGTAGAACCCCTTTAACCAATCAAACAGTGCGTACAGTATTTATCATTAACCCTGATAAAAAAGTAATGCTGCATCTGACCTATCCAATGTCGACAGGCCGCAACTTTCATGAAATAATGCGCGTGCTTGACTCTATGCAGCTTACTGCCGCACACAAGGTTTCTACCCCGGTAAACTGGAACCCTGGAGACGATGTAATTATTCCGGCAGCATTGCCTGAGGCTGAAGCAAGGGAAAAATATCCGGTTGGCTTAAAGATCGTTAAGCCTTACCTGCGTTATGTTCCTCAACCCGGACAAAACTAATTTACTCAGATCAAACAGTAAATTATGAGAGCATCAAAATCAATGCGCATTTGGTTCGCATTTGTAGGAATGATCTTATGGACGGGTATTTACCTTACAGGTTTTTCCACATCAAGTTGGGTACTTTATATTCCTGCGTCGGGTTTTATTCTTGGAGCTATTACAGGTATGTGCCCGTCTCTGACGGCTATCTCAAAATTGTTTTTTAAGCATAATTAAAATTAAAGCATGAAACTACGTGTCGTAGTGCTAGGGGCGGGTTTTGGAGGATTGGAGCTTACTTCAATCCTCTCTGAATCCATTGGCGACAACCTTGATCTGACCCTGATAGATCAGAGTGATACTTTCTTCTTCGGGTTCTCGAAGCTGGACGTCATGTTTGGTCATAAAAAAGCGGATGCTGTCAAGATACCTTACAGCAGCATTGTAAAACCGGGCGTAAAATTTCGCAAAGAAACCATTTTAGCGATCGACCCCGAATCAAAAGTTGTTACCACGCAGAACGGAACTTATGAAGCAGATGTCCTTGTAGTAGCATTGGGCGCCAACTACGATATGGCGGCGACGCCTGGCCTCGCCGAATATGGTAATGAATACTACTCCTTTGAGGGCTCTTCAAAGCTCAGAGACATTATACCAAACTTTAAAAAAGGCCATGCTGTGGTGGGTGTGTGCGGAGCGCCTTTCAAATGTCCGCCCGCACCAAGCGAAGGCGCACTAATGCTGCATGACTATTTGGTAAGTGCAGGCGTGCGCGATGCTTGTTCGATCAGTCTCGTAATTCCTTACGGTTCTCCAATTCCACCATCGCCTGATTCTTCAAAAGCATTAATCAAAGCATTTGAGGAAAGAAGTATCAGGTTTATACCACAACACAAAGTAGCATCGCTTCGGGATAAAACAGTTGTTCTGGACGATGGTACTGAATTACCTTTTGATCTGTTCCTGGGTATTCCAAAACATGTTGCTCCCGATGTGGTGCTACAAAGTGGTTTAGCTGTTGATGGGTGGATCCCGGTCAGCAGGCAAAACCTGATGACCCGGTTTGACAATGTCTACGCCATAGGCGATGTAACTAGCGTGGGCACACCAAAGGCTGGTGTATTTGCCGAAGGCGCTGCAAAAATTGCTGCGGCATCTATTACAGCAAACTATAAGGGAAAAGAAAATCAGGCGGCTTACACCGGGGCAGGTTCCTGCTACATCGAATTTGGCAAAGGAGAAGTCGCCCGCGTGGATGTAGATTTCTTCTCAGGGCCAAAACCTTTTGGAATTCACCACGACGCATCAGAAGCTTTGGTAATTGACAAGGAACAATTTGGTTCAAGCAGAAAAGCTCGTTGGTTCGGCTTGTAATTAAGTAATTAATCACGAATTAAATTTGAAAAAAATGACAACCTATTTAATCGAAATACCACATTCAGAAAACACTGTTGAATGCCAGCACGTGATCAAATTGTTTGTAGAGTCGGGCTCGCATTTACTTTCGCATGCCTTTTGGGGCTGCAAATCAGGTGTTCACAAATCTTATTTCATCAGCGAGTTTGAAAACAAGGAAGAAGCCATGCAAGTTGTTCCGCCATTTTTGAGGCGTGCCGCAAATATTATCGAACTGGTTACATTCAATAAAGAAGATATTCGACAGTTTGCTGAACAGCAGGGGATGGTTTCATAAAACTTATTTCCCGGGAAACTTCTGCAGCCTTAAAGTAAACGTTGCCAAAAAGTAGCGGCCAAGCCGGTTAGTATTGGTTTGAATGATGTAACTCGGTGTAGTTGCGCTTGAAAATCCCGTATTCTGGTTAAATAAATCAAACATCGCCAGTCTGACGGTCGCCTTGTGCCCTGTCATAAATCTGCGTTCCACGTACATGTTCAGCAGGTTCGGATTAGTGACGTGCACACTTTCTGCATATCCATAATTAAAGGTTTTACCATAGTCATAGCTCACTGTCCAATCATGGAAGTAGTTTTTGCCACTTAACCCAATATTCCAGGTACGGATATTCGACGTAGCATTGGTCAGATTATCATGTATCGAATTGAAGGTTTTATTAATCGAATAGTTCGTCAGGAACTGCGCATCGATCACATCAGGAAAGTCGATCCTGAACCGCATACCCGGTGTAAAAGCAAGATTGCGTGATTTGTTTTCTTCGGTGGTTTCGGCGTATGTAACCGGATCTACATTAGTAATGTAACCGACCCCATTTGTAAAATGCACATTCCCATTTAATGATAATGTATACCTGCGTTTGTCCCACGGGTAGTTGTAGCTAATATATCCCGAGGCCGAATAAACCCCGTTAGCATTGAGGTACCTGGTGAAATAGGCATTATCCAGCAGCGGGTTCGGTGCATAATTTGCCGGATAAATAATGGTGTTAGTAACTACCTGGTTCTGTGTTTGTGAAAATGAGGCGTTTGTAAAAAAAGTCCGGTTATTGTCAAAGTCGAAAGAATTGTAAGCAACGGATAAATTATTGGAAAAGGAAGGCTTCAGACCAGGGTTGCCTTGCACCGGATACAGGGCATTTGAATAATCGGTAACAGGCTCCAGTTGAGAAAAGGTGGGCTGATTACTTCTGCCATTGTAATTCAGGCTAAATGATTTATTGCGCGAAATAGTATAAGAAAGATGGGCCATTGGGACTATGTTGAAGGTTTCACGGCGTACAGGCCCAACTCCTGGCACATCGCCTTCAAGCACGGCAGGCAGCGCTTCCAGGCCCAGGGTAAAGTTGTATTTATCCTTGCGTGCATAATTAAAGTTCAGCCCGGCGCTGTTAGTGATAAAGGTATAATTGTAATGGTTACTTAAAGTACTATCGGGATAGAAGATATGGCTTACAGTATCCAATACATTATCCTGCCTGTCGCTGAAGGTTTTTGACAGGTTAAATTCATAACTGAATTGCAGGAAAGAATACTGGCCTATGGGCTCAAGGTAAGTGATATCAGTGTTGTAAGTATTGGTACGGCTGTTTGTGGTGACTTGCTGATTGGGAAGCGATGAAGGCCCGGCTGTGAAATTATAAACCGGAGTTTGATAATAGTTATTGTGCGTTGAATTGACTGACATGTTTATACTCATGTCACGACCCTTCTTGGCAAAACGATGGTTAAACAATGCAGTAAAACCATATGAAGGCGAACTAAGCCTGCTTTTGTTAAGAGAATTGTAAGCTGAGTTGATGGTGTCAGCCCTTATGGAGGTACTCTGGGCCGTTTGTGTTCCGTTGCTGCCTGCGTAGCTGAATGTTGGCGTCACCTTCAGGCAATTGGCGTCATCGGGTTTATACTCCATATTCCACCGGATGCTGTGATTGATATTCTTATCAGTTTCCTGGCTCAACTGGTTAGTAGAACCCGGATTGCTCAGTGTGTTATTCTGCTGCAGTGTATTCGTGCTGGTAAAAACGGTATTATCTGAGAAATTGTAACTGCCGTAAACCGAAAGATGCTTACCCCACTGATCTCTGAAATTAACCCCCGCAGCATGAGTATCTGTTATTCCGTTCACGCCACTTGCCTGGCTCGTAAAATTCCCACTGCCACCACCCGTAAGATTAACTTTTATGCCTGCAAGACTACCAACCTGTACCTGGTCCATAGCGATTTTTTTTGCCGATAGTAAATTGCCTCCAGCCGGTGGAGGAGTTGGCGTGCCGAATGAGAAAGTGTTCACATTGGTATTATTTACGTTCGTCAGCAATGCTATCTGCTGGTCGCCATTGAAAATGAAATCATTAAGCAAACCCAGGTAACGGTTATCATTTTGCACACCGGGCTGTGCAGGTAACAGATCAGAACCATCACCTAAAGTAACCTGTCCTGTAAATCCATGGTTCTTGTCTGATTTGATGTTAATATTCATGATCTTGGTTGGATCACCGGTTTTAACGCCGGTCAGGTTAGCCTGGTCGCCGTAATCATCTATTACCTGTACTTTATCTACTATATCCGCAGGTAAATTACGCGTAACCGCTTGTACATCGCCATTGAAAAAATCCTTGCCGTTTACACGCATTTTGGTCACCTGCTTGCCTTGCGCCGTTATATTGCCATTTGCATCCACATCTACGCCGGGCAGCTTTCTGATCAAGTCTTCCACCGGGGCGTTATCCCGAACCTTATAGGCGCTGGCTTTATATTCAATGGTATCTTCCTTAAACGTCACGGGGTTAACATCGACAATATTTACTCCGTTAAGTATATGTGCATCGGTTTTAAGCATAATATTTTCAACCGAAACTTTTCCTGTATCCAGTGTGTAATGCCTGATCAACCCCTGGTAACCGATAGCATAAAAAGATAATGCAACCTTTGCAATATTAATCACTCCGAATTGAAAATTACCTTTATTATCGGTCGATGTTACCAGTGTATCCTTTGCGGTGGTTATCAATTTGACTGTAACGCCGGAAATAGGTGTTTTCGTCGAGTCAATTACCGTTCCCCTTACCGAGCGGTTTTGTGCAATGGCGGTAATAATGAATAATAAAATAAAAACCGGGACGAATATGTATTGCTTCATGTAAATTGTGTTTGTATTCAGGTCACAGGATGGTACATCGTGTTTCAATATTTATTTTCAAATAGATTGAAACGTTTAGCGCCTTTTGGTGACCTGAATACAGAATCGAAAGAATAAACAAGACATTTGGGCCAGGAAGAAGCTGAATTAATAGCCAGGTGCCGTAAGGGTGATATCAAGAGCTATGAACTGTTATATAACAGGTATAGCCGCGCGATGTATCACACTTGTTTGCGTATTGTAATGAATGCCGCCGATGCAGAGGACATTTTACAGGAGGCCTTTATGGAAGCATTTATCAGCCTGGATAAGCTTAAAAACACTGCCGCTTTCGGCGGTTGGGTAAAACGGATCATGATCAACAAATCGGTGAACTTTGTTCGACGACACCGGAAGAGCTGGCTTGAGATGGAAGACATTGAATTGGTGGATATTCCTGAAGAGCCGGCATACGATGAATCTGAATTCCAGGAAAAAGTGAATGCTATTATTGAAGCGATGGACACACTGCCCGAGAAGTACAGGATGGTAATCAACCTGCATGTTTTTGAACAGATGAACTTTGAGGAAATCGCTTCGGTAATGGATATACCATCATCCACCGTCAGGGTGCAATACCTTCGCGGAAAGCAAAAAATACTGGATCGTTTAAGCAAATAGAAGTATATATGGAAAACGAGTTTGAAAAATATTTGCAGCAAAGCAGGGATCAATTTGAAAAAGGTTCGCCCTCACCCAGAGTATGGGAAAAACTGCAGCGCGATCTTATTGAACATCAGGCTCACCGGTATAGGATTATCAGAATGCGGCGCATTGGTTGGAGCGTTGCCGCCGCCATATTAATTTGTCTTAGTCTGGTAATTATAATGGTCAAAACAGAAGAAAAAGACAGGGGGCTGGTTCATAATAATACAAAAGATAGTTCGATCATGAAGAGAAAGCTGGCGGCTGAAATTGAACTTGATAGCCTGGATAGGGTTAAAGGTATTACAGATTACGAAGCTCGCCGGTCACTGTTTCATTATTCCCGGTTGATTGAAAGCAGGCAAAAACAAATGGCCATCCTGCGACAAGTTAATCCTGACTTGTACATAAGCTCCCAGAAAGTGTTGATCGACCTGAACCAGCAATATCGTAGATTGCAGAAACAGCTTTCAGGAAGTCCTGATCGGCAAAAAGTACTGAAAGCTTTAATTGAGAACCTGAAAATGCAGGAACAAATATTGAATAATCAATTGCAGTTGCTCGAAGAACTGCAAACAGTTGATGATACCTCTGATGGAAAGAAGATTAAAAAAATATAACCTGAGTCTTTTGGCGTGCCTGTTGTTACTACCTGTTCTGCTACATGCCGATGATCATTTGCATATGGCACAAAAAACGGTGACCAAAAAACTTACTATCGCTAAGGGTGTGCAGTTGAGCTTAAACAACCAGTTTGGTAATATGGTGATCCAAAGCTGGAAACAAAAGTTGGCGATGGTACAGATAACGATAACCGGGAGATCAGCGAAACTGAAAAGGGCAAACGACCTGGTCCGGCTTGTAACTATTAAAAGCAACAACACCCCCGGTATTTTGAGCCTGCAAACCATTATCGATACGCAAAAGCAGTATTTTGATCCATTGGTCGGGGAGCAGTGCCATGTCAATTATGTGGTTTTCGTACCCAAAGGTCTTAAACTGTCTGTTACTAATCGCTTTGGCAATATCCGTTTGAAAAGCTTTGACGGTGAACTGACTGTGGATGAGAAATTCGGAGACTTGAAAATTGAGAATTTATCAGGCCATGTAGATGTCGATCTGGAGCAAGGCAATGTGGATGTTGATCGTCTCAATGGCGGATCACTCAAGTTCAAAGGTTTTAATAACATACGCATAGGGGAGCTTTCAGGCATTGTGGATGTCAAATTCTGGTCAGGCGGCAGGGTCGACCTTGGTTTAACCGGCGACTTGCAAAAACTCAATATTAATGCTGATAATGTAAAGCCGCTCAATATCACGAATCTAAAACCTGCAAATGCTGATCTTAGAATTCACGGCATGGTATCGAAAATCATCTATAACGGGCATATTATGCTTAGTCTTAGCCTTAACCCAGACAAAGGAAAACTAAATCTCAATTATGAAAAGCCGCCGAAAGCAGACACTGTGTTCATAACCGGGAAAGGAGACACAACGCAAAAAAGCAAGCTAACGCTGCTTGATATGAAAAAGATCAGCATAACCGCGATGAAAAGTCAGGATTTTACAATAAAAACCGGCACAACCACCACCGATATTAAGATCGATGCTTCTTTTAGTGTGGTGAATGTGAAGGATTGAATTATTGTTTCATCGGCCCGATTGGTATCCCCGGCATACGAATAATCCGATGACTATATTTAGCATCATCTTCAGAGTGTGTCACCATGATAATGGTTGTTCCCTCTTTATTCAATTCGTTCAGTAAGTTCATTACTTCTTTACCATTTTCATGGTCAAGGTTTGCTGTGGGCTCGTCTGCAAGTATCAATTTAGGCTTGTTTACTACTGCTCTGGCCAGTGCAACGCGCTGTTGCTGCCCGCCCGACAATTGCTGAGGATAGGATTTTCGCCGCTCAGTAACATGCATTCTATCAAGTATATCGTCGGTCCGTTTTGCACGTACAGACATTGGCAAACCTGTGTAGATCATGGGAAGTTCCACATTTTCAAACACGGTCAGATCATCGATCAGGTTGAAATTTTGGAATAAAAACCCAACGTTTTGTTTCCGCAGGTCTGCACGTTTACGCTCATTCAAATGACTTACTTCAACGCCGTTGAAAACGTAGCTGCCGTTATCCGCGTCGTCGAGAAACCCTAAAATATTAAGTAAGGTCGATTTGCCACAACCCGACGGGCCCATGATAGCTACAAATTCACCTTCTTCTACTTCGATGGATACTTTGTTTAGGGCAGTAATTTCCAGTTCTTCTGTGTAATAGAACTTTTCGATATCTGAAATCCTGATCATATGCTTTAGATTTTAGAGGGTTAAAACCATTATAAAGCTGATATATGTAGATTTTTGTCTTTTTTGAAAAGACGTATTAAGGTAAGTATTTCTGATGAAATTAGTACCACCTCCTATTAAAATCCCCCATTAAGGGTGAGAAAAAAGAATGTGATATTGTCACGTTTTGCGAACCGGGATTTTAAAAGAAAAATTCCAGGGTTTTACGCCTGGAATTTGTTGACAGATCAGTTAATTTATAATTATTGAATATTAATTTCTAGCCGGAAATGTGCCGTAAAGACAGATAACATAGTTCATTGCCAGTAAAGGCTGCCTGTTCTCATGTGGCGTTGTACCTCCAACCGGATTTAGCGTTACCGTCGATAGCTTGGGGCCCTGTACCTGGCTTACCTGGATTGAACCGGCATCAAGTGCTACCGGCGTACCCGTTGAAGCATATAAGCTCACGTTTTGAACTGCATCATTACCAGGTAAGTTACCGCCTGGTGCCAATTGTCCAGCTTGTCCATTCACACCGTTCAGCGATACATTCCCGCTTCCACCTGTTCCAGCAGCGACGGTGATGGTGTGAACGTGGGCCGGCAGATTGGTAGATATCAATGTTACCGATTCAGTACCGATCATTTCGCCGTTGTCGTAGGGTGAAAGGCCATTTGCCTGTCCACTGCCCACAATCGCTCTCCCGCGAAGATCAGGCAGACCAAAGGTTGTTTGGCCATTGCCGCCGTATTGGGTACCCAATATTGAAAATAATGCGGTGTTTTGTGCTATTGGTAATATTTGCCCCTGGCAAAATGCCCAGTTTAAAGGGGCAAAGTTGGCTGCAAATCCTCTTATTTCTCCTATAGTTCCTTCCATGTTTTTGAATTTTTTAATGTTACTTTTAGGTGACTATGATTTTTAATCGCGTGACGGGAAAATACCCTCAACACAAATGATGTAATTTATACCACATACTGGTTGAATATTAGAGTGCGGTATAGAATTACCTGCCGGGTTTACCGTCACCGTTGGTGCGGGGGTTGTAAAGCTGCTAACAGTTACAGATCCTGCGTTCATAGGAGTAAGGGTTAAACCTCCTGGCGCATAGATGGTTTTACCTCCATTATCCTGGGCCAGGAGATTGTTTTGAGGAGCGGGTTTCCCCCCTGAAGCATTCAAGCCCATCACGGTAAATACAGCACTCGATGGTGTATTGTCGTTTTGTGCGGTCGTTGTATGGTTATGACCGGGTATTTCATTTGTTATGAGTGTGTGGTTTTCTTCACCTAAAACTTGTCCGGCATCATAATTGGGCAAACCGGCTCCCTGACCAGTACCAATTACGATCCTGCTCTGGAGATTGGGTAGCAGAAAAGTAGACACTCCGTCGCCACCATAGGTGGTTCCTATTATTGCAAAAAGGGCTGTATTCTGAGAAATTGATAATGTTTGTCCAGCGCAGAATTGCCAGCTCATGGGCGGAAAAGTGCCGCCAAATGCCCGTATTTCGCCTATTGTTCCTTCCATTTTCTTGAGATTTTATTAGTTTCTTGATGGATAAATTCCTTGTAAACAAATGATGTAATTCATGGCAATAGACGGCATAATATTATTATGCGGCTGACCATTGCCTGTAATGCCTGTTCCGGTAACCGTTGGAGACGGAACTGTAAGGCTGTTAACCGTTATAACACTGCTTGACATTGCCACAGGTGTGCCCGTAGGATGTGAGTAAGGCTTCGCACCCCCGGTGGTATCAGTGCTAAGGTAATTGCCGCCGGGCAGCGTCTGACCACCAACATCGTTAATGCCATTCAATTTTGCGGTACCGGTAGCTGGTGTAGTGCTTTGTGTAATAGTTGTGGTGTGCGGGTGTGCAGCCATCGTCGACGTATCAATCGTAACGTTGTTTACACCCAATACCTCACCTATAGTGTAATTGGATAAACCCAGTCCCTGCCCCGTGCTAACCATGGTTTTTCCCCGCAGGTCAGGAAGCTGAAAGTTAGTTGTTCCGTTACCACCGTAATAGGTGCCGATTAATGAAAATAGGGCTTGATTGGTCTGTATGGCCATAGTTTGACCCCAACAAAACGCCCAACCCCTTGGGGGGAAATTGCCCGCGAAGATCCGGACTTCAGAAATTGTTCCTTCCATATTGTTTAATTTAGATTTGTGAATTTTTCTCCTGTTTTGATGCCCATACTGAACAACTTACTCCCCGAAAAATACCCATCTGCAGTATGGACAATATTGATCTTTAAAAATTGCCCCTGGCGGCAAGCCACTATCAAACCATAAAGGGCATCGGCGTACACGATGGTACCCGGATCGGCCCTAAAACCATTTTCTGTTTTTATTTCAGCCGGCGATGTTTCCAAAATCCTTAGTTCAGCATTTCCTAAAAAAGTCGAAGCTCCACCATATTTTGGATTCGCGGCATTAACCAGGCATTCTATCTCATCAGCCGACTGATCGTCCCAATGAATGGTAAGTGTTTTGTTCCCCGGTTTTTTAAAAAAGGGAGCATCGCCCGGTTGCTGCTCCCTTTCGTTCAGTTTATTGTTGAGATAATCGTTTACTAAAGGTTCCGCCAATTCTGCAGCCATATAACCTAATCTCCGGCAGAATAATCCATAATTTTCACCTTTCATGATCAGCAATTCCCGTTTCATTATGATCGGTCCGGCGTCAATCGCAGCCGTCATTTTATGAACTACCAGGCAAGCATTTCCGTCACCATTTTTCAGTTGCCAGAATATTGGATCAGCGCCTTTATATTGTGGCATATTTCCAAAATGAAAATTCAAAAACCCACCCTTGGGTATACCTAATAAATTTTCGGGCAGGCGCCATGGAAAACCAAATACCCATACCATATCCGGCTTCAGATCATTTACCCAGCCGTTCAGAGTCGTTTGCCAGTTTTCTTTTTCTAACAGCAAGATATTCTGCTGATGAACACCTGTACCAACCAATGGCTGATATAGCGCATTAGCATTACGGGAAAGGATAGCTACTCCTGTTATCCATCCGCGATGAAGCAATGCACCAATTGTTGGCAAGGCGAGTGAATCAGAATTGCAGATAATGGCTATTTTCATAATCAAATACTCAAATACGGATTAAACCAGCCCGAAGAAGGCTGACTGTTAATTTCTTCTACTACTTTATTGTCAATGCCTATGGTTTCTATTTCTCTAACTAATTGGGTGCTTATCTCTTCTTTGTCGCCCGCGTACATATTCTTTATCACAAATACTTTATTGTTATTACCTGTTGTGCGCGAAGAAATATTAAGCCTGCCGCGTACATCATCGACTTCGATATCAGCCAATACTTTTTGCAATGACCCATTAGTAGAACTTTTTATTGCATTTTTGATCAGTAAGCCCGTTTCGATGCCAAATTGGCGGAATGGATCTAATGAAATACGACCCAATTCGTTAGCATCTGTATCAGAAACCGGGCGATATGACGATACTGAGGTGTAGATGTCAATTGACTCACCACTGCTATCAAAAGACTCCAATAGAAAGGGTAATCCTAAAAGCGGTACCTTTTTATGCAAGCCATGCTTCACATATTCTGAAAGGAACATACTTGCTTCTTCGCCGCAAAATGTGGCAAAAATAAAGTCAGGATTTTGTTCCATCAATTGCGGGATAACCGAGGCTACATCTGCCAGCCCCTTATATCGCGGCACAGGCGCTATTGCAAAAGGTAAAGAAGCATCAATGGCTGCTGCTTCCATCCCCTTTTGCAGCATAATAGGGAAGGAGTAGCCCGAATCGTAAAGTCCGGATGCCAGCATACCCTTTTTTCCAAAGGTTTCCACAGCCCATTTCCCCATAGACCACACCTGTTGCCAGCTGTGGATGGAGTTCAGAAACACATACTCATTTGATGCACCCGGATTAGGCAGGTGTTCGCCTATATTATTGATGATTACAGGACGCTTGTGTTTTGCAAATTTATCGGCCAGTTCTTTGGTAACCGAATTGGAAATAATGCCGGTAATAATGTTTGAATCGTTAAATCCGATCAGTTTATTGACAGCGCTTTCAATTTGTACAGCAGATCCCTGCCCGATAAACTCAGGAACAATCTCTACTTCAATATCATTTTCTGCACTTAACCCGTTCAGCCCATGCTTAAGCCCCGAATTGAAGCTTGCAGCCATAGGCAAAATGGTCGAGTTCGTCAGTAAGACGCCTATCGTGATTTTTTTAGACATTTCTTATTAGATATTAATTAGCCCACATGCGCAGCAAATTGCTATACTGCTGCTGCAAAAGGCTTAGTTCTTCTGTAGCTGTTTTCTTAACATATAAACTTTCAGTTACCTGGTGCAGGCCGAAAAGTATGTCGCGTTGCTCTGATGTTTTTACAAGTGATTGTATCCAGGTTACTGCCACATTCCGACACCCTGCTGTGACCTCATTTACCTGGTGCACATAGGAGCAGGGATAACAAATGGCATCGCCTGCATTTAATTTAAATTTTGCTGGACCTAGCGGGGTTTGTAGTTCCAGCTCGCCGCCCTCATATTCATCCGGGCTATTCAGAAAGATGGTCATAGCGATATCTGTTCTCAGCATGTCACCCATTACAGGGCTATCAACATGCCAGCCATAACTCATACCCTGGGTATATTTACTTATTAAGAACGGATAGACGTGCCGGGGAAACACTGCATTTCTGAATAAGGTATTATGGCTGAGGCTTTGCAGGATGATTTGCTGTATGGAAACATAGGCCTGGTCCCTTTGGCTAAGCTGAAGGTTGTTCTTAACGTCCTGCGCAGCATCAGATGCGGTCAGTTTGCCGTTTTCGTAAACAGCCTGTCCACTCAGATTGCCGATATTACCGAGTTCATTATTGTTAAGTAAGCCAGGTATATGCAAATAGGTAGTGTGCGTTTTCATATACCTTGTGCCTGGAAAAATTTCATAAGAGATAAAGTTAAGTAAGCCTTATAAGAGCCCTATTGGCATCTTTTAATGTGCTTAGTAAAGCTAATAATTAATTTTTGAAAAAAACAAATCTTGTGTCCTATTAATTAATCAACAGTTTCCTAATAAATATATTACTTTAGTAATGGGAAATAAGCAAGTTAAAAATCTATACAATTAGTTCTTATTTATTTAATGATTAATTAATATTTAAACCAATATTTAACAATAAAATTACCTGGCTTTGTCGTAAATGAGTATCTATATTATTGGAACCGGATTGTCACATGACGGTTCCACCTGTCTTTTAAAAGATGGTGAAATTATTATCGCTATTGAAAAGGAGCGTTTAACCCGGATAAAGCATGATGGGGGTAACGATTACCTCACCGTAAAATATTGTCTCGATCATGCAGGAATTGAGTTGAAAGATATCTCGTTAATTGTGCAAGCTTCGAATTTCGAAAGCAATATAAAACCTGAACAGTACCAGGGGAAGCGTTATTTTGATACTGATATAACCATTCCGGTTGTGACGATATCGCATCATTTGGCGCATGCATGGGGTGCAGTAGCGACATCTCCCTTTTTGGAATGCAATGTGATGGTGATTGATGGAGCAGGAAGTCCGTTTGAGCAATGTATAGATGTTACTCACTCAGAACCGCCAGGCAATGGAATGTTTTGCGAGAAAGATAGTTTTTACCACTTCGACGGTAACACATTGAAACCTGTATATAAGGATTTCTCAGAAGTGAAGCTTTTTGAAGACAAGCACAGGCTTAAATTGCCAACCAATTACCATTCGATAGGTGGCTTATACAGCGCCGCCAGTTTTTATATGTTCGGTAATATGGATGATGCAGGGAAATTGATGGGATTGGCACCTTATGGCAAACTCAACGGAAAACCTTCTTTGTTTAACTTAGAGAACGGAAAGATTGAAGTGAATTATGATTCAGTGAATGCCCATTTTACTAACCCTTCTGATGGTTACGATCATTTTAAAAAGGATTTTTCACATTATGCGGACATGGCCGGATGGGTGCAGCACGAGACGGAAAAAGCAGTTCTTTACCTATTTAAGGAACGACTTGCCTTGAACCCTCATCCAAATATGGTTTATACTGGCGGTGTCGCATTAAACGCAGTGACAAATCACCTGTTGTTAAAATCCAGGATGATTGAGAACCTGTTTGTGCAGCCTTCCGCAGGTGATAATGGGTTGGCCATTGGCTGCGCCTATTATGGATGGTGTGAGGTATTAAAAAACACTAAGCATGCTGGTTCCTCACTGTCTCCATTTTCGGGACGCCCATACACTGGATCAGAAATAGAGACGGCCATACGCTCATACGAGGCAGATCATAATGTTAAACTCAATGCCAGTCAACTTGATGATGCCATAGAAGAAACAGCCTGCTTACTGGCAGATGGCAAAGTGATAGGTTGGTTTAATGGAGGAGCAGAGTTTGGTCCGCGTGCGTTGGGGCACCGAAGCATACTGGCCGACCCACGTATTGCAGGTATAAAAGAGTATATCAACAGTAATATTAAATTCAGGGAAGATTTCAGACCATTTGCACCCGCAGTAAGATTGCAAGATGTTAATGAATATTTCACTTATGGATGGGAGAGCCCTTATATGATCCTTGTAGATCAGATTAAGCCTGAATGGAAGCAACAGCTCGCCGGTGTAGTTCACCAGGATGAAACCAGCAGGGTTCAAACAGTTACATCTGAATGGAACCTTGCTTTTTATGATCTGGTAACTAAATTCAGGGAGAAGACAGGAGTAGGTGTTCTGCTTAATACTTCGCTCAATAAGAGAGGCATGCCGATAGTGGAGACGCCGCTGCAGGCTATTGAACTTTTTTTTACTGGTGCAATAGATGTGCTGGTTATAGATAATTTTATGATAAGGAAATAGCGTATGATATGTTATGCTAAACTCGACGTAGAAGTCCCTGTAAAACAATTGCAGCACGAAATTGGTCGGTTACTGGAGTCTGATGATTGGAGACCACATTATAATCAAAAACATTATGATGGCGATTGGAATGTGCTGCCACTCCGGACCCCAGGCGGAGATGTAACTAAACCTTTTGCTGAGCTAATGAATAATAACTCATTCATATACACAGAACTTATGAAGTTACTACCATCAGCAGAAAAGGTTCTTGACAAGTTGCATTGTGAGAAATTATCGGTGAGACTGCTTAACCTTAAGGCTGGGGCAATTATTAAAGAACACCGCGATTATGATCTAGCGTTTGAGCATGGTGAAGCAAGGTTGCACATCCCGATATTTACCAATAAAAAGGTTGAATTTTATGTAAATGGTGACCTTGTAACAATGAATGAGGGTGAGTGCTGGTATATCAACGCCAACCTTCCTCATCGCGTGGCAAATAAAGGGGCGAGCGACCGCATACACCTGGTAATAGATTGCAAGGTAAACGATTGGCTGAAAGCAATACTGGAAAATTCCGAAAAGAAATGCCGGGATGAAGCTCAGGATAAAGATTTGCAAAAGAACATTATCCAAAGTCTCAGAATGCACGGTACAGAGACTTCAAATATATTGGCCGATAAAATGGAAAAGGAACTAAATGAGTAGTACGATAATGGATAAGATGCTTGGCTTTATAAAAGAAATAGGGCTTGAGTATCATTTTGAGACCATTGGAAAAGATACATTTCTTCCCGGGCTTGATTTTAGGGAAGGGGCATTGCTCATTGATCTTGATAAACTACTTTATCCGGGCGATATCTTACATGAGGCAGGCCACCTTGCTTGTATGCCGCCGGATATCAGGAAAACTATGAGCGGTGACCTGGAGAACAATAACCTGAACCAGGGCGGAGAAATGATGGCCATAGCCTGGTCGTATGCGGCGTGCCTGCATTTAGGAATTGAACCTGAGATAGTATTTCACGAAAATGGATACAAAGGAAGCGGCAGCAATATTGTCGACAATTTTAACGAGGGACGTTTTTTCGGGGTGCCACTGCTTGAATGGTGCAGCATGTGTTATAACCCGGCAACTGCCAGATCATTGAATACTGAACCTTATCCCAAAATGATCAGCTGGATCTGTGAAAAAAACATGTACGTTAACACTTAATCCTTTCTTATACGCGCAAACAGGTTTTTGTAGAACTGTGTAAGAAAAATTGAAACGTGATAAAGCACCATGAAAAGGTAGGGACTGATACTGATCAGCATAAACTTAAGCCGGAATGATAATGTTGGATAACGCTCAAAGTCTTTGTACAGGTCGCGGGATATTTCGCTCAGACTTTGCTTGTTATTTCCAAAGCATTTGCGCCACTGATATACGCCTTGTGCATAGGCAAATACAACATCTTCTTCCCCAAGCCCCCATCTTTCAATGAGTTTCTCCTTAAAGCTATAATCGATAAGCTCCTGTGAGGATATCCTGGTATCCGGATGAAGATAGATCATAACCAATGGATCGGGAATGGATTTTACTTCCAGGTTTAGTTTGATGATCATTTTACAAAGGTCATAATCGTCCATTCGGCTTTGTCCTTCATCAAAATGGAGATTGTTGTCCTCAAAAATTTTCCGGTTGATCATGATCGATGTGCACGACATCATCAACAATCTGTCGCGATGCATCTGCTTGTTATAATGATAATACCGGTACATTTTGAAAGGATAGGGATATATTTTTGAATAAGCGGCGCAGTACAGCAAAACCAATTCGGGCTGTGCCGTCATGGCTTTCATGCGTTTGCTAATGCTATTTTCCAGCATTTCATCATCATCATCCAAAAAAATGATAAAATCGCCAGAGGTTGCTGCCATACCGTCATTCCGAGCACCGGATGCAAATTGTTTGGTGCTGTGAACATATAACCATTTCAACGACGGAAAACCGAGAGTGAATTCCTTTACTATCTTCTTAATCCCGGCTTGCTTTTCTTTATCCGTGTTATTGTCAACTATGCATATTTCGAATGATGGATATTCCTGAACAGCTATGGAGCGCAAAGCCCTTCTAAGCAAGTCCGGGCGGTTCTTTGTAGGAATGATAACAGACAAGGTAGGTACGGACTTCATCACAGTTTTTGATTATTGTACATTGTCCTGAACTCTCCATCTGCATTGGTCAACGTTTCGAAGTCGCCTTCCTGGCTGATCTTCCCATCCTTTAAAACATAGATATAGTCAGCTATTTTTAAGTTGTATAACCGATGTGTAACCACAATCACTACCTGGTCTTTCAAATTATTCTTTAAGTTTTCAAAGACTTTAAACTCGGCATTGGGGTCGAGTGAGCTGGTCGGTTCGTCCAGAACGATCAGTTTTGCATCGCGATAAAATACACGGGACAAGGCTATTTTTTGCCATTGCCCTCCGCTTAGCTGTTCGCTTTCTTTAAAATGTCGCCCGATACGTGTTTTATAGCCACGGCTCAGCTTTACGATAAAATCATGTGCCTGCGCCAGTCGTGCTGCACGTTCTACGGCTTCGTCACTAATGTCTTTTGTGCCGGTACCCAGTGTGATGTTTTCTTCAATGCTTAAAAAATACTTTTCAAAGTCCTGGAACAGGAATACAGAATTGGTTCTGTACCCTGCCATATCGATATCCGAAATAGCAGTTTCATTAAGCTTAATATCGCCCTCTTTTACATCATATAATCCGGCTAGTAATTTGATCAATGTGGTCTTTCCTGAGCCATTCTCTCCAACCAAAGCAATGATCTTACCGGAAGGGCAATTCAGCGAAACATTTTCAAGTACACTCTTCGCAGTGCCTGGATAAGTAAATGATACATCTTTTATATCAAGATTGATATTACCTGGTGGGAACATGGCTAAGCCTGAATTTATTTTTGTCGCTGCCAGATCAAGAAAGGCGAAAAGATCTTTTATAAAGAGCCGCTGTTGAAATATCTGCACCAACGCCTGCAGAAAACTTTTCGCCGAGCTTTGTAAACGTTGAAAACCCTGCAGATAAATAACAAACAGCGCGACTGTGATAACCTTTTCCCAGGTATACTTTGCCAGCAAGACGAAAACCAGGCTGATAGCGATAACTTCCGCTGCTTCAGCCAACAAGCTAAACCAGGTAAGCCGGGCATGTGTTGCGGTCTTTTCTTTTTGAATTAGTGTCCTGATCTTAGTAAACTTCTTTATGAAATCATGCCCGAAATTGAACACACGAACTTCTTTGGCCTGGTTAACTCCTGTTAATGTGGCATTCAGATAACTGGCTTCACGTTCCAGGGGTATAAACTTTTTGTCCAATTGCAGCAGTTTATAGCCCGAGTACCATTTTATAATAGCCAGTGGAATAAAAACGATAATAAATGACAAGCCAAATAAAGCGTGAATAGTAAAGAAAAAGCCTGTCAAAAAAATTAATGAAAGGGCACTTCCGATCAAGGTATTAAAATCCCTGAGCAGTTGAGGTATTTTTGATGACGCCTGTTGCTGGGCAAGATGTAGTGTGTCGTAGTACGATGGGTTCTCGTAATACTCATAGTCTACTTCTATCGCTTTTTCCAGTATCCTCGCCGAAAGCAGGTCTGTTGTTTTATATTGATATTTGATATCTAAATAGGAGGCATATTGGGTAGTTAGTACAATCAGAAGCTGGGTGCATGCATAGGCCAGGATAAATAGCAGGACACGGCTAAATTCGGTATTTGAATGCATTACTGCTTCGATCATTCCCTTCATAAAATACAAAGCACCAATGGGGAAAAGTGCTTGCAATAGTTGAAGGAACAAACTCATCCGATGAGCAGATCTGTCAATACCCCAAAGTAACCTGAACGCTCTTTTGAGATCGCGAAAGAAAGATGGCAGCTGTTGTTTCAGGTTCAAGGTATTGCTAATTGTAATAAATTGAAAAGAAGAGGCGCGTCCGCTTTTCAGGCTTGTAATTTAGTGCAATTTTAATTATTGTGTAACTAATATTTCTATATTAGTTAACTATAAACCTGTAAATAAACATATGCATGATAAGAGCAATATCATTAAACAGGATGGAACCAGTCATTTATCAGAAGGGCAACATCTTTTCAAACATATCAGCAAAATAAGCAGAGCCGATCGTGAACGATTAAATAATAGCAAGGCATTTACCATCTGGCTTACCGGTCTTTCTGCGTCGGGCAAATCAACAATCGCCAACGAAATCGAAGCGTGGATATATGGCGAAAAAATACAGGCATATGTTTTGGACGGCGATAATACACGTTCAGGTATTAATAAAGATCTTACTTTTTCTGATGCCGACCGGACAGAAAATATCAGGCGCGTGGCTGAGATATGCAAATTATTTAATGATGCAGGTGTCATCGCAATAGCGGCGCTGATCTCTCCTTTTGAAAAGGACAGGCGAATGGCCCGGAATATTATTGGCGATAACGATTTTATAGAAATATTTATCGATTGCAGCCTGTCCGAATGCATTAAACGCGACCCCAAAGGTTTGTACAAATTAGCATTAGAGGGGCAGATCAATGATTTCACCGGCATCAATAGCCCTTACGAGCCTCCCCAGGCACCTGCTCTGCATTTGCATACCGATATTAATTCTATTGATGAGTGTATTCGGTTAGTTAAAAATTACTTAATAAATAAAATGAAATTTGCCGAAAATATCTAATTTTAGAGACTTATAACTGTTTTTGTTTATTGGTTAAAATATGTTTGTCAGATCCATAATAAAAAGACTTATGGGGTACTCACTAAAAAACAAATATCTGGCAGGAATAGGATGCGACACCGACCTTAAAAACATACCTAAGTCTTTTTAGATGCATATCGATAAAAAAAAATTACTGCTGTTAGTATTTTGTATTAGTTGTAATTTATCTATTGTGTTGGCCCAGGGCAAACACGGTCAAACTACAATTGTTGGCACTGACGAAACACAGGCTTCCTATGTATTCAGCGGGTACGATCTATCTAATTTCAATACGGATCAGCTTTCTGATAGCGATATCAATGATCTAAAGTCTAAGCTCCAGTCCCGTAATATCTCTTACGATCAGGCCGAAAAAATGGCTGTTAATAAAGGCATGGCTCCTGCCGAGGCACAGAAACTAAAAGCCAGGTTAATGGGGCTTTCTACCAGGGAGGAAACGAATAATACGAGCACCGACACATCTGCTTCAAGCACAAGGGCAGGTCAGGGGAATAGCTATTTAAGCTATCAAAAGCCAAAATCTGCTTTGCCGATATTTGGTTCTTCCTTTTTTAATAACCCTTCTTTGTCGTTTGAGCCCAATTTACGCATTGCAACACCGGTAAACTATATGCTTGGCCCTGACGATGAATTACTGATCACTGTATCCGGGTACCAGGAGGCTGTTTTACGGGCAAAAGTGCAGCCCGAAGGGGCCGTTTTTCTACCCCAGGTTGGCACAATACCGGTTGCAGGGTTAACCATTGAACAGGCGACAACTTTACTGCGCACTAAAATGGGCCAGACAGCTTACCGGTCGATAAAAAGCGGGCTATCTACGGTTATTGTTTCCCTGGATAAGATCAAAAGTATACACATTACAGTGATCGGGGCCGCTAAGCCGGGTAATTATACTGTGTCATCTGTTTCCACCGTTTTTAATTCATTATACGTTTGTGGCGGCCCCGGCGACATCAATACTTATCGGAATATCGAGCTTATCCGGAATAATAAAGTTCAGCAAAAGATCGACTTATATCAGTTCCTTACCAGGGGTGATCAGCACGGTAATGTTCCGCTGAAAGAAAGTGATGTTATCAATTTCCCGGTTTACAATAAACGGGTGACTATTCTGGGCCAGGTAAAGAGACCGGGAGTTTTTGAGTTAAAAGACAGCGAAACGCTGCAGGATTTATTATTCTTTGCAGGCGGTTATACAGATAGGGCTTATAAAACAACTATTAAAGTCCGGCAGATAACGGATACAGAACGACGGATCCGCGATTTATCAAAAGCCGATGTGGCCACCTATCAGCCTTCAAACGGCGATATATTCGAGGTGGATTCTGTCTTGAACAGGGTTGTGAACGGAGTAGCAGTTAAAGGCGCAGTTCGCCGCCCCGGCGAATTCGAACTGACCCCGGGCTTAACAGTAAGCGGGTTAATAAAACGGGCGGGTGGCTTGGATGAAAATGTTTTTACGCAGCGCGCTAACCTGACCAGGCGGCACGACGATGGTACCAAAGAGAACATCACCTTTAATGTTACCCATATAATGGATGGTGCCAGTGATATTAAACTGGTAAAAGGTGATACGGTCAATATTGCTTTCTCGAATGATCTAAGAACTGCCGACTCGGTAACTGTAGCAGGCGAAGTTAGGAAACCCGGCGAGTTTGGTTTTAGACAGAATCTTACATTAAAAGATGCATTGTTCATGGCCGGCGGCTTGACTGATGCAGCCAGTTCATTCAACATTGAAGTAGGCCGAAGAATTGTAGATCAGAACTTAAAGGCGAATATTGATTCTATTGCCAAAATATATAATATCAACATCCGGAATGGTTTGGAGATAGATGATAATAAATTTATTCTGGAGCCCTTTGACATTATCACAGTAAGGCGTAACCCGGGATATTCTGAACAGCAAAAAGTGCTGATAAAAGGAGAGGTAAATTTCCCGGGCAATTACACCATCGAATCCAAGAATGAACGGATCAGTGATTTGATTAAACGTGCCGGCGGGTTATCACCTTTGGCTAATAAAGACGGCGTGTTTTTAACCAGGAGCGGTAGTGCCGACACTTCAAAAAAACAGGATGTAAAAAATATTGAGGCCAGTACTAAGGATAAAAAAAGCAACAAGATAATACGGGACGTAAATAAGATGAACGACAGGATAGCTATAAGCCTTGATAAAGTTTTAAAGGAGCCCGGTTCAATTGACGATTATGTATTGCAGGACGGCGATGTTATCCAGGTATCAAAGCTTGATCCTTTGGTGAAAGTAAGCGGCGAAGTATTATCATCAACCAAAACTGGTTATGTGAAGGGGCAGTCTTTAGATTATTACCTGACACAGGCAGGAGGCACAACTGATGATGCGCGTAGGTCAAAAATCTACGTTGTGCATTCGAACGGAAGTGTAAGTCGCACAAAAAATGGTTTTTTCGGAATATTCAGATCCTACCCGCGTGTTGACGCTGGTGCCGAAATCATTGTGCCTGGTAAAAGGGAGAGAAGAGATTTAAGTACAGGCGAGGTTATTGGTCTGTCATCAACCGTCATATCACTGATATCGGTAATTATCGTTACCATAGCTGCTATTAAGAAATAATCGATTATAAACATGTCCAACCAGGAACACATAAAATTTATAGCAGATTATTTATTAAAAAAATGGTATTTGCTGGTTGTGGGTTTAATTGCCGGCCTAACAATTGGATTGGTTATATTTCTGCGCAAGCCACCTGTTTATTCATCAAGCATAAGCTTTGTGCTTTCAACTGACTCGCGACCCAATACCAGTATGATCAACATCGCGTCACAATTGGGTTTTGATGGTATCACTAATAATCCCGACAATATCTTTTCAGGTGAAAATATTATTGAGCTTTTCAAATCGAGAAAACTCATAAGTGCAGCCTTGTTATCAGAGACCGATACAACAAAACATATCACTTTGCTTAACCTGATTGCCAGTAAACAATATCCTCAAAAGTATGCTTCAAACGGCCCCTTTGGTAAAGACCCGGGGAAGTTCACAGCAGCGCAAACAAATTTATACAGGCTCATTATTACGCAGATTGGCAAATCATTTATCGTATTCAAAAAAGACAAGAAGCTGATAATTTACATTATTACAGCAACTTCAACAGACCCTGATATTGCCTACTACACTTCGAAGCATGTACTCGATCAAACCTCAAAATATTTTATCGAGACCAAAACCAAAGTGTCTGCTACAAGTGTAAGATTGTTGCAGCATGAAGCCGATAGCCTTGCCGGTGTGCTAAGTCGTACTTATTCGTCTACCGCTGCTATGGGCGATCAGACATTTAATCTCAACCCTGCTCTTAGCGTTCAACGATCCGGAATGATGTTTAACCAGGCCAAGGCCGCAGCGTTCGCCGCAGCGTATGCGGAGGTAATGCGTAATCTTGAAATCGCCAAGATCAACCTGCAAAAGGAAACGCCATTGTACAGGGTCATTGATGATCCTGAATTGCCGCTGCCACCAATACGGCAAAGCTTGATCAAGTATTTATTTATATCATCATGCATCGGTATATTGTTAATGGCGGTATTGCTTACTGCGCCACAACTGAAAAAAAAGCTCAGAAATAATCTCGTTAACGCCTAAAGAAAAATACTTCTGATTTGAATTTTTTTAAAGCATTTGGTATTTATACAATAACCGGTTTTGCAACCAAAGCCATTTCTTTTTTCTTACTCCCTTTTTTTACTCATTATCTTTCACAGGCTGACTACGGCCTGATCACCATATTTTCCAACGCTTTTTTTCTGCTTGCACCCTTGATGAGCATGGGTATCGGCGAAACATTTACGGTGGAGTATACCAGTTTTCAGAACAAGGACATGAGCGGTTTTGTCAGCACATCCATAACTGTTCCAATGGTCGGGTTACCTATTATGTTAATATTAGTGTGGGCATTTCATGGCGGGCTTACTACCTTAACCGGATTATCAGAAAGTATCCTGTACCTGATATGTTTGCTGAATTTCTTTAATTTTTTCTGCGATTACCTGTTTACTATCCTGCGCAACCAGAAACGTCCTGTGTTTTTCGGTATAATGGCGATTGCCAAGACGACGCTCGAACTGTCACTGGCCATTTACTTTATCAGTGTTTGCCACGATGGATACATGGGGCGCGTAAAAAGTATTGCCCTGAATGTTGTGATCATAGCGTTGTTTGGGATATTCTTCCTTATAAAGAATCGCCTGATCGTTTTCCAATTTTCAAAAAAATGGCTGGCTCTGATTCTAAAAAGAGGTTTACCCACAATCCCATTATTCTTTATGTCTTTCACCATGTACAACTGCGATACTTTTATGGTTAACTATTTTTATGGTCCGTCAAAAGCCGGCTTATATGGCTTGTCGGGTCAGTTTGCTTTTATTCTCACGGTTGTTACCACCGCTTTTATCACTCCGTTTTATCCTTTTCTGTATGAGAACCTGATCAACCGGAATAAACTGAAAGTTGTTTCATTGGTGATGCGGTACATTCTTTTTTTAACGGTGATTATGGCGGGTATTGCTTTGCTTACGCCTTTTGCGTTTCACTTGTTTATTGCTGAGAAGTTTTACCCGGCCCTTTATTACCTTTTGTTCCTGCTCGCAGGGCAATACTTTTATAGCCTGTATCTTATCCTGGCCGGACTTATCTATTACAAAAGGCAAAATCGCCTATTCTACTTTATTGCCCCCTTGGTTATCCTGTTTACCATTGCGGTTAACTATATCCTATTGCACATTGTAAAAGTTACTCAGTATGGCATAACATCAGCATTATCCTATTTCTTTTGCCTGATGGTGGTAGTGATCATTTATAATAAATATATCAGGCAGGCTTTGAAACTATACCTGAGACATAACTTCAAAATGACGTCGGCTGTAGAAAAGCTAAATACTTAAACTGGATGCGGGTTGTTTTTTACTATAATAGTTCCTATGAATCGGTGTTCCTGCTGACAGCGATAGATGATCTTATTAGAAAAGGTCATGCTGTTTACCTGTTAACTACAACTCCAGCCGGGGGGCTCCATATGCGTGCTGAAAAATTGGGCGCGAATGTTTTCTCAACGCTTTCAAAGAGTATTTATGGTCATTACAGAAAATTGATCATATTCTGCTATAAGCACAGGATCGATTTTGTTTTTTCACATCTGCAACAGCCTAACCTGGTTGCCGTTTTAAGCCAATATTTTATCAAAGCGTCGGTTTGGCCGATGCGGCATCATGCTGACGATGTCTATCTGTCTGGAAATAAAAATGCTTTGAAGATCGATAAGTTGATCAATGTTCTTTCAAGAAAAATCCTTGTTGTTTCCGATGCATGCAAAAGACAAATGACCTCTTTGGAAGGTGTATCTGCAGAAAAGATAATCTTGATGCCCCTGTATTACAACTTTGATTTTTATGCCAGCTGCGAAAGTTACGATACACGTTTATTCACTGATAATGCATTAAACCTGGTCAGCATAGGGCGGATGGTAGATAATAAAAACCATTTTGACCTGTTGAAAGTGGTTAAAAGATTGACCGGTGATGGGCTGAACATAAAGCTGGTTTTATTGGATACCGGCCCGCTGGAAGCTGAATTGAAAAAATTTGTAAACGATTCTGATCTTGATGATAGGGTTTTCTTCCTGGGCAGGCAAACTGACGTAACTGAGCATATCTGCGCGGCGGATTTGTTGGTTCATCCATCGATCTCTGAGAGCAGTCCGCAGGTAATAAAGGAAGCAGGGATATGCCATAAGCCCGTTGTCGCTGTAAAAGGTATAGGTGATGTTGATGAATATATCGTTAACGGGAAAAACGGATTCCTTTTATCGCGCGATAATATTCAATGGGAATTATATGAGACACTGAAACAGATATATAACGAGAGGTCGATATTGATAGATATGGGTAATGAACTGGATAAGGCTGTCCGGGCAAAGTTTGATTCGGGATCTGCTACAGTAACTTACGAAGATATTATCAATGGTTCAATTAGATAGATATGTCGGTAGAGCGCTATAAAGATAAAGAAGTAACTCCGTGGACAGGCGAGCATTTACACCGGTATATCGAAGCAAAAAAGCTGGTAGAACAAGGAGACAATGTGCTCGATCTGGCATGCGGATCCGGTTATGGCGCTAATATTTTGAGTGAAGTGTTGAATACTAAGATTTACGCCGGTGATATTGATCCCGATGCTGTTGCCGATTGTAAGGTTGAGTGGAAAAATAGCAAGTCTGTTCATTTTGAGGTGATGGATGCCACCAGCCTTAGGTTCGATAATGATTTTTTCGATGTGATCGTTTCATTGGAAACCATCGAGCACCTTACAGCATATAGGAAAATGGTATCGGAGTTTGCGCGGGTTATAAAGCCGGACGGCACCTTAATTATATCCACACCCAATATCAAAGTATCGAGCCCGGATGGAAAAATTGTCAATCCTTATCATGCTCAAGAATTTACTTACAATGAATTAAAAGATATTTTGAAAACGGAGTTTAGTGAGGTGACAATCAGCGGGCAAAAGTACAAGAGGTATGAAAATAATCGGGTTAGTGGATTTAAGCATTTTATGGAAAAATTGTTGTTAACCCGGGGCGTCAGGAAACTGCCTTATAAATTGCGCAACGGAATTTTTAAATCCATGTTCAAATCGGCGTTGTATCCTGAAATCGTAGATTATAAATTGTTCGGGGATAGGGATTTTATAGAGAAGAATTGTCATGTTTTGTTTGCCGTATGCAAAAAATGAATAACGCGCCTAAAGTAAGCATTGTGATACCGGTTTATAACGGAAGCAAATACCTGGCTGGTACGGTGCATTCTGTATTGGATCAGAATTTCGATGACTGGGAAATGCTGATAATAGATGACGGGAGCACGGATAATACAAAAGAAATTGCATTTGATCTTCAAAGCAAGGAAAGTAGGATAACTGTTTATTTGAAAGAAAACAGCGGAGTTGCTGACACCCGTAATTATGGTATGCGACTTGTTAATAGCGAGTTTATCGTACTCCTGGATGCGGATGATATTCTGGGTAAAGATTTTCTGCAATCGAGGTTGGATGCGTTAGCCCAAAATGAAAATGCAGCAGTTTGCGGATCGGCGGTTGCATGTATTGATGAATATGGCAAAGTGATGCAGGAGTATGCCGCATTGCAGGCTCCGGGAAATGATATATTGGAGGATGTGTTATTGTATAAAAATAATATCACCACCATTCCGTCAAACTTGATGTTTAGGAGGGATGTGCTGATAACGAACAACATTCAGTTCGAGAAGAGATTGAGCAGCTCGGCCGACCGGATGTTTCCATGTAAAGTAGGCTTA